>Ga0214194_100213_pt1 | contig 11019 bp, 4 predicted proteins | sample TroBogEpilimnion_35_FD_153032 | JGI IMG/M metagenome (GOLD analysis project Ga0214194, IMG submission 153032) | Freshwater microbial communities from Trout Bog Lake, WI - 12AUG2008 epilimnion | ecosystem: Environmental > Aquatic > Freshwater > Lake > Epilimnion/Euphotic zone | place: Trout Bog... | reverse complement strand
ATATAGTTTGTTGAATAGTTACATTCTTTATGTAAAGTTAAAGGAAAAACTTGAGGGTGTCACTTTAAGACACTAGAAATTTTTAAGATATACCATACCTTAAAAATATGTTACTGTCACAGGAGTGGCTTTGAGAAGCCAGCACCTGACAGCTACTGGTCCCGGAAGGCGCGGCAGTCGCCTGTGCCATCCGAGGTGAGCACCTCCATCCGGGCCAGCCCTTCCTCGCCCCAGGCCAGGGCCAGGAAGTCGAGTCTTCACCCACCTGTCGACCCAGAGCTGGGAGACTCTCCCAAAGTAAGAAAAATTCTTATTAATAAATGGGTTACCTTAGGTGGTTACTGGTCATTGAGATGTGGTGGTTTAAAGTGCTGTACTTTGTCTATATCTTACCTCTTGTAAGAAGTGTTGAATTTTCCTAGAGTGTTCCTTTAACTGATTTTACCTGATTCTACTGTATTGAGTAGAGAGGTGTTTTTACTTACCAAAAAGGTTGTGTAATGAAGCTTAGCTATGACTCCTTACCTTTTTTCCTCATCAGGATGAGTTATTCAATTTTGTGATACTGTCCCTTTAAATGTGTTTTTGTGTGCAGAAAACTGTGCAATTTGGCTACGTCTCAGAGAAGCGAGCCAGCGCCAGTTCTCCCATCCTGGTGACCTCTGCACTTGTGCATGTAAGCAAATTTAATTTTTCTGAGGGTCACGGTATTGATTTTAAAGGGTTAAGGCTTAATTTCAAGCTTCTTAAAGGGTCAATCTGCTTTATATAGGAGGGGCTACGAATGCGTTTTAGAAGGGTGAAGGTGGATGTTCCACGTATCAGACCTGCTCTAGTGGCAGCTCTCCTACGAGGTACTATTGTAATTTTATGCAGAAGCTAGGAAAGTTTATAAATTTGTAAGCAGGGGTGACAGTCTTGTTCTTTGCAAGGGAGCCAATGGAACCAATCTACGTGGATACTTCAATTGCTTTATGGGTCTTACCCTTTTGCGTTTTCTGCACTTTAACCCTATTGTAACGGCTAAAATTATAACTATGAATCCTTGAAATGAGAGAATTCCATAATCGAATATTGAAAGGGGTGCAAGTAAAGATGCATATTGCAAAAAGTGCAGTTTCTGTTGAAAGCTGTGTAATACCTCTACTGGGATTGAAGTATTCCTTATTTTGGTTGTGGTTAGATTTTCTATCCCTGCATACTGAACTGTGAGACCTGCTACTTCTAGACTTACTTTTTCTGCATTATATAACTGATATGGTGTAGTAGTTGTTACCTGTTCTGTGCCTAGGGTGCCTTGAATTGTTAACTTTACCTGATTGTCAATTACAAGTATACTTTTATCTGCTAACCTTATGCTTGAAGCTGCATGGGCTGTTTTAGCAAAAATGCAATTGTGGACAATATTAGCATAATCTTTAGCGGCTAAACTAGTGTCACAAGCAAGGGGCAGTCTATTTAATTGACAGGTTTTATACGATTTATGCAATGGGGGCACTGATTGGCAAGTTAATGACTGGTAAAAATTACTGAGTGTCCCTTTAACAAAAGTTTCTTCACCATTGGATCCGACTAGGCTGTAACCAAAGTAGGGTACTGAGATTACTACTGGTAAAGTTTGAATTGTTTTAGGGTGCCATATTTCAATTTCACAAATAAGTTGAGTTTTAAATGTTTTGCAACTTTTTATGAAAAGCTCCTCATTTTTCATCATACCCAAACATGTGGTATCATGATAAATTCCATATAAAGAGTGGGGATATATGTTTGAATGAAAAGTATCTAAAATTGAAAGTAGGGTGCCAAGCTTTGCATCAAGATTTTTAAGCTCTGTTTTATAATTTTGAAGAGCATTATGAATTATATTTAATTTTGACTTATCTGACTGCAGATCAGCATGAGACCAAGTGATATCTATTTTTTCTTGCTCACTGGTCAGATAAGTTATGAGTTCTTCAACTTCATTCTCAGAAACCATGGTGTAATTAAAAATACAACTTTGAAAAATGGGGGTTTCTGCGGTATTTTGCAAATATTTTGCAATGGTTTTACCTACACTAGATATTCTTAGGGCATATTCGGATCCTTTGGTTATGAATCTAGCCATCCAAGGATACAATAATGGATTTGTTTTGTAAGCAGCAATTGATTGAATTTTTAACAAAATGTTGGTACATGTTGTTACTAATTTGTCCAAAGTTGTACCAGTTATATCAAAATTGGTAACAAATTGGAAGTCTTTTACTTCTACATTTGAAGCAAAAGTGGTTTGTCCATTTTCTATCAAAAAATCAAATGCTAAAATACCATTAATACCTATTAATAGAATACTAGTACGGATCGGTATTTTCATTATTATAAAAAGGAAAAATCACTCCACCTGTGTGTAGATGTAGAATCCACTCTTGTTAACTGTAGGTAGAGGGATGAATAGGAAACTCGAACAGCTTCCTCTAAAGCTCAATCTCAGTGTACCATCTATTTAAATTTCTGTAAATAGGGTACAGTGATTGGCATTTTGTTCCTTGTTTCACTTGAATTTGCCCATTTTGACTTGACCGGGGCATGTTTAAGGAACAAGATTTTTATTTTTAATTGAGCTATTAATAAAGAGAACATTCACTTAGTTTCTTCACATTCAGCAGGTTTCTCTCTTTGAATTCTGAATTCTTATGCATGTGCATTGGTCTCTTCTCTGACCATTTTCTTCACTGCAACAGCATATTTGGATTGGTAGGCTTCTCAATTCCTTGATAGATGGTTTTTGCAAATAGATCAAACCATACATGTAGCCTGAGTTGGAATTCTCTAGTGACATTTCCTCTACTTGTGAAAAGTGGCTCAGGGCTCCAAAAGTGATAATGCATGCTTTCTCCAGTGGCTAGGTATTCTGTAGCTTGAATGGGCATATGGATAATGGGTACCCCAAGGGCATTTCCAACCAAATGGCCATAGTTCTGTATCTGGGATAGTTTGGTTTTCTTAGTGATGTAAGTAGTGGGGGTGTCTCTGTCATCAGGGACAACTGGGGGTATCACTACTACTATGGGTCCCATATAACTTTCTTGACAGTGCCTTACTGCATGGGCAAAGCCTGCTAGGTGTAGGGCAACATGGGATTCTGGGTATCCACCATGTTCGTAGAATTCTACTAGAATGGGTTTAAAGCATGAGGGGCCTACTAGCTGTATCACCTGGTTGATTCTTGCTATCAGGGAAGTTTCATGCCTGACACAGTTGGTGAAAATTGCATTGGCAGAGGTGGGCACAGCATAATCCCACATGTCTGAACTGCTGATGTTGATGAATGTGTTTTTCAACAGGGGGGGTTGGTACATAAGATTTTTGTGTCCAACCACAAGCACTTGTGCATCATTTTTCCAAATGTCACTGAGGGACAAATCTCTGAGTCTTCTAGGCCCATTGGTATTGAGCTTGATGCAACTTTGAGGGTGCTTTCTATATGAAAATGCATGGATAGTTAGGCAAGAGGGGCAAAACTGAGGGTGTGTAGTCATCCAATCGTTGTAGGGGGCTACTTCCATTTCTGGTAACACACTCACGTGTCTTTTTGCTACAATCTGACTGTTCAGCTTCTTCATGTTTGGCAAAAATAGAAAACCTCTAAAAAGGTTGTGAATTCTTTCATCTGGACCAGAGATCTGCTTTCTCTGTACTCTGCGTTGCTGTATGTACTTGAGAGGGGTGTACATAGGGTTGTCCAGAGAAGGGGGGACTGTCAAGGAGTCCATGACTATTTCTTGCCTGAAAATCATGCCCAGTACAAAACTGAGTCTCATAATCAGACTGGGGGTCCTCATATGAATAATAGGGGGCCTTTTTTGTCTAAGCAGGTCCTCCAAATGAGGGGTTGCAACAGGTGTAGGGGGCCTGACAAAGTTTGCAGGGGGGGCCTGTTGTGTTTGATTTTCATCCTTTCTTTTGGATAGATTGATGGGTTGAGATGAAAGGGTTTGTCCAAGAGGTTCTTTGTTCCATATTCCTTGCAGTTGTTGTGTGAGAATACTCTCAGAAGGCTTGCCCTTAGTAGGCGGTGCCTCTTGTCTTTTGAGAGGGATATCTATGGGTTTGGTGCCAATGGGACCTAACATTACTGCAGAGGGCCAGGTGCATTCTTTAGAGGTACCTGGTGGGGGTGTCCAGCTTCTTGAACTAGAGCTAGATCCTGAATTTGATCGATTTCTCTTGGCTTGGCTAGGTTGAATTCCTTCATCTTCACTGTCAGACAGTTCTTTAGATTTGCCTTTTCTCTGATCCATGATTTATCTAACCTAGACCTTTTCTTAACTATTTTTATACCTGAAAGTAGGGAAAAGTAAAGGTACATTGGTAATTTTATGCTTAAAAGTGTGGCCATGGTAATGATAGTTTTATGCATGTGTTCCAAGTGATATAAATGTGATTGAATCTAATTTTTTGTTTATAGGAGAGTCCTCCGAATCTGAGGCCAGCCTGGATGTCCAGAGCACGGACTCAGAGTGAGTCCAGCCTTCCGGAAGGTACTCCTGAGAGACCCCGGACCTTCTCCTGTGGAGCTAGTCCCATGTGGGTCAAATCACCAGACCCGACCAGGGGGGACTGTGGAAACTGGCGCCTGCATGGCACGCCTGGTCATCAGTGCCGGTAGCACGGTAAGGAAATTTTAACTTTATTCTGGGTTTTACAGCTCAAATTGTGGTCAATTCTAGATCCAGAGTGTATTTACTTGGTGTCACAAGATTTCACATTTGTGTCCTCTTCTAACACGTAGTAATGGTTATAAAATCTAAGGTAAAGGCTCCTTTTGAATGTGTGCAAAAGTTAATTAAACTGATACCTTAATATCCCAAAAGTTTTAATTTTAAGCATTTTAAGAGCTTCAAAAGTTAGTGCTCTTGTGAATAGTGGTTTTAGGATTTCTCTGATAAATTGTAATCCTAGGATTACTCAGGAAGCCTGGTGGGTAGAGATGATTTAAGATCTCTATTGAATTAGGATCTTATGGTTGAGTTTTACCATGTTTTTGTGATCCTATGTTGAATTGTGATGCTTTGAATTGATTTTGGGATGATATGGTATTGATTTGGTATTGATTTGGTATTGATTTGGGGTCCTATGATTGAGTTTTATCATGTTTAAGGAAGCGGCTCCAGAGGAAAGAGAGTAGCATGAGAGTAAATAAAAGAGAATAACCTATTGTTTTTATGTTTAAGCGCAACCAGATTTCACCTGGGGGAACGGGGCAGGGTGCCTGTGGACGCCTCCTCATATTGCATAAGTAGGTTGATTTTACCAGATCAGAGAAGAGAGTGTAGATTTAAGGGTTAAAAAGGTGGAATAAAAGCTGAAAACTGAGTTTTTAGATTAAAAGTTCTGAGGTTTTTTTTGAGCTTATTGATATGAGCTTATTGTTACTGATATAGGCCTATTACCATTACAGTGGAAGTATCAAAAATTTAGATTCTAACTTTTTGATATGGAAATTTTAATTGTAATATGAATGTATCAATATCAATAGGTGAGTATTGATACAGATAAGTAAATGAATTTTACTGGGTTTAAAAATGTTGAAAAAGAGGTTTCCTACCTTGATTTGGGGGAAAGGTTTTGATGAGCGATTCGAAAATTGAGATTACAGTGTGTAAAAAGTCTGGAGTTACAGTGCGAAGCTTAAAAAGTAAGAATTTGGCGTGTATTTAAGCGTGTATATAGTGATTGAGACGTTAAAAGTGTCTAAAAGTAGCGGTGTATGCTATAGGTAAAAGTGTTAACTGGAGTATTCCGTGGGCAAAAGGGTTAACTTGAGAGTAGACGAGCTAATGCCGTGCGTAAAGGGGTTAACTGAGAGAAGTAGGGGGGCGAAAAACTAACTATTAATGCAGTTCAATTTTGTTAAAACTTAATTCTACAGTTTTTACAGTACTGAGATGAACTTTATTCGTTATTTCTTCCTAAAAAGGGATGATTTAGAGTATTTTTAGCTAATAAAAAAAATTTCAAAAAATTTTAAAATCTATTTTCCTTTACATATGTCATATGGAAAGGGTATTTAACGAGAATTTGTATTCGGAAAGGGGATATTTTGATAAATTGAGTGCTTTGAGCTAGATTTTTGAACTTAAAAATTGAAAAAGTAAGGTGTAAATCCAAAATGTCTTGAAAAGGTGTTAAAAAGGTGGACAAAATGGTGTCATAAAATGTAAGAAAGTATAATAAAGTGTGTATAGTAAGGTGTGTTTAAAGAACTTGAAAAAGTAATGTTTGAAAAAGTAATGTACCAAGGTGTATATTAAAAAGGTGTATACCCCTCCCTTAAAAATGAGGAAGTGAAAAAATTTCATAGCTAGGTGGGGGTTAAAATTTAAAAATGTTAAATGCTAAAATTTGTTTTTAATTTTAGGACTCGAGGAGTGCGGTTGTTTTGTGTGGCGGGGACTGCCCGACCAAATGTTATTTCTGGCAAGTTGCATGAGTTATTTTTGCCAGTGCAACAAAGTGTTTATGATTATGTATGGGTTTTGCGATTACACAGTGATATTTCTAGGCATAGAAAATATGTAGACCATGGTGGAATTGGGGACACTTGATGTAAAGCACTGAATTGGAGGACACCAAATTTTTTCTGACTACTGAAATGGGCGTAGAGAGATCCTTAATGTGATTTTTTTGTTGTTGCTTGTACCAGTTGCATTAGTTAACATATTGTGTTAAAATACTTGTGTGAAAATATTTGTATAATGTATACATTACTAACCTAGTTTGTAAGATTTTTCGCGAAAAATATAATAAGTTATAACTATATATGCATGAAGTTTTTCTCTAAAAGTTGTGTGTGTACTAGTGTATGTGGGTATTGGTGTACAAGTATATGCTATATATGTGGTGACAATATGATGGAGAGTGATGGGCTCTGAGCTCAAGTTTGAGGTGTTCACTAGTTGAGGTCTACTTGCTGACTGAAAGTAGCTCAGTGAGCTATATAGGTATATATAGTCCCTAGGAAGAGGGGAAAAGCTCATTTATGTAGGTCAGATATTTGTTGCGTAGTATCATCAGGTTGAAAAGTTACTTTTCGTTTTTGTTGGATTTTACTCAAATTTTGAGGTTTTGAAGTATCTTCGGTATCCGATTCAGAATCTGAATTTAAATTAGCTTTTTCTTGAGCTTCAAGGGCTTGTGAACGAGTTTTGACTCTATTTTTGGAATCTTTTTCTAAAATTGGATGTAAATTTACTTGATCAGGGTTAAAAGGTGTTTCAGTTTTTTGTTTTAAAGAGTTTGATACCTTTTGAGCTATAGTTTGCGAGGTTTTTGAATCATTTTGAGTCTTTGAAATGTTTGAAATGTTCTGATCTAAGGAATTTAAATTTTCATTTTGAGAAATCTCGGGAGATTGGCTATTTAAAAGCTGTGAATTTTCATCAGAATTGTCTTCATTTTGCAACATATGGTGTTCATATTCAGAGTTTGAGTCTTCAAAGTCAAATAATTGTATCCCTGTGGGACCATTCAATTCATCATATCTAGCTATTGTACATAGATCTGCTTGTAACAAATTTTTAAAATCATGTAAGAGCACTTTAGATACTTGTGGAGGTAAATTTGCAAAAAGTGGTGAAGTATAATCATATTTCTTTAAATCGCCATTTGAATAAACTGATTGAAAACCGTCAGCTAAACGTTGTACTTGAGTAGTTGTGTGTCTTGTATTTATGACTACATATGGGCTAGGGTGAAATCTTGTCTTTAAAGGGCGAGTATTACCAGGAATTTGCATTCTATCTAATACAAAAACATAGTCTCCTTTGTTGAATCTTTTTTCTATACGATTTTTATTTTGGTATTCTAAATTTAAAATTTTGTTTGTAGTATATTTATCTGTTGCTAAGTTTACCATTTCTTTGATTTCATTGGTTAAATCTTCAATTTTTTGCTTGTTACTTCTTACTAAGTAATGTGGTTGAGTCCAGTTTTCTAAACTTAAAAATGAATTGTTTTTACTTATAGATCCAAATACCATTTCTTGTGGTGTAAATCCTGTTTTGGGTGAAACACTTGTATTCATAATTTTTGCTACTAAATAAGGTAAATATTCCCAATTTAAATCTTGATGTGTTGCTAACATTTTCTTTAACATACTTTTAATAAGTCCAATTTGTCTTTCAATTGCTCCTCTACCTTGTGGGTGAAGTGCAGCTGATGCTATAATTTGAATGTTAAGGGATGCCATAATTTCTAACCAATAAGTTGATCTAAAACATGGGCCATTATCACTATGAATTCTTTTTACATCAAAAGTTTGTAAAACGCTATGCAAAAGTATATTAGTTACATGTTCTGCTTGTTTTGACTTTAAAGGGAAAATCAAAAGAAAATCAGTTAAAGCGCATTGCACTACAAGTAGATGGGCATATCCATTTACAGGGTTTAAATTTTCTGCTAGATCTAAAGTTATTTCTTGAAAAGGGTAATCAGGTGTTTTATAAGCTCCTAATTTTACTTGTCTTGTTCCTTTATTTGTAAGAAAACATGACCAACAGCTTTGAACTAATTCTTTAGTTAAAGTGTACATTTTTTCAAAATAATATGATTGCAAATCTCCTATCATTCTGACTGTTCCTTTATGTCCTAACAAATGGGTATAACTTAAAAGGTGTCCTATTAAAGAAGGTGGTATATAAATGCGGTAATGCACTTTATATATGAAAAGTAAGTCTGAGACTAATTTATATTTTAATTCAAAGGGATCTTGAGGATCTTGCTTTGGAATATATTCAAAATTTTCGGAAGCTAAACAATTTGTGTAAATCTCAGAAAGTTCTGCCTTTTGGCGTTCAATAATAGTTTTTCTGGATAATTTTTCTCTTAAAATATCTATTGGTTGAAGTGTTTCTTTAATATTGTTTATTCCATTTGAGATTGAAAGTGTTATCACTTTTCTTTCAGTAGGGTTATTAATAGTTAAATATTGCGGGTTTGCTTCTACAAAATTGATCCATTCTAAAAAGGTGAATTCATTTTTAGGTAATTCATTTGAAAAATCTGTTATTGCAATATCTTTTATATTAAATTTTGGTAAATCTCCAGGTGGTAAACCTTCTCGAGTTAAAAAATCTGCTAAATTTTCTGTAGTTCTTATAAAATGTAAAGTTAAATTTGGGTAATCACTGATTAATTTTAAACACCAACGTTTGATTTTTACACTTGAGTTTCCAATTTTGGGGCTAAACAAGTAATAAAGTACGCGTGAATCTGTGAATAATTTTACTTTAACACTACTGATATATCTATGTAAGGTGCTTAGGGCACTAAGAATTGCGAATGTTTCTAAATCAAGTATTGATCGAGCTCTAAAAGTCTCTGGTACGGTTTTTGCAACATAAGCTATAATTTGAATTTTGCCTTTTAAGGTATCAAGTTTGAATTCTACATTTCTATTATGAAAAAATGGTAAAAATATTTCTTGATTATCTTTTTCATAGATTCCATATACAAGTGGAGGTCTATCTGCTTGTGAATTAAATTTGATAATCGGATTGTGTTTATGCCTTTTTAGGGATGAAATTAAAATCATGGGTCTTGAAAGTTGTTTTGATAAAGCATCTGCTAAAATGTATTCAGAATCTAATCCTACTAATCCTGCTAAAAAGTCTTTTATAAATTGATTATAAGAATCTCTATTTAAATCAAAAATAAAATCTCTCAATTTGTTATCCAAAACGCCTTCACGTGCTTTTGTAACTGCTAGTTTTCTTAATTCTAAGGTAGTTAATTTAGCTTTGCTAGAACAACCATAGATAGCAAGTGTAGATAGAGTTGACCAAAAGAAAGATTCGTGCACATTTTCAGGTGTGAAGCCTAAAAGAGGTGTAGTTTGCTTAATAGTCGGTGGAATAGTTTTGAGTGCAGAAGGTTTAGGTAGTTCTATAGGAAGAGAAGTATAAAGAGTTGCAGGTTCATAAGCCAATTCCTTATCAAATATCACTCTGTGTACTGGATCATCCAAATCTAAATGAGTTGGGACAATTTTTGTTTCATCGGTTTTATGCACATGCTGTGCTAAAACTGCTCCTAATACACCTGAACCTGTTGCAGCATCTACCCATAGGTATTTATCTGCTTTTTCATCTATGAGATGACAAAAGATCGGTTCTTTGGTTAATAAGGATTTGATTTGATTGAAAGCATCAGTATGTCTCTGCTCTATGAGAAACTCTGCTCTACTGCTTGTCAAAGGAGTGAGGATTGATACTTGTTCAATCACATTCATAGGGAGAACCCGTCTTAGAGAGTTAACAAGGCCTAGAAAGGCACGCACAGACTTTTTGCTGTCTGGAAATTTAAAATCTTTTACTTTTTGCACTCTTCGTGGATCTGCTATTACAAAATCATGGCTAACATACCAGCCTAAAAATAGTATTTTTGATTTTGCAAAATCACATTTTGGAACATTTATCTTAGAACCATGAAAGGCCATTCTTTTAATGCATTGCTCAACTATACTAAAGTGATAGATGAGGGTATCATGATACGTAGCTTTTAAAGGGCTAGTACAAAGGATGTCATCAAAATAATTACATACAAAGGGTAAAGGGGAAGCTTTTTGTTTTACAACATTAGGTGCCTCATATATTATATTTCCCTTATCATCATACTCAGGTTCATAATGTAACATTCTGTTACATGCATCTGTAAAATATGCAGGTGAATTGGCTGCACCAGTAGGTAAAGCTAGCCATTCATATGAATTTGTTGGTGTGATGAATGTAGTCAATTTTCTACTTTCTTCATCAATTCTGAGTCCTAGATAAGCATATCTTAAATCTAGGGATGTAAAGAGGGCTTTTCCTTGTAAAAATTGTAAAGTAGCTTCTATTTCAGGGATAACAGCACTAGGTGACTGTATCAGCTGATTTACTGGGGAATAATCTATGATTAATCTCCCTAAACAGTTTGGTTTTGCTCTAGGTACAAGATATGCACTCATACCATACAAATGGTTTCCATTTGGAGCCAAAT
>Ga0214194_100203_pt1 | contig 11345 bp, 16 predicted proteins | sample TroBogEpilimnion_35_FD_153032 | JGI IMG/M metagenome (GOLD analysis project Ga0214194, IMG submission 153032) | Freshwater microbial communities from Trout Bog Lake, WI - 12AUG2008 epilimnion | ecosystem: Environmental > Aquatic > Freshwater > Lake > Epilimnion/Euphotic zone | place: Trout Bog... | reverse complement strand
ATCTTGATGTTAATAATAGGTCAACTCTTACCACTCTAGAAATATTGGATAGTACAGTATTTGATACGTATAAGTTTTCTGTGGTAACTTTTGAGCACGATATATACACCGGAGATCACTTTAATACGAGGAATACATCCAGACAGATTTTTAATAAGCGAGGATATGTTTCAGTATTTAAAGATCTGTGCGACTACACTCCTTATATCGTATTTGAAGACTGGTATGTTCATCCCGATCTCGTAGATATGTCATATGTAAACAATCTCATAGAGAACAATCAAAAGTACTACTTCAATCACGAAGTCACTGGACGAGCAATAATGAGTGCCAACATAACTTACAATTAACCATTTTAAGGAACAACTCTAATAAACAACGGCCTATTCGTATAGTTGGTTAGTACGCGGGACTCTGAATCCCGAAACCCAGGTCCGAATCCTGGATGGGCCAAAACCATTTTAAACGCACCGACTTAAAATGAATAAAATGCCAGAGCTCATCGTTGAAGCGAAGACTGTCCAGACGGGCGCTGTTCGCACACTGGCGGAAGCTCTGAAGTGTATTCTCGTAGAGATGTCACTAATCTTTGACAAGGAGGGTATTCGTATGGTGGCCATGGACAATACGCGTACTGTTCTCGTCCACCTCCGTCTCTACTCCGATAAGTTTGAGAAGTTTGCGTACAACCATAATCAGAGCAAGTTCGTGATTGGAATCAACACCGATCATCTGTACCGCATTCTGCGTACGGCCACCAACGACGATACCGTCACATTCTACGTTGACCAATCTGACCCAAATACGCTGGGCATTCTGCTAGAGGATGGTGAGAAGAAGCAGGTGACTCGGTACAAGCTCAATCTCCTGGACCGCGATGAGCCGGATATCCAGCTTCCTGAGACCGAGTTCTCAGCTCACTTCACTATGCCGTCTCTAGACTTCCAGAAGATCTGTCGCGATATGACTCTATTGGGTGCTAAGACGGTAGAGATCAAGAACGTGGCTTCGTCACTCACGTTCGGATGCAAGGGCCATTTCGCTTCCCGAACGACCGTAATGGGCGACTCGGAGAACGAGTTTTCAATCAAGAAGAAGGACAGTGCTGAAATTGTTACTGGTAACTTCTCGCTGCCCCATCTTGTCCTGTTTACGAAGTGCACGAACCTGTGCAACAATCTGGAGATTCAGATGAAGAACGATTGGTTCATGCTGATTCGCTACGTTGTAGCTAACCTGGGCGATATCAAGCTGTGTCTGATGCCATGTTCCACGTAAGTAAACAAACAGGGGCCAGAATGTATCCGGCCGCTATTTCTGACAATTTTAACATCGTATGCTCCAATGAATTCCCTTGACGTATTTCCTGCTCAAACGCGAAAAAGCGTACGCCCAGAAAGTACTGGAGAAGTTGGTATGATAGTATCATAATCAGGAACACTGGAGAAAAGTAAGCTACAACACCAAATAAGACATGAAGTATCCCATAAATAGGATGCTTTTGCCACACCTTCATTGTAATACGATATCGTAATAATCATACAAAAACACCGACAGTTTTGCCAGAATTTCAAGACTAAAACATCCGACCCAAACGGTTTCAGCAACCAAGAAATAGTTTACAAATTCAGTGGGTTGAATATGCAGAATATCACGAATAATCTGGAAGAATGGTGGTTCTTTCTTCGTCAAATTTTGTTCGGCCACAATGGAAATACATACCTTAAGAAATACGTGTTGGATCCAGATAATAAATAGTAAAACAAAAACCAGAACTTGGAACCATACAACCGGATATAGTGTATGTGATACTACGACCATAACAGAAATCGTTGCACTAATCACGAAATGTGATACTCCAAGAATATATCCCAGAACTTCACCATCAGTTGTTAGCCAAGAATACAAAAAGGTTACGAGTTCTCGCACATATCTTTCTGCTTTTTCTACAATGTCCATTATGTTTACTTAGGTCTTGCTTTGTGGGGAGTGTACGTGACATCATCGCCAATTTTAAAGTTTTCAATTCCAGGATTAAGAAATGCATTGTCTGATACGGTGGTCGTCGTGTTCCAGATCTTTACAATAGAGAATGGGCCTTTCGGGGAAATTGCGATTCCAACAAGAGTTTCCTTCCGGTGAATCATGAGCTCATTTGTGATACAGTGAACCATCAAATTCACAAACGTACTGTGAACAACCTTATCTTCAATCTTCTTGGACCATGCTCCACCAGCTTCATTTTCAGGAACGTCCCATAGCGGCTTGAACCCGCGCCTCATGAAGAAGAACATTCCAGACTCCCAAGCTTCCTTGGAAATTATATCTACAACTGACCAGAACTGCTGGGGCGTTGAAACATCTACGATCTTGATATAGCTCTCTAAGGAATAATCCTTGTTGTTGGGATCATGATACCACAAAATCCAGGAATACTGGAGTTTTGTGGTCTCTACAGCTGACCCCATTTTATACTCTTTATGATGTTTCTTTAAAATGGATTCGTTTTTCGCACACTCAAAGTATCTTATAGTATACAATGAGCCTTACCGTAGCACAAGTGTACGGGGTTCGTTTTGCGGAGAAGCTGTCTCTGCCCAAGATCGTTCAGGATAATATTGCCAAGCTGAGGATTACACCTGTAGCGTTCAAGCCATACCGTCCTCCTGTTCGCGCACCGTACCGTGCCAAGCCAGCTGATAATTGGCGTGAGAACGCTCTAGTTGAAGCAGTACGTCGTGTCAAGGAACGCGATGATCCAGAGTATGATGAAGTATTTGGTTCACTGAACAAGATTGCTCCGCGAACTCTTGACAAGCTTTCTGAGAAGATCGTACAAAATATCAAGAAGCGCGACGAGATCTTCCGTCTCCGTGTAACTACTCTGCTGTTTGATATGGCTATTTCCCAGTCTGGGTATGCTGTTCTGATGGCCGACTGTGCCAAGAAGCTGACAACCGAAACTCCTGAAATCCGAGAGGATTTGGTGATTCAGACCGAGATGTTTCCCAAGCTCTACAATATGACCGAGACTCTGACCTACCCTTCATCTGAAGAGGCAGGATTTGCCGATAAGGTTATTGAATGGATGAAGCTCAAGGATAAGCGCCGTGGATACGCGAAGTTCATGACTCAGTTGTTTGTGCGTGACCTTGTAGACGAAAAGACTGTCGGTGAGTGTATGACTCATGTTTCGGCAGATCTAACAGCCATGGCCAAGCAGCCGAAGACTGAGCAGTCGGAGGAGAATACAACACACTATGTAGATTTCCTATTTGAAACTGCCAAGATTCTTCCAGCTACTGCTACGGAACTACGAAGTTTGATGAGGACATTCATTCAGTCTGTGCTGGATATTCCCCGCCCGGAACTTCCGAGTCTGAATATGCGATCTCGTTTCAAGTTGGAGGATGCCGTTAAATGCGTTCAGTAGAATCAAGTTCAAAGGCATCGTTTAAATAAATGTCCGTGCCTCCTGCCAGCGTCCTGCTTCGTGCGGCTCAGGTTTCAATTACGGAGGACCGCCCGATCTACCTAGATTATTACCAGGATAGCGTGGATAAGAAGTGCTGCATTGGTGTCCGGGAAACCGAGAAGTTTTTAGTTAAGTCGGACTCTGAGTACACGTCCACTATTCAGTCAGTATTCAAGTGCGAGTCGTGCTACATTGTTATGACCGAGAACAGTCTGTACATTGTCTCCACGGAGATCCCAATCAAGAAGATTCTGGCTGCCCCGAAGGCCGAGTAATCTAAACGGGAGCGAACAAGTCTCTTAATGGAGCTGGTATTTCCCCCACCACACTACTTTTTGTTTGAACCTTTGAATGATAAAGAAACACAAAAGCTTTGGTATGCGTACAAGGAAAAGTACGGACACCAGTGTGAGTTTTCTGAAGTAGATGCGGCTGACATAAACTCGGCCGAATCGTTTTCGCCATGGTTTGATAACTGGATATCTCAAGTTCCTGCTAGACAAGGAACACGTATTCGTATTCTGATTATCTGGCACTCTGAATTCCTGACATATTCGTGTCAACAAATGCTCCGACGTTCTTTAGAACAACGTTCTTTTCGGTGTCGTGTTTGGTTTCACGTAGAAGATCCTACTCTAATTCAACCAGCAATTCATAGCCGTTGCATCACAAAACGGATTCCAACTTTCGTACACCATCCTATATTAAACTAAGATGAAGGTTGTTGTCTTTACTGATGGAGGTTGTGAGAATAACGGTAAGAAGGGTGCTCGGGCTGCATGGGCCGTATGGTTCCCTGATCACAAGGAGTTTTCAGACGCACAGTCAATTCCGGCTGATCAGCAGCAAACCAATCAGCGAGGAGAACTTATGGCAATTTCCCAAGCAGTCAAGATCATTGAGAAGAACTTCCCTTACGAGACGGATATTCAGATCATGACAGATTCTGACTATTCTAAGAACTGTCTGACCAAATGGCTTCCTGCCTGGATTTCCAAGAACTGGAAGACATCAACCAATAAGGATGTATGCCATCGCGATCTGATTGAGGATACGTCTACTCGCCTTTCAAAGTTCAATTCCTTTACGATTATTCATGTGGATGCTCATACTGGTGGATCTGATTACAATAGCGTGAATAATGATATTGTTGATAAGATGGCCAGCAAGGTTCTGAACCCGCAAGCTGAAGTAAAAGTGATTACGACAAATACAGAAGTCGCACTAGAAGGGCTTCCTCTGACTCTCATGGGCCCTCCACTTCCCGATTCAGATATTCACAAATGGTGTCGCGATAATCTTGATAAGATGGATCAGACAGCAGTAGAGGCTGCTTTGATTTCAGCTCTATCCAAGACTTTGAAGAAGAAGGGATTTGAACTTGTAAAGCAGAAGCTCCATCGTTCAACGCAGTACCGACTCGTCAGTGCCAATCATTTAATTGCTGAGGGAACTACAATAGTCAAAGAAGAATGAGCAATGTGGTAACAGTATACCATTTCTGGTCCAAGACGTGTGGGCCTTGTAATGTTATTAAGCCTGCGATCGCACTACTTCGTACCGAGTTTCCGGCAATGAAGTGGGTGAGTGTAGATACTCAGCAGGATGTCATGGGATATGCTTCCCAGCTTAAAGTCCAAGTTGTCCCTACTATTGTTGTAGTGGTCACGAGGGCAGATGGTACTTTAATTGGCTCAGAACGCCACAGTGGTACTCAAATGATCGGATACTATCGCATTCTGAGGAACGCTATGAGAGCTCTCGCTCCCCAATAGCTTGGGTCATCATCTTACCATTTTTGTATATGTCAACATAGTACGTCTCTTCATTCGGTACTGCACAATGCTCTGCATTTGAGGGTTGTGTGGCACTCGTGGACGTAGTCTTATCTGGGAACGTAAACGCCTTCAGAGCATCCGTAAACTTCTCAGTGGTCGGCGGAGCCACAGTTACCGATACTGGAGTTAACGATGAATTTCCAGTAGATCCTCTAGCCGCCCAGTACCCAATCGTCCCTGAAAGAATGCCAATTGCGAATGCTCCGACGAAACCCTGCCATGGGATTGGAGGACACATTGGCTGCTTTGAGATAATGTACCACTGAGCACCAGCAAGTAACATTACGAAGAAGAATGGTACTAGCGCATATGTTGCTACGGTACCTCCCTGGTTAAACAGACCATTGAGGTAGTACCATCCAATCGCTAGCGTAAATACAATGACCGATGGAAAGTAGCGAGTACGCTTGCTAGGATCCCAAATAATAACTGGGATATCACAAATTCCTTCAGGCGGAACTCCTGCTTGCATTAATTTACCCTGTCTTTATTTTTAAGCCCCCATTCGCCACTGAACAATGTAATCTATTAAGAAATTTGCTCCCACGGCCGAGACACCGACGAGGACTGGAATAACTAGGTTCATATCCTGCAGGAACATTCCGCAGAATATACCGAACCAAGCTAATGCCAACGGAAGGAAAATCACGACTGTTCGTGCCATTCCCCAGATAAAAGCAGTACTTAGATTGGCGGACTTCAGAGATATAAAACCACCAACCAGTAGCATCGCGACGACAATCGCGAGCTGTATTCCGGCAATAACGACGTATGATTGGTCCATTGATTAATCCCAAGATACAAAATAACGCCAAACTACAAATGAGCCTCTTTGCCAATAGTGGTAAGTGGGGCGGGGCGTGCTCCGGCGCAAACCAAAGCCCTATTAACCTTTCACGGTCTATTGCAAAACCATGCGATATACTGTGTGACCTCGTAATGGATGATGGGTACGTCAATGATGCGTATGTTTATGTAACACCTGAAGGTCTTGTTCTCGCAAGTCAGAGTCTAGGAACATGTAAGTATAATGGTTCCGGATATTCATGTGAAGCCATAATTGTTAATCACCCAAGCCATCACACTATTGAGAATATTCAGGCAGATGCCGAAGTAACAGCTTTGTTTCGTAATCCTACTGGTAAGCGTTTATTCGTACATTCTCTCGTACGTGTCAATCCTAGCCAGACAGATTCCAGTCATTTCCTGAATGCGTTTGTTCCGTATGCGAACTCTAATCAGGGAACATCTCTAAAGCTCAATAACTGGACATTATCTATGATGGTCCCTCCAAATGCGACATACTATTCGTACCAGGGATCGCTTCCAGTTCCAGGATGTGATGCTGGACAAGTCGTGGTATTCAGCTCTATGATCAACATTGATTCTAATGACTTTGCGCTTCTCGTGAAAAATGTCCCGGCTGGGTCACGTTCAATTCAGCCTCTCGGAAACCGTGAAGTCTTTTTCAACAGCGGAGAACAGTTACCGGGAGGAAACATGCCTCATGATGGAAAAATTTACATGCGTCTCCATCCGCGTAAGGATGATGACAAGAAGCTGAAGAAGGCTGAAGTTAAACCGGTACGCCACCCCGATATTGCCGGTCCTCAGCAAGCTGCGAATAACAATGCTGGTATTTTCGGAGCTATTTCCAACTGGTCGCGTGACCAGGCTGCTGCGAATGGATGGTTTTCAATTGTGAATATCTTCCTTCTACTCATCTCCCTAGGATGTGCGATATACTTTGCTTACATGTACAGCAACCAGTTATCGGCTTTGATGGTCTTGAACGATAAGGGTCGTGATCTTGGACGGTGGCTTCGTTCTTTTGTAGTCTCAACAGGAGGAGCTGTCTCTGCACGTGCTTCAACATTCTATGCTCCTGGATACTTTCAGGAAACACCTTCTGGACGCGAATCTCGGTCCAATTCTATGGATCGTGGAGTAGGAAGCCGTAGCCTACTACCAAACATAAATAATCCTTTAACTGCAGCCGTGGGCAGCACACCTTCGCGTGATGTTGGTGTAGCACTTTCTAAGGGCCGAGCGAGTCGTAGCTTACTGCCTTCGCCAAGTAACTCCCGATCTAGTTCGTTATCACGAAGCGTAGGAAGTCGTAGCTTAGTGAAGAACAAGAACAATCCTCTAACTGCAGCTGTTGGAAGCACGCCTTCCCGCGATACTGGACTAGCTTTATCAAGACAGTCAAGTAGCCGTAGTTTGATACCAAAAGATACGAAACCGGTTGAGAAAACTGTGGCGGATATGACTCCTTCTACGCCACTGGATATCGTACCCACTGAAAAACTGAAGTTCTCGCCGATGCAGTCACGCAATACGACGCCTAAATCTTTGAAGTCAGTAACATCTAGGGCTTCCGAAGACAGACCGCTTCCTTCATTACCGACATTGCCCAATTTTTCAGGAGAGTCCAGTAAGGCATCGTTCGGACCTACTCGGCCAAGATCTAAATCGGCAACGTCTTCCATGGGATCTACAACATCCAAGTCATCGGCATTAAGCAAATCAAGGTCTAATAGGAAGTCAACTTTTGGACCTTCTAAAACCCGTCGTTAATGCTTACGATCATCCCAGTACGTCTCATACTCTTCGGGCTGCTCATCCCAAGCCGACTCATCCTGCTCGTCTTCAATAGGCGCATCGCCGTTATCTAGCGCTTCCTGAACCTTATCACGCTTTACACGAACCTTACGCTCTACAACTTGCCACCCGTCATCCTCGGGGTTAGTTGTCGTCTTAGGCTCAACTGCTGGCTCTGGCTCTGAATCCGACTCGCTTTCATATTCACCGTACCGACTCCTCCGCTCATAATATGAGTACCGAGTCCTGGTAACAGGAATTGTAATTTCCTTTGAAGCAACTTCTTCCGTCTTGCGTTCCTCCTTAATCTTTGACACAAAGCTTGGACCCCTGAAATCTGTAGGCTTATGGTTAGATACGAAAGTGGGGAATTCCGATTCTTCTACCTTAAGGCCCTTATTGGCCGTCTGCTTTGGATCCTTGCGATTGCGGAGGTGTGGGGGAACGTACGACATCTTGATGAGTTAAGTACTTTTTAGAAGAGAAAATCCGTTTTAAAAACGAACTTACACCTGTACATACCTAGACACCTAAAGATGACGAATGCTGTATCTATCGCCACGAACGGTACTGTTTCAGATATCCAAGTTCCAGCTAAGACGGCAGACGTTCTGGAATGGATTCGGAAGAAGTACAAGTCTACTGAATTCCAGTTTCAGGGAAAGATCCAGGATCCTTTGAATGAGACCCAATGGCTCTCTATCTTCGCATGCCCGTGTGATAATCCTGAACTGACCAATAACCATATGCTTCCATCTCCGTTTGATGAGGAGTCATATTCTGGCAATATTGTAGTTCTGGCCACAGAGTCCGAAGATCAGGATCAGTATGAGCCTCATATTTCCAGCTACAAGAACCTCAAGGCTTCAGATTACAATGCTCTGTACCAGGAATGGACGTTCGCAGAGAATGAGGAGGAAGGTGATGCGGAAGTAGCAGAGGATGAAGGGGAAGAAGAGGAGGAGGAAGAGGAAGAGGAAGAGGCTCCTCGCGAGATTATTCACTCTCGTCCAATTCATACTCGGTCTAAGAACGTGTTCGTAGACTGTCCTATCCGTGATAAGGTTGTGGAAAACTTTGCGGAACTTCTGGAAGCTGATATGGCCAAGACACTGGAAGAGTCGGTTCTTCATGTGATCAGCGATCAGGCGCTGAAAGAGGGTATTGATGTGGATTGGAGTAACCGCGTTTTCTGGAGTATGTATCGCAGTCGCGCAATTTCCATCTATGAAAACTTGCGTAACGGATATGTCAAAAACTCTGAGAACTGGATAGCGAAGCTGAAGTCTGGTGAAGTTACGCCTCGCGCTTTTGCCGAGATGACGGCTGTGGATATGTGTCCTTACCGCTGGAAGGCTTCAATTGAGCATTTCATTGAGACTGAAAAGAAGGTGTATTCAAAGAACCAGAATGCTTCAATCTTCCTCTGGTGCTCTCGTTGCAAGAAGCAGGCTAAGTGTGATTATTATCAGCTTCAGACACGGTCGGCAGATGAACCGATGACGACGTTTGTGACGTGTCTGGAATGCGATCGGAAGTGGAAGTTTTGAGAGGATTTGCTAATGGTTGTTTAACAGTAATAACAGATTCGCCTGGAATCAGGACAGTCGGACGTGGGCTTCGGTACATTGGATCAAGCATCAATTCCGACATTTTTCCCTTTGTTCCTCCCATTAACGGAGAATCCAGATCTGAAGGGTACACATAAATAGGATCTAGACCGTTCGTGATTTCTGGTTTGGTAACTTCAGGAGTAGTATCCGCAAACCTCTTCTTGAAGTCTTCAATGATTGGATCGGGTATTTGAGGACTGATTTCAGCCAGTCTTTGGGAATCGTCGCGCACTAATTTCAACATATCTTTAGCTGCCATACGTTCTGACCGTGCCAACGCTAATTCTATCAGAATAAAACGGTACAACTTCTTGTACGAAATAGCCGAAATACGATGAGATTCTGATCTCTTAGCCCATGCGAAATAACTTTGTACAGTCGTTAAAATAGCTACCGTCAGTGTAAACACTCCAATAACTGTATTCGCAACTTTAGGGTCAATAATAAACTGCCCAATTCCGATAGACGCTGAACCAGATACAGTAGCTAAAACGATAGATGGTAAAGTAATCTGCGTGCTAAGACTTGAGTACCGTTTTTCCGCACGGTCATGTAGCCATGAGAAACAGAGGGATCTTTCGCCTTCTTCCGCTATAATTTTTTCCAACTGAGAATTCCATGAGACGATACCTGTGTCGTCGTCCATTGTAAATTTGTGTGTAATAATTAATGGTTCAGTGGGAGCTTAACGATAAGCACCCATCCACATCTTTTGGAAAAATTGTCAAGCGGCATATCGGTGCCGCTGACGCAGATAACGTTGACAGCATGATTAGTGCGTACGAAGCTCTGTATAAAGGAAAGTACAAGTCTCCCGAAGATGTTCGTCGTTCGTTCACGAAAGATGGACAGCCTCTTTTTACGAAGGAACAGGCCAAGTCAGTATTCCGACAGATAAAGAAACACCAGACTGGTGGCGAACGGATAGAAAGTATCGTGAACTCATTAGGTTCAAGTGCGGTAGATGCAGCTGCCGGAATTACCAAGCCAGCGCCTCCTAACGCAGCAGTCCAGGGAGCTATACAGTCTGTCCAGCTGTTTATTCGCATGATCATTCCATTTGTGTTCGTTCTGGATACGTTGGAGAATATACCATTGTTCGGGGACCTAATTGGTGCTTCTTTGGACGTTACGGCAGCCACGCTTCCCGTCATTGCGTCCAATGTCCAAACGTTCACTCCGGCAATCGTTGGTCTAATTCCTATCCCTTTAGCCGGAACGGTGGGTATTTTTCTTGGATGGTTGTTTTCTCTGTGGTTCTTGTGGTTAGCGGCTGTCATTGGAACTTCGCGTAAAGATTTCGCGGCCGCTCTAGAGGCTACGTCTGGAATGGTACCTGTCATTGGTCCAGCTCTTATGCGCGGAGTAAAGGCAGCAGAAACGGTTGGAACAAAGTTCTATAACCGCGCCGACAAGATTTCCGAATCAATTTCACATGCGTATGGAAGTCTGATGGGAGCAGTTGAGAATGCTAAGAATACGGTAAGTAGTATGGCTGCTACGTCTAACTTAAAAATGCCAACTGCTGCTGATATTAAACAGACGGCGAAAGAGGCCGTAGCTACTCCTATGGCAGCCCAGCAAGAAGCACCTCCGCCCGCTAAAGCTGGTAAGCGATTTTCAACAAGGAGGAGTAATTTACTTAAATGTCCGAAGACGCGACGGAACAAGTGCGCAATGTTCTGAAGGAGTGGGTTACTCTAGATGATCAGGAGCGGGCTCTCAAGGTGCAGATCAAGCAGATCCGAGACAAAAAGGCTCAGGATGCTGAGCACATTTTGAAGTTCATGCGTGATAACTCCGTTGATGATTTCA
>Ga0214194_100201_pt1 | contig 11496 bp, 9 predicted proteins | sample TroBogEpilimnion_35_FD_153032 | JGI IMG/M metagenome (GOLD analysis project Ga0214194, IMG submission 153032) | Freshwater microbial communities from Trout Bog Lake, WI - 12AUG2008 epilimnion | ecosystem: Environmental > Aquatic > Freshwater > Lake > Epilimnion/Euphotic zone | place: Trout Bog... | reverse complement strand
AGACGGTTTAATTGTTGTTGAACTGCATCTTCAGACACGCCAAGCTGTTTGGCAATAGCACCTTGTTTCTCACCATTGATCAAAGCCATGGTTACCATATCAACCCTTTGTGCAAGGGTCATCACACCAGCTCGTTCTACCTTTGGAGCAAGGATAGCTTGAATTAAATCATTTCTGATTTCTTCTCGTCTGGCTGGCTTGATGTGGCTAAGGTCTGTTGCGTAGTAGGAGATTGTTTGGTCATAGACTCTCGCTCCTTTGCCTTCTGCCACAGTTGGCTTAGCCACGGCTTGAACGCTGGGTTGTTGGGACTCACCAGATGTTGTTGCGGCTTGTTCATTTATCTGCCCCTGCCCAGTCCCATTCCCAGCATTGTGAACATCCCGTTGGAGCAAGTTTGCATCGGTGCTATTCCGTACTCCTTCTCCTGCATTGGATCCAGTTTGCTGGCTAGGCGTTCCTTGAGGGACACTTCCTGCTCCGATGGGTTGAACGTTTCCATTCCCCACATTCCCTCCTCCATTTGCTGCTTGAGCTGTTCCTCCTTGGACTGATACTCCTCCCACCCCGGGAGTTGTTTCCACTTGACGTTGGGGTTGTTTGTTTCCATTTTTGGCTCCTTTAGATTGTTGACTCTCAATATAACCAGTTGTATCCTTGCCTGTCAAGGCTTGATGGATGGCGTTTACATGCTCTAGTTCTGTACCTTTAGCGGTCTTAGAGATGATATTTAGACGATCTGCTGCCTCTTCTGGGGTAGCTGCTGAATGAATTTGATACTTTAAAGCAACGTTCGCAATGCCCTTCATCGCTGCGCCAACTGTCTTAGCGGGGTTGGTAGCGTCAAACTTAAACTGCACCATCTTCCCACCAACGACATTATTTGCTTTGGTAATAGCTTGTGATATGGTTTGAGTTGCTGGTGGTAAAGCCGAAGTCTCTTGAGCTAAAACTGTTCCAAAATGACCAACTGCTGGGCCAAAAAGCGGTCTACCAAAGAAGTTACCTTGCTTTGCATCAACATCTGGTGCTACATCGTATGCTTGTAAAGTACTACTAACTTGTTGTTTTTGTGCTTCTGCCGCTTGGGCTGCCGCTTGTTGCTGTTGCGCAACGGCATCTTGTTGGGCTTGCTGAGCTTGGGCTGCTTGTACGTTTTGAGCAACAGCGGTCGTACCTTGTGCTGTAGCGGCTTGAGTGGGAGGTGTTGGGGCTTGGAGTCCTTGTGTTGGGGTAGCTCCAAGGTTAGTTTGGTTTAATGCCTGTTGTACTGAGTCACCAGTATTAGGCTGAGTTTGCGATGATTGAAAATTCCCAGCTGGAGTAGTAGAAGTATCAGGTTGCTCATTAGCACCTTTTAATAGTGGTGTACCTTTACCAGCACGAACACCTCCGCCAAGACCAAGAATACCTTCAACTAATCCTCCCGCAACACCTGCGTTAAGGTATTGGCTTCTTGCCTCTTCATCGGAAACTGGTTTACCTACGGCTAGTTCCATTTTAGTTTGTAGCAACTCTGAGGTTGCACCAGAACTGCCTTGAACCAAAGCACTCTTACCAGCTCGTTTTAGAAGATTACCTTCAAATCCACTGCCATGTAAAAGCCTTCCGCCTAACATAGCTTCAGGCACAGTCTCAGCCAAAGCGTATGGAACTGACCCAGCTAATGCTGTAAGCCCTGGATGAGTATCCTCTGGATTTTCCTTTGCGTTCTGATACAAAGAACCAATAGCATTTGCTTCGTTATAAACTGCTCCACCAGCAACTTGTTTTGCTAATGTACGTCCAGCAGCTAATGCGGCTTTTTTCTCAGCATAAGTTTCGGCGGCGGCAAGAGAACCGCCAGCTACTGCTCTGGGTAGAGATGCTGCACCACGGGCAAAAGCCCCAGGTATGGCGGCTTCAGGAGCTACTAATCCAGTACCAATCGCACCAATGGCGTTAGTTGCTTGTTTTGATATTTGGTAGGCTGAATAGGGAATAGCTGAACCTAAAGATTGATCTTCAATTCTTTCTAAGTCCCTACGGCCTGCAATTTGAGAAGCAATTTCTCTATCGGATGCTTGACGGTTAGCCCAGTTTTCTGCACCTTTAGCGCCAACAACGTTAGCAAGAGCAGCCCCTGTGCTATACATTAACCCTTTGGTATCTTCATATCCCGAGCGAAGACCAGCCGAGATTGGCCCACGTTCTTTTCCAGTTTCTAAACCAAGGTGCTCAGCTACATCTTGTGGATGCCAACCCGCTAGTTCCGAAGCTCTTTTAATTACTTCTTCGTCAGATAGGTCTTCCCCAAGTATCCGTCTAAGAGATTCAATTGATGCCATATGGATTACGTATTATGGGTTTGGGAAATTGTGTGCTACACCAGTATCAATAGCAGTTTTCGGAGTTTTCAAATCATTTGTTTTTTGCTGCGCTAAAGCTGCATTGTACAAATCTCTTTGCTTTTGCAGATCAGCCATTTTTTTAGCAGCTTCAGCCCTCTCAGCAGCAGGTGTTTTAAGAGTTGTATTCTTGCGCACATCCGCTATAGCTGCATCTAAAGTGCTAACTTGACTTGCTAGTTCTTGCTGAGTTCCTGTTGGTAACGCTTGTTTCTGTGGAGCAGGTGTTGGCGTACTACCATTAGCTCTTTCTTTTGCCTTACCATCTTTTACCGCAGTTTCTAAAGCGTCTGGGCCAAATACATTAGGCCACTTGTCTTTTACTTTTTGAATTTCTTTTGGATCAGTTCCAGCAGCGGCTAATTCCCCATATGCAGCTTTCGATTCTTCGGGGTTAACTTGGCTACGATCTGGTTTGCGAAGCATTGCAACAATCGAAGTAAGGTCTTTAGATACCTTAGCTCCAGCAGTAGCAGCCTTAAGAAGCACAGCTTGCCCTTTCTCTCCGTTTTTCTCGTCTGGCGTAAGATCAGTAAACTCTTTAATAAATGGCTGCATAGCCTCGCCAGCAAGTTTGTTCGTCTTAGCTGTTTCGATTAGGCCTTTATATACCTCAGCATGGGCGTGTGAAAGCTCTGCTGTTGCGCCTGCAGTAATAGCCCCGTTTGCGGCTGTCTTGGTCGCAGCAGCGCCCATAACGTCTTGATATTTACCAGTGTTCTCAACTTCTTTTTTCTTCAAACCAAGTTCAGTTTCTTTATTAACCTGCGCCAAATAAGCTTCTGGGCTACCAAGCATCATCATAAATTGAGATTTTGTGTGGTCATCTAATAAAGATAATAGGTTGCTATGGGCTTCTTTTGGGGTATATGCTTTTGTTGCTCCACTAGGATCAGTGACTATGATTTTTCCATGCAACATGTCCACTTTATCATTTGGGTAAAAATCAGCATAGTGAGCTTTAATTTCGTTAAAAAACCTAGTTGGATCATTAACGGGGTCTTGGTTAAGAAGCTTGGATCTAAGATCATAAAGTTTTTTAGACTCAGTATCCCATTTATCTTGCGCTTCTACTTTTCGTTTTGCTTCATTAAGTTGGAAACCCCCTAACTGTAAAGCCATTGCTTTTTCTGGGCTTATAGCAGCGTTTGACATGAGCGCCCTACCGTAATCGGTAGCAGCTTGTTTTTCTGTATATAAGTTAGGCGGAATAGCTGCAGCATGAGCAGTAGCCATATTTTGTTGCTGATCCGGAGACATGTCAGAAGTAATACCTGGAGTTTGCAAAGCATTTAACTTTACCCCCATAGCTTGATTGCTTGGTATTGCTTGAGCTGGAGTCATTGGGCCATTTTGAGCTGCAGAGTTATATAGCTGATCGCCAATATCTTTTCCAACTTGCCCGTAAGTAGTAGCTTTGGCATTAGCAATTGCAGTTTTTTCTGCTTGAGTTTGTTCAAACTCTGCAGCTTTGCGTTGCCCTTCTTGGAGTTGAAGGTCTAATAATTGCTGACGTTGTTCACGATCTGCGGCTCTATCTTGCAGCTCTTTAGTAGTCGTATAACCTTTTAAGAAAGCATCTGCAAATGCTCCTGCTCCAATTCCTGCATTAGCCATGATTTGCTACCTCTGCATAGTTAACGGCTTTGTAGCCTGAATCCATTGTAAACACAGCATGTGGGTACACACGCTCAACTTCATGAGCCATAAGCCCACGGAATCTACCATGACCCGCCATTGGATCGTCTTTAAACTCTGGTTTATATTCAAACTCATAAACATTAAGGCCATCAGGACGAGTTCCAATAAACTCAATATTTTCTTTAGCCCTAATATCAGATGTTCCTCCAGCTCCGGCCGTATTACCATTACCTGGTTTGTTAAGTCCACCAGCATAAAGGCCAACGCCTGTACCAATAGCTCCGTAGAAACCAGCAGTGGCGGTAGCATTAGCCTGTTGTTGTGCGTTATAAGCCGCTATCTGTGCGTTATAAGAGCTTACACCTAGTTGACCTGATTGACCATAACCACCAGTAGCGGTTTGAGCTGCGGCATTAGCTAATGTAGATTGATTATTGACGTTGTTAACATTAGTTTGTTGTGCCTGCAAACCAGAATTTTGCATACCAGCAGCAGTTTGAGCTGCAGTATTAGCATTAGCCAACGATGGATTAGCATCGGCAAATACATTTTGCTGCATATTCAGACCAAGATTAATAGCTTGTTGTCTAGCTTGAGTAGCCGCTGCAGCACCAGCAGATGCTTCTTGAATAGCGTTGGCGTTTCCAGCCATTTGGGCTGCACCAGAGTTTGGATTAATACCGTATGCTTGTTGTTGCAGTTGAGTATTCTTTAATTGCTGAGCATATTGTTGGTTTACATCACCTAAAGCGGATGAAGCAAACTCTTCTTGGTAGCCAGGAGTGTTGTAATTATTTGCCGCTGTTTGTAGGTTTTGAAGCGCAGGTAAAGCTATGTTGTTATAGATACCAGTCTGTTGAGCAGCTATAGCGTTTTGGTTTGCCGCCGATGTATTCATCGCATTGGCGTAATTGTTTATATTTGTAGCTTGAGTATTTACAGCGTTTTGAATAGCGGGTGCTTGAACGTTTTGATAATCACTCCAAGCTTTGTCTGTTACAGCATTGATAGACTTTTGCGCCGCCGCAATACTTGGATCAGGAGGGGGTGGGCTACCACTGCTTTTACCGCCTTCTAAAGTCATACCACCAAAGCGACCGCAGCGAGGACGAAACGCCAACTCAGGCAGCATCTCAAATTCATTTAGTCTCATAATTTAATCCCCAAGAATCTGCACTCATCTTTGAGCATCCCATATAAAATTAGATTCGATCCATCAGTACAACCTTGTCTGATTAAACCTTCTCTTTTAAACCCTAAATTCTCATCAAACTTTTGCGCATGAAGATTGTCTTCTCGTACCAATGCTGTTACTCTTTTGCATCCCAGCTGAACAAATGGATAAGCAAAACATCTCCACAAAAAATCTTTAGTTAACCAGTACTTACCAGGTAGCGCCACTACGTGCATACTCACTGAGGCAATCGTATACATGTTATATGCAACAGCCCCTATGATTTCGCCATCTTCCTCCATAGCAAACGCAACAGAATCGGTACGGGAATAACGCTCGTCAATACGGGCTTCCATCCATTGGAGGACACGTTCATCTTCCCCATACACAACTTTTTTCATAGTGCATCAATTTTAACCCGATATACCACACTTTGTGCATTTAATTTCCAATAGCGATCCAGTTCAACGAACCAGTTGCCAAAACTGTAGCGGAAGACAAGTCGTAAGCGTAAGAGTTAAAGTTAAATACGTTAACAGGTGTTGTGGAATTTGTCGCTGGCTGGTGTCTAACAATTGTGGCTGTGATGGTTCCAATAGTAAGAGATGCCGATGCACCGTGCAAGTAGTCCGAGGCAGCATGTGCCGTCGCAACAAAACTATTAGTGGTGTAGCCCGTAGCATTGACAGAACTACTTCCGCTACCATTAGAACCGATAGACAAACCAGGAGCACTAACACTAGCTGATCCGCCTGAGGAAGCGGTATAACTTACAGAATAACTATAGTTATAAGCGTATGCAATACTGACAATTGTCCAACCCCCAGGTACAGAATACGATGGGGTGTAGTTGGCACTGTTTGTTTGCGGAGTACCAGCTCCGCTGGGGTAATTGGTATAAGAAGTCGCAGAAACTGTTCCGCCTGCATTAGTAGCCGTATCCGTAGCTGTAATGTAGGATGTACCTGTATTAAATGTGCTTCCAGTGACATTGGAGGTAGTCCCTACGATTCGGAACTGCCATGTACCAGACGACGGGAAGGAAAATAACTGGGTACTTGTAATATTTGCAGGCTGCGTTGCGGGGCAGGTAACAGTCACACTGCTTCCCATATTTACCCAAGTACTACCGTTGTAATACTGAGCTACCCAAACGAACTGCCTTACATAATAGACTCCTGAAGTCCCTTGCCCGCAGTATGTACTTACATATACGCTTGGTGTAATGTCCGTAGTATTAGCCGCAGTTGTATATGTTCCAGTGACCCAACTATCACTACTTGTCGTACCGCTGTTCTCGTTAACAACTGTATTTCCTGTATTAGCTGCAAGGCTTAGCTGCGCAACGGGAGTAAATTGCCAGACCTGTGAACCAGAGAAAGTTTGAACTAAATTATTAACATAACATTGTATAGACTGGTTTTGTCCTGCGTAACTAGCGCTGTAAAGCTGCATACTAGCTGGGCTGGCGATTACATTTGGCTGTGATGTCCAGTAACCTGGGATCGTAACGACTGTATTGTTTGTCGCTACGCCAAACTCAGCTCGAGACAAAGCGTTGTATTTAACGGTATGACCAAGGGAGCTAATGTATTTCCAGACCTCGAAGTTAGCGGAAAACATTCTGGTGTAGTTACCAGCTCCATCATTGGAAACAATCTGACCATCCGCAGTTAAAACAAGCGGGGCGTTGGAGCCTGAGCCACCAATCGTAATAGCCGATGTCGCAGTAATCTGACCGCCATTTAGTTTATCGGCTGTGACTGAACTAGCTGCAATCTGGGTAGCCGTAATGGAGTTTGCATTAATTTTGCTACCGTTGAGGTTAACGATCTTAGCGTCATCAATGACGGCATTACCGATCTGAGCGTTTGCAATCGAGCCATTTGCAATATATGCCGTAGACATATAAACGCCAGCAGGAACAGAAACACCGTTAATCGTCGTGGAGGATGACTGTACGTAAAACGGATATCCAGGCGACGTAAGCCCCGAGTTAGCCAAGACCGACATAATATATGTTGGGTCAAGCGCAGTTTGAGCAGATGTACCAGAAGCCCCGTCATAAGGCCCTTCAACCCCAGCCTTAGAAACAAACCGTATCCAATACCAGTAGTTTTGATATGTGCCAACAGCGTCAACATAGACTGAACCGTAAGAAGTACCGAGTAGTTCTGCTGCCCCTAGAGCGTTGGAGTTTGCTCTCCATATCTCAGTATAGGCATGGTTGGGGTAAGTTGGCGGAGTCCAAGTGAGGATAATATTTTGAAATGCACCAGCCGCTGAGAACCCAGTTGGAATAGCAGGAGGCGTGTAATCTGTTGTTGGGTTGTACCCAGTTACCCCAAAAGTAGAACCACCAGAAGAAGCGATATAGGGCGAAAACCCAGTAGTTATAACTTCCTTATTAGCGTTTGGTGTGCCTGATATTGCGTTACCAAGAAGAATAACTGCCTCTCTAAGCGGCCTTAGGATTGACGCTATAGTAGGATCAGAGACTGAGGAAGTCGCTGGTATTGACGGAAGCTTTGGCAACTCCATTAGACAGCCCCGATTTCAGTCATAGATGTTGTCATGTTAATTCTACGAACAGGTACATTTCCGCTAATCTGAACTTCCCAAATATAAGCCCTTGCAGGAGCAATCCTAACTGGAAAGTCGCTAGTGATATTCCCAGAGAAAATAGTTGCTCCATCAGCATAGATAGTAACTGTAAGGTAAGACCCTGAGTGCGCTGCCATATATACATAGTCCGCATGGACTTGCAAAGCTGAGTAGCACATTGGTTTGGGGTGTAGGTACTTCTTAGACTTCCAGACAAATGCAGTATTGCTAGAAGTGTTGGTATCCAAACTGTAAACTTTATTATCAGTGTTAGACAGGATATTTAGTATGCCTGTAGTTGGTTCAACATAGATAGCTCTTGCAGCTGCTGTAAAGTTTACAAGCGGTGGGTTGTCTCCACGCAACATAATGATGGCATTGTAGTTTCCGCTTCCATCGTTATAGAAACCGAAGTACATATTGTTGTAAATCGCCCCAATCATCGAAGATGGGTTGATCGCTTGCCACTCATCCCTTGTATACAAATTGGTAGAGACAACGTCGTTGACACCCGTGGCTATGGACACGAGTCCGTTCGGGCTTGCATATACTACGCCGTATTGATCGCTAGCTATTGAGTATTTAGACACGCAAGGCTGGACTAGCGCCAATTTAGACTGCGTCATAGAGGAAGATGTTGTACCTGTAATGATGTACGGTTCACGAGTTGTACCAACAAACAAAGAACCCTCGAACGCACAAATCCCAATAATAGGATAGTCAGTTGTCAACATATAGTTGACAGGCCAAGCGTGTGGTAAAAACGGCTCACAAAACCAAATTTGGTTCCCTGTAAACCCTGCCAAAACACCGTTACTCATAGCAGTTAGACCTTGCAGTGTGCTAGGAGGTGGCGTGTAATAGAGCGAGGTTAAGGTGACTCCAAGATTGATAGCCGTTGTAGTATCGGTATACGAAGTCTGTGTGATAGGAATCTGAGCTACAAGCTGATACCCAACAGAGGTTGCGCCAGTAACTGATCTGTATATACGAATGTAGACAAAGTTATAGTTCCCAGTAGGTGGTGAGCCAAACCCGTTAACCGTAACGGAGTCTCCGCTGTAATTAGCCGTTACCAAGGAGGCAGGGCTAGGAGCTGACTCTTCAAGAAGTACCGACCCAAATTGAGTTACATAAGTGTAAATATATGAACGAGTCTCACTAGGAGCTGTACCTGTACCCGCTGCAACAACCGTGGGGGCTACTGTAGGGTACGGAACACCAAGCTCATAGTAAGCATCTGGGTAAGGTGCAGAACCTGCGTTATTAGCCGAAGCCAATGCCCAGTTTGTTTTCTTTGGGCCAAACGCAGTACTTGTGTAGTACAGACGGTAATCTGTTATGTCCGCTACTGGGCCAGGAACTACATCAACTACGGATGTCCACTCAAGCCAAATAGGGGTTGTACCTGTTGGGCCTGTAAATTTATAGATAGTTTGTGCATTAGAGTTATACGGCGTATAAACTAATGTAGGTGCTCGCCAAGGGCGAATTTCGCCTGACTGAATCTTTAAGTCTTTGGCAACTTGAGCTTGGTTTTGGGCAAGTAAAGTGGGGCCAGTGCGTGGACTAATGCCGGAAAAGCTCTCTACCGTTATTGCACTCATAGCCCCACATCCTTTAAACTTTTAAATCTTCTTCTGTAATAGCTGGAATAACGATTCCGTCACCAAGGTCAACTGTCTTTGGTGCTTCTGGCTCCGCTTTATCAGCTTTTTTGCGCCCTTTAGGAGCAGCTTCGATTTTAGGTACTTCTGTTATCTTGGCTTCTAACTCAACCAATAACTTTTGCCCGTCATCATTTAAAGTAAATACACCGTCAATTCTGTCGCCAACTTTTTTACGGTTAGCCATTTGACCGACAATAATATTTCCGCAAACTAACTCAGCGCCAGAGGCTTGCATAAACTGCTCATAGCTCATCATAATTGAAACTCCTAATTGTTTAAGATGGATAGCATTTTTTGAGTCAGGCCAACCCGATCCTCAAGCCCGATTGTGCCACCATTAATACGCTTGGTCAAAGCAACCCAGTCTTCGTTATCAGCCAAAAGATTGCATTTGTGCGTTTTCCAAAACCAGCCTGCTGACAGCATGGCATACATGGGGGTTGAAACCAGATCGGGGGTTGCTACCAAATCTATTTTGATGGTCTGACCGCAGTGCCAATAGTTATCGTGCCCAGTCAACTGAATAGCACCTCTTCCACGAAACCTGTACCCGTCTCCACTAGCTTCATCTCTGTTTCCGTCACGGCTAGCGTAAGCTCTGTTAGCTATCCTCTCAGGCTGGTGTGCATACTGTGCAGCATTGGAAGCATTAAAGTGGCTAGGCCAGACACGAACTAAAGACTCAGCAGAGTAATTTAGACCCTCCTCAAGTCTTGTATATCTACCACTTTCATGTGCAGTCTGAGCTATAAAAGCCGCTATCTCATCGGCGTTATTAATACCAAACGCTACAAGTGTAGTATTGATCGGTTCAACCCAAATGGCAGCTACCCCGATGCCATGCAGATGTTGTGCTGTGACGTTCATTTACCCGCCTTATTAAATAATGATCTTACTTCGTTGTATTTTGTGATACAGGAGTTAAGCTCTGTGATGGCTGCATCTCCTTCTGTTGTGAGGGCGACAATATCTTTAATAGCCTGTCTGTCAGAGTTGCTTGCCTGACTTCCATCTCCAGAGGCGGTATCTGCGGGGGAGTGTACGGAACAGTTGGACGGGAGGCGCAGCTCGCCAGAGTCAATACGAGCATCAATACTAGCTTGCTTGGATTTAAGTTCATCTTTAGCTTTCCTTAGTTGCGTGGTGATTTGACTGAATTTCTCAGTCACCTGTTGCTCTTTTGTTCTAGCTTCGTCGTTGAGTCTTGCGATTTCGATGGCATCCTCGGTGGACTTTTGAACGTACCCTTCGTGATGACCATAAGTATAAGTGCCGCCAAGTAAAGCAACAAATACAAGAATAATCCAAGTGTTAGGTATTCCAAACATATTATCCTAACTGTGATCTGATGGTAGCTAAACGCTCACGCTCTGCTTCGTCTAAGACAGGAGGAGAGGTAGGAGGGGGTGGAGGAGTCCATCCAGAAGCAGGTGCAGCAGCCATAGTAATAGTCTGTACAGGAGGGGCAACATAGGCATCCTTATTGTTTTTAACCGCTGTCATCATATTAGTGGCTTCGTTGGTTAAACCTTTAGTCATAATACCGCCTATCCCCCCAACTATGAGGAGCACAATGTCATTGAGCATCTTTGTGTATGCCTGGTCAATAGGAGCCATTGACTTAATTGGCTGGGTTACAAACGTAACTGAATAGAGGAGAGAGAATGTAATGAACGCAAATATGAGTGTCACCATGACAATCACAAAAGCCCTTACCCTAATCTCTATCTCATCGGCATTGAGTCGTGGATTGTTGGGGTTGGGGGTTAGTAGTTTGAGCAGGATTTCCTTCAATTTTCTTCTCCAGGATAGGGGCTACAAGATATTCAGGGCAAGTTTGATCAAACTCGCAGCGAGGTTTTTGGCATTGGGGAGCGCCGAAGTTGTCAGGATTTTGGCAAAAATACCTGTACTGATCTCCACACCCCGCTAATAATATAGTCAATAAAACGCATATTCTCATTGGTTACTCTTGTCTCGTTGGGTTTCAAGTTCTTTCTTCAGCTTCTCAATTCTCTTT
>Ga0214194_100199_pt1 | contig 11531 bp, 15 predicted proteins | sample TroBogEpilimnion_35_FD_153032 | JGI IMG/M metagenome (GOLD analysis project Ga0214194, IMG submission 153032) | Freshwater microbial communities from Trout Bog Lake, WI - 12AUG2008 epilimnion | ecosystem: Environmental > Aquatic > Freshwater > Lake > Epilimnion/Euphotic zone | place: Trout Bog... | reverse complement strand
AAACGCACTTTTACTTTTGCTCGCGGCTATAAAAATGAATTTAAAGCCCATGAAATCAGCACTTTGCCTTTTAAATGGGTTGCTAACTGGACAGAAGCGTTAGAGAAATCAGAAAAAATGTTGGCAACATATTGTTAAACCGAGGGGAAAATCCCTCATTCATGCCCGAAAGGGTCTTTTTAGGAGCTAGTATGAGCATTACAGTAGAGCAGCACTCAACAGTCATCAAGATTGACCACGGTCACAAACTGATGATTGACAAGTTTGACGATGGGGCGCACCTATCTATCTTTTTCACAGGCGGCTATTCCTCAGTAGCATTAACCCGTGAAGAAGCCGAAGCATTGATTCAAGCTCTCCAGTTGGCATTGGAGGCGGCATGAAAAACATTGCTACCGCCTTAGTCAAAGCACAAAAAGCCTTTGGCCCTGCCCTTAAAACATCTACTAACCCACATTTCCGCAGTCGTTATGCTGATTTGTCGGCTTGTGTTGAAGCAGTCATTGATGCCCTTAATAACAACGGCATTGCCTTGATTCAGCGCAACTATGAGGACAACACAGGTGTTACTGTGGAAACCTTGTTTGTGCATGAATCGGGTGAAATCTTAGAGTGCGGCAAGTTGCACGTTCCTGCCAGCAAGCAAGACCCGCAAGGTTACGGCTCGGCTCTGACCTATGCTCGGCGCTATTCCCTAATGGCAGCTTGCGGCATAGCCCCAGAGGATGATGACGGTAACGCTGCTAGTCGCAAAGCCCCTGCTTATGACGCTGGTCGCCTGGCTGATTGGTTGGCAGAGATTAGCCAAGCCCCTAATGCTGATTCTTTGAAAGCGGTTTACACCGAGGCTTTTAAGGATACCCAATCAGACGCAGAAGCACAAAAGAAAATTATTGCAGCCAAAAACGCAAGAAAGGCGGCACTCTAAATGGAACAAAGAACAGATGATTGGTTTGCCGCAAGAATTGGAAAAGTCACAGCCAGCCGAGTTGCCGATGTGGTTGCAAAGACAAAATCGGGCTACTCAGCGAGTCGTGATAACTACATGGCGCAATTGGTCTGCGAACGGCTTACTGGCAAGCCAGCCGAGTCATTTAGCAACGCAGCTATGCAATGGGGTACAGAAACAGAACCACTAGCAAGGGCAGCGTATGAGGCAAAAATGGACGTTTTGGTTGATGAAGTTGGGTTCATCGATCACCCAAGTATTGTCAATAGCGGCGCTTCTCCTGATGGACTTGTGGGTATTGACGGACTTATTGAAATAAAGTGTCCCAACACAGCAACGCACATTGATACGTTACTCAGCCAAACAGTACCTAAAAAGTATGCAGATCAAATTTTCTGGCAGATGGCTTGCACTGGTCGTGATTGGTGTGACTTTGTATCTTACGACCCACGCCTCCCTTCAGACCTTCAGCTATTTATTAAACGTATTCCTAGAGACGATAAATACATTCAGCTCTTGGAAGCCGAAGTAATAGAATTTTTGACCGAAACGGCGCACAAAGTGGCCCAATTACTTAACTTGAAAGCATGAAATGAGCAGAACCATCAAAGAAATTACCATTGTTAGCGGCAAATACACTAACAAAGACGGTCAAGAAAAGTCACGCTATCAGCGCATTGGCTCTATGATTGAAACCAAGAACGGCCCAATGCTTAAGATTGACAGCATTCCAGTAGTAGAGGGCGGCTGGTCTGGTTGGGCTTACTTGAACGACCCTAAGCCGCAAGAAGGCTATGCTAAAAAGCCAAGCCACAATGATTCGTTTGACGATTCTGTTCCATTTTGATTAACGGGGGAAAGCGGATGCTGGTTACTTGTTCTAGACAGGGCACATAAAGAGACACCAGACGCAGCGAGTACCCCACTTTTTTAAGGAAAAATTATGTTGCCATTGTTAATTTGGGCTATTGAAGAAGTTGTAGAGGATGTTGCCGAGCATGAGATTAAATCTTTAGCTGGCGACTTAAAAGACAAGATTCTGAAATCAGCAGGCTTAGATCAAGCTGAAGTGCTGGCAGACGAAGAAGCTCAAAAGTTGATGCAATCTTTCAACATCTCAGACATTAGTCAAATCCGAGCGATTGAAGCAAACATTATTGCCAAGATAAACGATAACTTGAGCAAATAAAAAAAAGGGAACTGTTACGTTCCCTAAAGTCGCTCAAATTAGCAACTGCGATATAGAATTCTACTGCCAATAGGTTAAGCAGACAATCCAGGATGGTGGACTTAGGGAGTTTTTCTGCTTTCTGCCCTAACTTGTTGAACGCCCAAATGGACTATTGGCAATGACTTGGTTAAAATTCCAATGCTGGCATTGCTATGAGCGTTTAAGGGGTTTGCTCGATTTCCTCTTGGGGTCGTTTTTTTCAATGCCAGCACCTTGACTAAATTCCCCATTTTGTGATAATTGAGCCTGTTAGCTAACATTTATCCTAGGAGTTACCCATGCGTGATCTACCCATTGAATCGAAAAAAGAACGTGAAATGAAGGGCAAATCTGGCCTGAAAGACCAAGGTCATTTGCAAAATGCCGCTGATTACGTTCATGGTTGCCGCATTGGTGACCGTAACCACTTTGAGCCGCCAGAAGGCCCTGTGAAAGAGCCTACCCTGACCAACGGCATCCCCATGCTGCCCCAAAGCAACATCAGCTCTGGTCGTAAATAATGGCTACCAAAGCTCCCATGAAGCCTGCCAAAAAGGTAGAAGTAATCTCTATGCCTGTAAGGGACATGGACGAAGAAAAGAAGTGGCGGGCTGAGGCTGACTTGCGAACTTTGAAAGAAGCTCGTGAGATCGAATCCAATCGTTCACGCATGGCTGCGGCCAAGCGTTGTGCTGACGAGCAAATGAAAGCTCTGTCAAAAATTAAGACAATGAGGAAATAATCATGGCATATCTTGGCGTAGCAGTAAGCGACCCAGTTTTTGATACCGTGTTTGCTAACCAGCAAATCGGTTACTCCCTGGCTGCTGAAAGCACTGCAACTCAACTCACTAGCAAGGCAACTGCTGTTACTTGCAATTTCTCTAATGGTCAAATTACCATGAACAACGCTGCACTGGCTGCTGGCGCTGTGGTGACTTTTACCTTGAATAACAGCTTGATTAGCCCTCGTGACGTGCTGATCGTTAACGTATCTGGCGGCGCTGCTACTGCTGGTACTTACGTTGCGTTCATTTCGGTTATGGGTAACGGTTCGGCTACGATTGGTTTGCAAAACATCTCTGGCGGCTCGCTGTCTGAAGCTGTTAAGTTGAACTACGCAATCCTTCACGGTCAATAATCATGCCTTTGAAAAAATCGACAAGCAAAAAGGCGTTTTCTGAGAATGTGAAAGCCGAACTGAAAGCAGGGAAACCTCTAAAGCAATCAGTCGCTATCGCCTACTCAGAAAAACGTGAAGCTGAAAAGAAATCCCCTAAATCGAAAGCAAAAAAATGAGCATCAAAATCGTTCTTGAGCATACTATCGAAGAAGTAGAACACTTGTTCAAAGCATTGGAAAGCCATGCAAAGGCCCATAATGCGTTAATGGCAAGCGTTAAGCAACAAGCTGAGGCCCAATTGGGTACTGCTGCTCCTGCGCCTGCTGAAGAACCTGCTACGCCAGCTCAATAATGATTTGAGGGGTTAGGTTATGGCTACGATTGCCGATCTATTCAGCTATATCGACAGCCAAAAACGCAGACTTAGCGACACGGTGCAAAACCCTGTCCTAAGTTTGATGCAGGCTCTTGGTAACGCCAATGACCAAGCTCGCACGTTTAACCAAGCCCAACAAGCGGCTGCTAGTGAATGGCAAAAAACCAAACAGCTAAACGGCCCTGCTACGCAAAACGTAGACCGCATGATGGCGCAATCATTAGCGCCTGCTGGGATGACTGTTTATCATGGGTCGCCATATCGGTTTACAGCGTTTGACCCTAAGAAGATTGGTTCAGGGGAAGGCGCTCAGGCTTATGGGCATGGGCTATATGTTGCTGAAAATCCTGCTGTTGCAAAACAATACCAAAAAAATGTCAAAGACATGGATTCCATTCAAGCCTATAACAAAAGGCTAAAAGAATTGAGTCAGATCATGGATAGTGATTCAGTCTATCCAGGAGCTTACAGAAAGTTCAAGTCAGAAAAAGGCCAAAATGCCGCTGATGAGTACGATCATGTAATGGAAATGAGAAAGCAGAAATCTGTTGACCCTGGCAATTTATACAAGATTGACCTGCCAGACGAACACATTGACAAGATGTTGGATTGGGATAAGCCCTTGAGCCAGCAACCAGAAAATGTTAAGTCTGCATTAAAAAACATTGCAGACAAATTTCCCTCCATACCAGATTTTGATTTGAAAAAATGGATGGATGCCGACCCATTAGCTTCCACATGGCACAATGTATTAAATAGAGACTTAGGAGTAAGTCAACCTGATATTGCTTCAACATTGTCAAACCAAGGCATACCTGGGATTAAATACAATGATTCTGGAAGCAGAACAGGCCCAACAATGTATCATGTAGGTTCACCAGCAAAAGGATTTGGTGATTACACTCAGTTTGACAACAAGCTAAACGCATTGAATCAATTGAGCGTATTGAAGAACTTTGGTTTGCATGATGCAGAGCTTAAAGAGCAAGTAGCACCACAGACAAGAAACTTTGTTGTCTTTCCAGGCAATGAGGACATTCTTAAAATTCAAGACGTTAACGGAAACCCTATACAGCAATGACTACTGAAAAACGAGCAGTTGGTCGGCCTACACTTTTTAAAGAAGAGTTTGCAGACGACCTAATTAAATTCTTTGACATTCAGCCTTATAAAGAAGTTATTGAGGCTGACGGTAAGGGAGGGGAACGCACTCGGATGTTGCCGAATAAGTTTCCTACTCTTGCTCGATTTGCTTGCAATTGTGGTGTCACCAGAGAGACATTACACGATTGGGCTACTGCTAAAAATGCTGATGGTGAATTAAAACATCCAAGTTTTTCTTACGCATATAAAAGAGCTAAGGAATATCAGGAATCATTATTGGTAGAAGGCACGATGAATGGGGCATATAACGCTCCATTTGCAATCTTTAGTGCTAAGAATATCCTTGGCTGGAAAGATAAGCACGAGCAAGAAGTTACTGGTGCTAATTCTGGCCCTCTCGTTATTAGTCTGAATAACTTAGACGAATCAGCGTGAAGCTCCATGCAAAACAAATCGAGGCTCAAAAGCTACTGAGCAGCGATGTTACCTATGCCATGCTATTTGGCGGGTCAAGGTCAGGTAAGACATTCCTACTGGTGCGCCAGATCATCTTGAGAGCATTGAAGGCTCCAGGCTCAAGGCATACCATCCTGCGCTTCAGGTTTAACCATGTGGTGAACTCAATTGTTTACGACACCTTTCCCAAGGTGATGAAGCTGGCCTTCCCTGGTGTGGAATACAAGCTGGACAAAACGCACTGGTATGTCAAGTTTCAGAATGAATCTGAGATTTGGTTTGGCGGCTTGGATGATAAAGACCGCACTGAAAAGATTTTGGGCATGGAGTTCGCTACTATTTACTTGAACGAATCCAGCCAAATTTCATGGGGGCCAGTTGGGATTGCCATAACTCGTTTAGCTCAAAAGGTTAATCAAGTCATTGAGGGCAAAGAGCCTACATTGCTCAAGCCTCGGATGTATTTTGACTGTAACCCACCAAATAAAAACCACTGGACATATCAGCTATTCATTCTTAGGCGTGACCCAGACACCAAGATTAACTTGGCTAACCCTGAGAATTACGGCTATTTTCAGATTAACCCGAGGGACAATCAGGAAAACTTATCAGACGGTTATCTTGACACATTAGAGAACTTGAGCGCAAGATTGCGCAGACGGTTCTTGGAAGGCGAATTTACAGACGCTAACCCTAACCAGCTATTCCCTGATGAGGCTATTGATAGATGGAGGGCTGACAATGGTGACCTGCCTGATTTTGTTCGTGTTGTTGTTGGTGTTGACCCGTCTGGAGCAGGGGATAGCGATAACGCTGATAACGATGCAATTGGTATCGTGGTTGGCGCTCTTGGCGTTGACGGTAACGCTTATTTATTAGAAGACTGCACTGTAAAGGCTGGCCCTGCAACGTGGGGCAATGTCGCTGTGTCAGCTTATGACCGACATAAGGCTGATGTGTTGGTCGCTGAAACCAATTATGGCGGTGCAATGGTTGAAGGTGTTATTCAGGCTTCACGATCTAAAACAAACTTTAAAGCTGTTTCGGCAAGCCGTGGCAAAGTAATTCGGGCTGAACCGTTTGCATCTTTATACGAGGCAGGTAAAATTAGACACGCAGGTCGATTTGTTGAACTTGAAGACGAATTAAGCGGATTTTCTACGATTGGATTCACTGGAAGTCGCTCTCCGAACCGAGCAGACGCTTGGATTTGGGTTTTAACTGAGCTTTTTCCTGGAATGTTGCGTCAAAAAGTAGAAAAAAAGAAGTTAGAGACAAAACGACCCCAAAACTGGAATAACTCCCGAGCAGGGTATTGGATGTAAATATGGCTGATAAAGATTCTGACGTAGTAGCAAGAGCGCAACGCAACTTTAAGGCTTGCCTTGATTGGGAGCAGGACACTAAGCAGCGTTTTCGTGAGGACATTCGCTTCTTATACGCTGATTCAGACAACCAAGATCAATGGGAACCAGCGGTAAAAGCTCGTAGACGGTTGAATACTCAGCCAATGATTACGATCAATAAGACGCACACGCACTGGCTGCACGTTGTCAATCAACTGAAGGCCAACAAGCCAAGCGTAACCATTCACCCGACAGGCAACGAGGCAACTTATGAGGCTGCTGAAGTCTTTGAGGGCATTGTTAGGCATATTGAATACATCTCAAACGCTAAAGTCGCTTACGACATTGCTGCTGAAACTCAGGTTGGCGGCGGTATTGGCTACTGGACTGTCTCGACTGCTTATGCCAATGACGAATCATTCGATCAGGAAATCTTTATTAAGGAAGTGCCTGACCCAATGAGCGTTTACCTTGACCCGCATATTAAGAAGCGTGATGGGTCTGATGCTAAGTTTGGCTTTATCTATGAAGATATGCCTCTGGAAGAATTTAAGCAACGCTTCCCTAATACGCTGATTCCTATGGTTAGCCCTCAAGGTAATCAATCTTGGGTGACTAAGGACGTTGTCCGGCTCGCTACCTATTACGAGCTGGAGATGAAGAAAGAATGGCTCTATGCCCTGACTGATGCTGATGGAGGCACTAAGTTTGTCAAGCAGTCAGACATGAGCAAGGAAGAAGTCAAGATGCTCAATGAAGCTATCCGCATGGGTGCTGACATTGACCGCCGCCGTATTGACAAGCGGGTTATCTATAAATACTTGATTGGCGGCAATGAAGTGCTTGAAAAGGGTGTTTGGGCTGGCAAATATATTCCTATTGTGCGTGTCCCAGGCGAGGAAGTTGTCATTGAAGGCAAGTTAGACCGTAAGGGTCTCGTGCGCTACATGAAGGACGCTCAACGAGCCTACAACTACAATGCTTCTGCTGCTCTGGAATACGGTGCGCTCCAATCTAAGTCACCTTACCTTGCCCCTGTGGAGGCTATTGAGGGCTTAGAAAACTATTGGGCAACGGCTAACACTGAGAATCACGCCTATCTGCCTTACAACCATGCGGATGAATCGGGCAATCCTGTGCCAGCGCCAGCTAGAGCGCCTGCTCCTATGTCGGCTCCTGTCTATCAGGAAGGCATGATGACCGCTGCTCAAGAGTTGATGATGACCTCGGGGCAGTATGACCAGACTTTCGGCGCTCAAAGCCAAGAGTTGTCGGGCGTTGCTATTGGCAAGCGTGTTGCTCAGGGTGATCGAGTAACTTTTCACTTCCAAGATGCTCAGAATATGGCTATCCAGTTCACAGGCAAAATCTTGGTTGACTTGATTCCAAAAATTTACGACACCAAGCGCATTATTAACATCTTGGCTGAGGATGGAACTGAGCAAAAGATTCAGATCGACCCTGAGTTGAAGGTCGCCATGAAGCAGAATGAGGATAAAGAAGAAGGCGTTATTGAGACGATCTTTAATCCTAATGTTGGCACTTATGACGTGGTTGCCGAATCTGGCCCGAACTTTGATACCCGCCGCCAAGAGGCTTTTGAAGCTATGACCCAATTGTTAGGCTCAAATCCTGAGCTAGCACAGGTTATCGGCGATATTTACATGGGAACTGCTGATTTCCCAAGCTCAGACAAGCTCCAAGAGCGTATGAGGAACTGGATTCCTGCTAACATCTTGGGAACTGGCCCGACTCCTGCCGAGCAACAAATGCAGCAACAACTGCAAGAAGCTCAAGCAGTTATCCAACAACTTAGCCAAGAGTTGCAAGATAAGAAGATCGGTCAGACGATGGAGAAACAACGCTTGGATATGGACGCATTGAACCACTTGGCTTTGCGTCTGGAAAACGAGCGAGAAGATTTGATTAACGCTTTCAAGGCAGAAACCGAGCGCCTGAAGTTGTTAATCAAAGATGTGTCGCCTCAACAGTTGACAGGTATTACTGACAAGATGGTGAGCGAGATTGAACAGTCTCGTAACCCTGGCAGAGATGTAAGCCCTGACTATGTTGACCCGTCACAGGTGTTAGCAGCGGAAATCCCCACAATAACTCAATGAGGAAAAAATGAGCGAACTAATCGAAGCACAAACCCAAGAAGCAACAACTACCCCTGAAGTTGCTCCTGAAACAACCAAAGAAAACTCTTATCACGACCTGCCTGAATGGGCTCGCCGCCGTATGGGTGAATTGGCAGAGCAAAAGCGCACCGCAGCCGAAAAAGCCGCCGCCTTGGAAGCTCAACTAAACCAGTTTTCGCAAGCGCCAGCGCCAGCAGCACCTCAAGAAGACGTGATGAAAATGGCTCAACAGATTGCCCGCCAAGAGCTTGAGCAACGCCAATTTGTCGAGAAAATGACCTCGATTGAGCAGACTGCCAAGAAAGAATTTGGAGAGGACTATGACCGTTCTATCTCTAATTTGAGTATGGCTGGTGTGCAATCTAATGATTTTCTGCGGGCTTTGGCTGAGATTCCTAATCCTGAAAAGGTTTTGGTTTATCTTGGAAAGTCTGAGAATGTCGGTGACGCTGTAAAGATTGCGAATATGTCGCCTTTGCAAATGGGTATTGAGCTGACAAAACTTTCTACCAAAGCCGCTAAAGAATTAAGCCCTACAAAATCACGAGCGCCTGCTCCTGTGGCTGATGTAGATGGTTCTTCTAGCAGCCGTTCTAGTGGCGGTGCAGAGCCTCCAATGAGCGATACAGTTGCTTGGATGGAATGGCGTAAAGCTAATGCTCGCAAAAAGCGTTGATTAAGTAAAAAATCAGGTATAGAATAAGCATTAGGTTTAAGCCACCGTAAAAAGCTGTGTCGGGCCGTGAAATGATTGACTCCTGAAGGCCGAGGGGTAAAAGTAGGTTTCTTTTATTCTTTATCTTTTATTTGAAAGGAGCAGAGTTCATGACCACGAATTCGCTTTTGACGATTAACCAGATCACCAATGAAGCGGTGCGTCTGTTTACTCAATCTAATGCTTTCCTCCGTACCGTTAGCCGCCAATATGATGACCAGTTCGCTCGCACTGGTGCAAAAATTGGTTCAGCTTTGCGGATTCGCCTCCCTAACGATTACACCGTTAGCACTGGCCCTGCCATTACTCCTCAAGGCACTAACGAACAAAACACTACGCTGACTGTGGCAACACAAGCCAACGTGCCTGTTTCGTTCGGCACTGCTGAGAAAACCTTGTCTTTGGACGACTTCAGCGAACGTATCTTGGCTCCTGCCGTGAACCGTTTGGCTGCTTATGTTGCCGCTGACTTGATGAATGTGGCTGGTCAATCCGCTAACATCGTTGCTAACCTGTCTGGTTCTACCCTGTCTAGCCCCAACGCTACGACTTGGCTGACCGCTGGCTCGGCTCTCGACCAAAACTTGGCTCCTCGCTCTGATCGTAAGATCATTCTTGACCCTGTTACTCAAGCTCGCACCGTGTCTTCACTGGCTGGCTTGTTTAACCCTCAAGTTCGCATCTCCGAGCAGTACGAAACTGGCATCATCTCCAAAGACACTTTGGGCTTTGACTGGATGTATGACCAAACCACCCAAGTTCACACTGTTGGTACTTTTAGTGCTGGTACTGTGAATGGTTCGGGTCAAACTGGCTCTACCTTGACTGTTAACGCTATCACTGGTACTTTGAACCAAGGTGACGTGATTACGATTGCTGGCGTTTACGCTATCAACCGTTTGACAGGCGCTTCACAAGGTCAATTGCGTCAATTCGTTGTGACTGCTAACGTAGCCTCTGGCGCTACCAGCATCCCAATCTATCCCGCAATCGTCCCTGCTCCTGCTGCTTTCAACACTGTTACTGCTTCGCCTGCTAACAGTGCTGCTATCAGCTTGGTGATGCCTGCTTCTAGCCAGTATCGTCAAAATATCGCTTACTATCCTGAAGCGTTTACTTTGGCTACTGCTGACTTGGAAATGCCTACTGCTGGTGTGGTGCAAGCCGCTCGTGCCAACTTTGACGGTATCTCCTTGCGTATGATCGAGGCTTATGACGTTATGTCTGACTCCTTGATTACTCGTTTGGACATTTTGTACGGCTACGCTGCTATTCGTCCTGAATGGTCGGCTGTGGTTGCTGACATTGTCTAAACTGGAGACATATTACAGGGGCAAGCTCGTTGTCCCTGTATATACCTTCATTGAGTATCCTAAGTGGATTACTACGACCGATGGACAGTCGGTTGTAGTAAACACTAAGGAAGAAGAAATCGAGCTAACTAAGCCAAAGAGAGGCAGGCCAAAGAATGACTCAACCTCTGCCGACGACACCATCGGACATAATCAGCCTAGCACTGAAAACGGCTAACGTGATTGGCGTTGGTCAAACGCCTCTCGCACAGGACATTAACGACTGTTTTAACCAACTTAATATGATGATGGCGCAGTGGCAGCGCCGCCGTTATATGGTTTATGAGTTGGTTACGGTCTCCAAACAAGCTACTGGTCAACTGTCTTACACGATTGGCCCAGGTCAAGACTTCAACATTACTCGACCTGTTAAGCTGGAATTCGCTTACTTTCGGATGAACTCAGGCACTCCCTTGCCTGTGGACTATCCTTTGACTGTTTTGCGAGCGCAAGAAGATTATGACCGCATCTCAATCAAGAACTTAAACGCTTTTCCGCAATACATTTATTACGACACAGGCTTCCCTGTTGGCAATGTTTACGTTTGGCCTTTGCCAAGCAGCCAATATCAGATTTTCCTAAGCGTGATGGTGCAATTGCCTCAGTTCCAGCAGATCAACGACCAGATCGTTTTGCCTCCTGAATACTTGGATGCACTGCATTGGAACTTGGCTCGCCGGATTTGCGTGATGTATGGCTTGCCGATTACGCCTGAGCTGACAGGGTATGCAGAAGCCTCTATGCGGGCCATTGAGGAAGT
>Ga0214194_100186_pt1 | contig 12080 bp, 5 predicted proteins | sample TroBogEpilimnion_35_FD_153032 | JGI IMG/M metagenome (GOLD analysis project Ga0214194, IMG submission 153032) | Freshwater microbial communities from Trout Bog Lake, WI - 12AUG2008 epilimnion | ecosystem: Environmental > Aquatic > Freshwater > Lake > Epilimnion/Euphotic zone | place: Trout Bog... | reverse complement strand
CTAGACTTTAGAGATGTTGAGCCTTATCTTCTGGGCTGTGCTACTCATGTTGGACAGTCAGCCTGCCTAACATGAGTTTCAGAGCCCTTAAGTTCCAGTTCGTCTTGACAGAGCAGTGCAGTTCAATCATTGCCCTGCCAAGATGACTGGAGGGAAGGCCAAACAAAGCAACTAGTGGCAGTCTCGTTGGGCTCCATGTTGCGGTTGTTTGGCAGTCCCGGCCAGGAATACCTTGTTTGGTAGTGGGATGGGCAAAGTGGCCAGGAAGGTTCCGGCCCCTGCGGGGACTGGGACTGCTATTACATGGCGGGCGTTAGTATTAATTTTCCGCTATGTTAAGTATAAGCAACGCGGATCTACATAGAAGAAGTAGTTGTCCCCATAATTGCTTTAACTATGTCCTTCCCCTCCCCAAACAGAAGAACATTTGTATCATTTTCAATACGGGCTAGCTTAGTGCTACGTCTACTCTAACACTAGCGTGTGTTTCATTGACAAACATAGAACGCTAGTAAGGGAGTGGAATAAGTACTAAACCAGTCTAAGTATGCTAGAATGGATGGAAAGAGGCAAACTTTGGTAAGAAGTGAGCGTTCCATCTAAGCTAGTATAAAATGTAAACGAATGTTAACATTTGCATGTTTTATAAACATTTTGTATGTGAATGTCATAATTATGCTCATACAGCCACTATGAGTATGTATAAAATGTTAGTTTCTCTCGCTAAACTACTAAACAAAAGCTATAATAAGCTAGAACGTTTTAGTATAATGACAAAAATTATGCATATTCTATGAAACAACCTAGCTTACTGTGGGTTTGTTTGCGATAGACGTTGTTCAATCGACGCACTAAGCAAGCAGACTAGTCTAAAACAGGCTAAGCCCATTCAATGGCCTAGCTTATAAGACGTTCCACATAAAAAAGTTTTTAGATAGCGAATGATCATTTTTAAGGGAAAAAGTGTTTCGAATGCTATAAATGTTGTTTTCATTTAATATATGTGTAATCGAGAGAAATGATTTAAACAACCTTTTAAATGCAATCCACAAAGATGTTTAAGCTAGTTAGTCTAATCCATAGTCTTTACACTGCGACTAGAGCGGTGTACTGACTTTCTAGGTAGATTTCAGGCTTAACTTCTACAGACACGACACTGTCTAATGCTTGTTTTTCCCTACCTCTTCCAGCTTCCCACGATAACCGGTCAGCCCTGGCTAACAGCGACCAGAGGACGTACCCGGATCAGGGAGGCAGTTGGAACAAGGCTTGGAGGAGTGTCAGGAACAAATCTGTGGTAGGCGGTGAGCTGGTAACCCCGGTTAAGTTAGGCTCCCCGCTAATCTGTTTTTTCCAGGCTATTGTGAAGATAACCTGCACCTGCAGAAAGATTTGTTTCACCAGTAGTTGGTTTAGTGTATGGGAGAAGTCTGTAGTAGACTTAGTAAGTCTAGGGGGGAAGATCACTCTTCTCCTGAACAAAAGTCGATTAGGCCAGTTAGACGGGCTTAAGAGCAGTCTAACGACCCACTAAGGGTCATTAAAGGCATTGCATAAAACTGGGATTGCAAACAACTTTACTAGAAAGTTTTCACGTATAAGTGTCCATCTGTCTGAAAGACAAGCCAATTAGCCTAAGGACAGGGCTAAAAATTGTAAGTTAGTTCTTACGGCTTGCAAGCAATCTAAGCTTAGTAGTGAAGCTTAATAGCGGGTTTAAACTTAAATATATATCGACATAAGGTAAGGTCAATTTATAGAAATAAGGATTAGAGTAGCGCCCACAGTTGGCATAAAGCGCAAACATCCTTAAATTGACTACTCAGACTAAGTGGAATTGGTCTATAAAACATTTCTATACAGTCGATAAGCTTGCAAACCTTTCTCCACTAGAAGGAGGAAGAGTTAAGAGTGCACTCACTCTTAAAAAGGTTAGAATTGTACAAACACAGTTTGACGTAGAGCGTATTATAAGCATATTCAGATGAGTAAGCTAGACCATTTGCTTTAGAAAACATTCTTTTCTATAGTAAAAACACCCTAGCTTAGTCAGAAGAGTGCGCTAACAGCGACACTCACGCGTCAAACACAGGCTAAGTGACCTCAACGCTAGTATAAGGTTGGAGATTTCAACGCTAGCTAGCGAAAGAAAGGTAGCGTAAGCCAGTTTGTAAGTGTAAGTGACGGACGTCTAGCCTAGCGGACGCGCACGCACGCGCGCGCGCTCACTAGCGCGCCGGTCCAGGCTGGTCCGCCAGCTTGTTTGACCAGGCCAGAGTAGACTGTTTTAGATCTTGCATATTTGAGAAGTTTTGACACTTGTCAGCTTACTAAACTAACCAGAACAACAGTTTGCCATTCTTCACATATTCTGGTGCTTAGAGACACGTATAGAAGTAATTCCACATAGAAAACTCTATCAAAATTCTGAATAAAGACTAAAGTTTATAATAAGTGTCTAATTAGACTTAGTCGCAAAGTTTTCAATTGTTCTGATCATAACTTTTAACCTGGTGGGACTAGAGTTTTGATTCAGATCAAGTGAAAAGTTTGAAAGAGCAAACTTAAGCTAAAGCAAGTCAACCATGGCTGAGGCTCTTCCACCTGAGGTGGAGAGGCTGGCAAGCTTTGGGAGAGCCTTGGAGGGTACAGTCGATATCACTCAAGAAGATATCGATGATGTGCCATCCGATGAAGGTTCCCCCTCTGCAGGCCTAGAAGCCTTACCCCCAGCCAAGGCAGATTTGTTGGTACATCTTAAGAAGAAACGTACTTACTTGTACAGAGTTTGTACAAGACTTCGCAAGGAAACAGTTGCGAATGAGAATGTTTCTTCAGTTAGGTGGAACCAGTTAGCTGAGGGAGCTATGAAACATCTGGATGACCTAACTACAATTGAGAACGAGATTGCCGAAATCCTTAAGCCCAGTAAAAAGGATAAAGAAAAGACAAAGAGCTACAAAAGGAACCTTAGAGAAGCAATTGCAATATTTGGAGAGTTTAGAGATAGTCGCCTCCAGATAGAGCAGCAACAAAGAAAGAGATCTGAGCGCCAGCCAGCAAAGGAGGTGCTTTCTGACACTGGCTCAGATCAAGAGAAAGGCTTTGAGACAGCTGACGAATTTAATCGTAGATTAGAGACAGCCACTGAACTCACAGCCGATGAACCAGACGCTACTGTTAGGCTTCCTGAAACTAGCCAAAAGAAAGATGCCAGAGTGCATTTTGATCAAGGCCAAGGCCAGGAAACCACACCAGTAGTCACTGAGAGGCAAGAGCAGTTAGAAACTAACACTGAATCTGATTCATCTGGAGACACTTCTTCAGTTGATGAAGAATTAGAAAAGTTGAGACAGCAGCTTGCACAAAAGAATTACCAAGAAAAGGTTCTGAAGGAGCAATTAGCTATTAAGGAAAGAGAACTGGCTGAAGTTGATTTGCACAACAGACAGCTTTCTTACAAACTGGACAAGGAGAGAAGAGAAAATCTCAAATTGTCTGGGGAGTTAAGCAAGCGGCCTGTTATTTCATCTTCAGGCACCTCTGACCCTAATGTTAGACCAACTTTGTCTACCTTAGCCAGAGATACTGGAAGTAAGGATCCTATGGAACAATCTCGCTCTGATAGAGAACTCAGGAAAGCCAGGCTTCAGCCTGACATGAGTTATGATTTTCGATCACGTCAAGGGGATTTTGTTGCATCAAGTCCAGCTTATCCAGGGTTAGCTAGAGGAGCTTCTGGAGGAGCAATCACTGGTGGTCAACCACCGGATGATCGCGACCCCTCAAGACCCCCTAGGCCAAGCTCTGGAGCAGTTGATCTTGTCGATGGGGATTTGTCCAATCCCGTAACTTTACCTTACCCCAGTGATCCACTTAAAGGTCTAAACAGATACCAGATGGTAAAGTTTGGAGGGAAGGAAGCCCAATACGAGTACTGGAAGCTTCAGTTCCAGGCCTCGTATGGATCTCGTTCCATTCCAGTTAGAGAGAAAACACTTTTTCTGTTAAGTCTATTGGAAGGCGAGCCAGCAAACCTTTGTGCTAGATTTGTTAGGCACAGCATAGACGATAGCACTTACGAAACTCTCTGGGAACAACTAGACCAACGCTATGGTGGTCAGATCAGGGAAGACCAGCAAGTAATGGAAGAGTTTGAGAAGGTCAAAGCTCTAGAGAGCTATGACATCAAGGAAATCGCTTCCATTTCTGATTGTCTGATCTCTGTTCGCGACTACTATCGGAAGGTAGATCCAGGATCATTGTTACAACCCAGAGGGCTTCTTGCTCAGAAAGCAAGGAAAAAGTTAGGACAGAAGGCAGGTGTTGACTATCTGAAGTACCTAGCTGAACAAGGTAGAGAAGACACTTTCCTAGACCTTGTGAGTTTCGTCAAGGAGCGTTACAAAATTGCTCAAAGATTGGGGATAGACTTTGCCAAAGCGAGCAAAAGGTCTATTGCTTTCACTGACGCCTACCAGGCAGAGGTCAGTGAGAGTGAAAGCTTTGAGCAAGGAAGTGAAGCCGATTGTGCGAAATTCAATGCAAAGGGAAAGCCAGGTAGCAAATTTACCCGCCCACCCACCCAGAAGAAAGGTAGAAATCCAGGTTTTAGTTCTGGAAGTCGCGAGACTACACAGAAACAAAATCTTACAGCCAATTTTCAAAAGAACCAAGGTAGAAAGCCCTATGCTGAAAGATCGAGCTTCAACACAGAGGTGTGCCTTCTTTGTAAGGCCAAACACCCCTTGTGGAGATGCAGTAAATTCATAGCATTAGCTGCAAAGGAGAAACAAGCAGTGATGTCGAAATTCAGACTTTGTTACCACTGTTTAGGCTCTGGACACAGAGTAGCTTCTTGCAGATTTAAACCAGACACACTCTGCGGAGTGAGAGGCTGTAAAAGATTTCACCACAAACTTCTTCACCCAAGCACTAAATCTACTGTTTTCTATGAAGACAGAGATAGCGATTGCAGCGATTTGCCTGACTTGGATCAAATTAACTTTGATGACCTTGAGTCTGGTAGTGAAGACTCTGGCGAAGGTGCTGAGCAATCAGAAGCCTTCCACGCTGATGTTTTTGGCGTGGCCAGAGACGGAGCTATCAGTCTCCAGACTTTAGTTTGTGACATCAAGACTGAGTCTGGAACAAGACAAGTAGTTGTTCTGCTTGATTCTGGTTCCAACTCATCCCTGATTGATCAGGATTTGGCGTCCAAACTGAAAGCCGAAGTACGAGATGGTCCAATTGTTAGGAAAGTCAATTACGTTGATAGGCAAGTTGAGGTAAGGAGTGATTTAGTCTCTTTCGAATTGATTAATCCTGACACAAATTACTCAAAGACAGTTCTCGCTTGGACTGTCAAAGACTTGGCAAAGAGGAGTAATGTCGTGGATTGGTCAAGGACTAGAAAGAAATTTGAACATCTTCGAGATGTCAATTTTACTCCATTACCAAACCCTGCCAGAATTAGCGTTTTGATTGGTGCTGACTGTCATGATCTTATGCGAGGTTTGGAAACAATCTCTGGAAATAAGCCAGATCACCCTTGGGCTGTCAAGACACCCTTGGGATGGACTTGCTTGGGCCCTAGTGAGCCCAAATTTCCGGGAGACGTCACCAAGGCCGAAGTGCATTCTATGATCATTAATGATTGACAATCTTATCCTTTGAACTCACTACTAGTGGATACAAATTTTCTAGAATTTGAAGAAAATTGTGTTTTTAACACAGAATTCGAAGAAGGATTAGAAAATTTGGTACGAAGAAATTTTGATCTAGATGATTTAGGTTTAAAAGATAACATTAGAACATCTGGCTTAGGTTTTGCCAAAAACCCTAAGCGACCTGAAAATGAGTGGACTCCTGCGGAAAAGCTCATTGATGGTAAAATGATCGTCACTCATGTTACTACAAAGCCTAATATAGGTCATTATACTTGTACAATCCCATGGAAAGGTGAAGGACCAAATCTTGTTAATAACATCAACGAAGTTTTAGCTAGGCAAAGACGCACTAATAGTTCCGACTATTTAGTGAAGAAAGGCACTAGCTTGAAAGAAATTGATGAGAAATTTCAAGATCAAATTACCAAAGGATACATTGAAAAGATTGATTTAAAGAAAGAAGATATTTATCGAAAAGACAGTTACTTTCTCAGTTATTTTCCAGTAGTCAATAGAACAAAAGATACCTCCAGTCTTAGAATTGTATTTGATGCAAAAGCTAAAGACAAGAGTGGAAGTTCATTGAATGGAGCTATTGAGAAAGGTCCGAATAGATTAAATGACTTATTTGCGATTCTGTTAAGGTTTAGAAGATTTCAATATGCTTTTACTGCTGATATCAGCGAGATGTTTCTCAGAATTAGACTCACTGAATCAGATAAAAGATACCACAGATTCTGGTGGAATGAAAACTTCTGGCAATGGAACAGAATTCTGTTTGGGAATAGGGCAAGCCCAGACATTAGTCAAAAAGTCATTACGACTCATGCATTAAAATTAGAGAAAAGTTATCCTGAAGCGAGTAGAGCTCTAATCGAGGACACATACATGGATGACACCATTGTTAGTCGTCCTAGCGAGGAAGAATGTGTTAAGATTGTGGAGACACTGCCAAAGGCAACAGAAGGCATGGATATGAAAATCCAGAAATTCTACTCTAATTCAAAATTAGCGCTTAAATCACTTCCAGAAAGTTTGTTAAGTACCAAGGTCCACTTTAGCGATAAAGAGGAAGTCTTTGACTTAAATAAAGTTTTAGGAATGGTTTGGGATGCTAATACAGATCTCATAACTTATAATGCCAAGTATAAGAATGCTGATCAATTTATTGAAGCCATGAGTTTAAAGAAAGTCTCTAAAGGCGATTGGACAAAGAGATTAATTTTGAGGTTAAGTGCAACCGTGTACGACCCATTGGGTCTTATCTCTCCATTCACCATTAGAGCTAGAACAATCCTGCAAGCTTTATGGGGGGAAAATTTAGACTGGGACACACCAGTTCCTGATAAATTTATAACTCTATGGAAAGTTTGGTTAGAAGAATTGTTCGAATTACCTAAATTTATCAAGATACCCAGGCATTTAGGTTTTGGTCTCAATACTGAAATTCAATTGCATGTGTTTGTAGATGCCAGCACTAAAGTGTTTGCAGCTACAGTCTATGCACGAATTTTAGAGAAACCAGAAGCTAATGATCTTGATAATGGTGTCACTGCAAGGGGGGAAAATCAGAATCATTGTATTGCAGTAACACTCATTACAGCGAAAGCTAGAGTAACGCCAACTAAGACAGAATCTGTTAGTAGACTTGAACTAGCAGCATGTGTCATTGGCACAAGACTTGGTCTGACAGTTGCAAATGCTTTGGACTTAGATAAAAGCACTATTACATTTTGGACTGATTCCACAAATTGTTTGTACTGGATAAATTCCCCATCCAGCAACTTAAAAACATTTGTTTCTAATAGAGTAGGAGAAGTCCATACGCATAGCAATCCAAGTCAATGGAAGCATATTCCAACTGATATGAATCCAGCAGATATCCCAACTAGACTACCAAAAATCTCTGATTTAGCGGAAAGTTCTCTTTGGTGGAATGGGCCACGCTTCTTGTCTGATTCCATGACAAGTTGGCCTAAGCCATTTGTTCCACCTACTGAAGTAGATGATGAAGCTAAAAATGAGTTTAAGAAACTGTTCATTGGCAATATAGACATAGCTCAACTTAGTCTATTAGATCCATGCAGATATAGTGTAGGGAAAGTCTGGGATGGCTTTGACCGACTTATAAGTTTGGCAACTGAAGTCTTTAAGCTAGCAAACCCTAGGAGGGATTATCCTAAGGCTAGCAAAGTAGCTCTAAGATTTCTAATAAGAAGGTCACAAGCTAATAGTCTGGCTCTTCAAGAAATTATGCATCAACTAAGGACAGAAAAGTCAATTTCTAAACCCTATAGAAGTTTCTTGCCATTCATAGACAAAGCAGGTATTTTAAGGTCAAAAAGTAGGCTAGCAAAGGTTGACTACTTAGACTACGAGGTAAGATTTCCTGCTATCCTTGATAGACAAGATCCTTTTACTCAACTCATGATATGCTCTTTTCATTTTAAGTTTGCACATACAGTAGGGAATGACTGTTGCAAGTCAGAAATAAGCAAAGGCTACGTGATGTTAGGTTTAGAAAACTTTCTTAAAACAGTAAGATCGAAATGTCTCACCTGTCAGAGATATTTAGCAATTCCGCTGAAGCAACAGATGTCAGCGCTACCTAGTTGGCGCTTTCAGAAACCTTTAAGGGCGTTTGCTCAGTGTGGCTTAGATTTTGCTGGTCCTTTTGAATTAAAAGCAGCAGGTAGAGGTAAAGCTAAACCGAAAACTTACTTACTTCTATTTACTTGTCTCCAGACTCGAGCAGTTCACTTGGAGTTGACAGAGGCAATGTCGATGTCTGCAACTCTTAATGCGATATCAAGGTTTGTCGATATTAGGGGTATGCCGATGTCCATTCTTTCTGACAATTTCTCGACTTTCGTATCTAAAGATAAGGACTTAGAAAGCTGGGTAAGAACAATACAGTTAAATGATCTCATCTCTACTACTAAAGCCAAAGTTCATTGGTACTTTATCCCACCCAGGGGACCTCACCATGGGGGTGTATATGAACGTATGGTAGGAGTAGCTAAAAGAGCTCTGGAAAGTCTGTGCCACTATTCAGACCTAACTGTGGATGAATTTCGGACTGTAGCTTACAAAGTGGCAAATTTAGTAAACAGTAGACCACTGAGTAGACTTTCACTTAGTGAGGGGGATATCATCCTTACCCCAAATCACTTTCTTTTTGGTAATCTCGGTGGTAGCGTAACTACTGAAACTTTTACCTCACATTCCCAAAGGTGGCATAGAGTTTGCGAAGTATTAGACCAATTTTGGAGTATCTTCTTGAACAAAACTTTATTGGAGCTTAGGAACACCAAGAAGTGGCAAGTAGAACACACACAATTGGCAGAGGGAGATTTAGTTGTGGAAGTTGATTCCACCCAGCCAAGAGGTTGCTGGAAGCTAGCTATTGTTGAGCAAATTCATCCTTCTGATGACTCTAAAGTTCGCAAAGTCACAATCCGTAATAGCAAGGGTCAGTACCTTAGACCCATTGTGAATCTAATACCACTTAATCAAAAGTTATTTAGGGGCTCTGCTGAAGTAGCTAATTGTAACCCGCTGAATAACGATTAGAGAAAACATAACTTCCTAATGATTGTTGGATCTAATAAAATGAATTTCATCTTTGCATTGTTATTTTACTTTAAAATACTGCAAAGCTAGAGCTTTGGCGTTCGCGCCATAGGCAAGGCTCTAGCTTTCTAAGTTCCTGTGTGTTCACTCTAGCATTTTTGCCTTGTGCAAAAAGCGAGCGTGCCATAACAGGAAGAGATGAAATTTGTGTAAGCCATTTTTCAAAATCTGTGAACAATTAGAATAAGTTAGAGAAGTTGCTTGCTACAAGGCAACTACGGGAAACTTATTCTCAGTTTCTAATGTTGGCTTTTTCAAAAACATTCCAGATGTCGGACCAACAATCCCATCCGCAGAAGGGGCGAGGCCAAAAGAGCGGTCCTTGGACCTACGGGCGTCCATGGGCCACAAACCCAGCATACTGGGGTCCTCCGGAGCCTTGGAGGATGCCTTACTATGGGCCTTATGGACCGGTGTGGGGCGCTCCTCCAATGGCCCCACCCCCTCAGGTACAATACAATTACCAGGGTAATCAAGCTATTAGCGCTAGTCAAGGACAGCCCAAACCATCTGCTCCTTCAAAGAAGTCAGCTCCGTCTGACTCTAAGAAGAGAAAGGTGGCTGAAGTTGCTTCTGGGTCACAGCCCAAAGCAGGTTCAGCAAAAGCTGTCAGTTTGCCTATTAAGGTTGGCAAACTTAGTCCTCAAGAACAGGCCGTGCAATTGCGGGCTGCCAAGAGGACTGAGTCTTTTGCCAGGCTTACTAGGAAGGCTCATCTCTACCAGTCCGCTATGGATAGGTTTCGCCGTAGCCTGGTTTATCATAACCGGCGCTTTGGTGAAAGCATCCAGGAAGGCGAAATGGTAGACTTGATTGACAAGTCTGAAGAGGCTGAGTTAGACGATTCTTTAAAGAAAAAGCAGAAGAATCGTGATCGACTCAGTAAGCGCAAGGCTAAAAGCTTGGCTAACAAAGTTTCCAAGCTGGCAGCAGAACCTGAAGAAATTCCGGTTCAAGCTCCAGCTCGGGAACTAGCAAGTTCAGCTGTGGTCAGCTCTACACCTGAGTCCTTGGACACAGATGTGGAGATGACACCCGCTGTTGCCCTGCCTGTAGGAGATTTGAGAGAAGGCCAAATTTATCACTTGGTAGATGGTAAGTTGGTCGTTTATGAGCAGGCTCACTTGAGCACTGCTCAGCCTTCTCCCAACCCTCCTCCAGAAGTACTTACAGCTTCCGAACAGCCAATATCTTACGCGGAGGTCGTTGGAAAAGAGTCGGTAACTAAACCAGCCTCCACAGGTTTGGAGGATAAGCTGGCCAAGTTATCGACATCTTCCAACGAGACATCACAGAGCCGAGGCGCGTCTGGACCCACGGGAACCAGGGGCAAGTTGGCGACTGGCACGCCGAGGGCAATCCCGGGACTCGCCCTGGATCCACCCAAGGCCACTCCAGCGGAGAAACGGAAGCGGAAGAGGCTGGCTGCAAAGGCAGCCAAGGCAGCCAAGGTCATTCAGGCTGCCGAGGTACCCAACACCACCGAGGGTACCAAGATCGTGTTGACGATCAAGGGACCGCCCCAGAACACCGGGGCGATCTCTAAAAAGCCCTCCACCGTTGGGAGGCAGAAGACGTCGGAGGCTGGACAGGGGTCCAGTCGTGAAGGGAAGGGACCTGAGGGACATTAACCCTCAGGGCGAAGACAGCGAAGACGTCTTTTTTATTTTGTACATATTTGCTCATAGGTTAGTAGTTTCAAGGGGGGAATGTCGCTAACGCTAAGTTCTCTCTGTTGAAACTCCTAATCTATGAGCCTTATTATTGTTATGCCTTAGTAGGCTGGAGTGCCAGGCCTAGGCTAGAGCCTTAGCAGGCTATAGGGACCCATCGAGCCCTTCCTAGGTCACCTAGCACTAGGCTAGGTTGCCACGCATGTTTGTATATATAATATTGTTTTGCTGGACTAACATTTAGTCCTTTGGGAACTGTGTTCCCTCTTTCCTTTGTATATACTGTATCTTATCGTTGATAATCCTCTTTTCTTGTATAGCTTATATTGTTGTTGTATTAAGCTGAATAAAAGAGGAAGCGTGGCAGCTGGGGACCGAGCCTACTTGGAGAGGTGTAACACTTACACCTTGTCCACTTCCTTGCCATCCACCTCCAACGATGGTCGGTCCACAGCTGGCGTAGCTGACTCCAAATATATCAGAGTTCTTATCCTTATAAAGTGTTGAACATACAAGCCTTCTAAAGGGTATTCATAAAGGTAATAAGCTTATAAGCTTTCTCTATATTCTATCGTCTTGTAGGTTAACTTTGTCTGTCTCTATCTACTTCCTAGCTAGTCGTAGATAGGACAGTTTAGAGCCTCGGGCTCTAGGCTAGTTAGCTCTAGTTACTATTATAGCTCCGCTCGGTCAAGGTTAGTTCCATAAGGGGAACTAGGTCTGGTTCTATTCTAGTCAAGCATTGACCGTCCTTTCTAGCCTTAGTCAGACCCTCTACTGGTAAAGGTTCGTGGCCATGGCCATCTTGATGGAGTTGAACATCAGGTTGACTTAGCTAGTAGTAGAGACCACTTCGGGCCAGAAATGGAATGGCGTCAATGACATGGCGCGGTCGGTAAAGCAAGCTAAAAAGGGTCTAGCCTATTGGAAGGAGACCTTTAAGCGAGCTCAACTGGCCAAGTTTAGAGGCCAATTTAGGCCTAGTAACACGTGTGTTAGATATAGGTTACTAGTTAGAAGGGACGCTTTCTGCTAGTAAGTTTTAACCGTTGAATACAAACAACCTTTAGTGTGGAAAATTGTATGAAATAAGAACACACTGGTA
>Ga0214194_100171_pt1 | contig 12876 bp, 12 predicted proteins | sample TroBogEpilimnion_35_FD_153032 | JGI IMG/M metagenome (GOLD analysis project Ga0214194, IMG submission 153032) | Freshwater microbial communities from Trout Bog Lake, WI - 12AUG2008 epilimnion | ecosystem: Environmental > Aquatic > Freshwater > Lake > Epilimnion/Euphotic zone | place: Trout Bog... | reverse complement strand
AAGTGGAGATGGTGGAACTGGAACTACATCAACCATAACAGGTACTAGCCTTGCCTTTGCTGGTGGTGGAGGCGGTGGAACATTTACTTCTGGTCAAACTGCTGGAGCAGGAACATCTGGTGGTGGTAATGGTGGATTACTATTACCTGGATCAAATGGAACTACCAACACAGGTGGCGGCGGTGGTGGTGGCGGATATTCAGGTACATCTTATCAAGGTGGCGGTAATGGTGGATCAGGAATTGTAATAATCCAATGGTAAAAATCTATCAACTCTACGGCATAGATACTGCTTTTCAATTACTTAGACCAGGTGCTAAGTGGCAGATCAGCAACCGCAACATCACTTTGTGGGAAGACCCAAGACCATGCCCTACATGGGAAGAATTGGATGCAACGATGGAAAAAATAAAGGCTTTTGAAGACTCTATTAACACCATTTGGACAGACGAACAGATCAAAGAATTAGGGGGAACATAATGGATATAACCCAAGAATTCTTAAAAGAACATTTTGAGTGCCAAGATGGTCATTTAATTATTAAAAAAACAAATGCTATTAAAACAGAAACTCCAATAACAAAAAGCCACAGATACCATAGAACAATTATAAAAGGAAAGGTATATTCAATTCATAGATTGGTATTTTTGTATCATCATGGTTATTTACCAAAGATAATTGACCATATAGATAACGATAGAACCAACAACAAAATTGAAAATTTGCGTGAATCTACACAACAACAAAATTGTATAAACAGAAAATTAGCCAAAAACAGTTCGTCTGGATACAAAAATGTTTATTGGAATACTGCCATGTGCAAATGGATTGTTTGTTTTTCAGTCAAAGCCAAAAGAAAAACTATTGGATATTTTGATGATTTAGAATTTGCCGATTTGGTAGCTATTGAAGCAAGAAATTTATATCATGGGGCTTATGCCCGTCATTGTTAAGGAGAATATATCATCGCACACTTTGCAGAATTAGACTCAAACAATGTTGTAAAACAGGTGATTGTTGTTAGCAACGCAGACACTTCGACAGCTCAAGGTGAAGAAAAAGAATCAATTGGCATTGCTTTTTGTGAACGTTTGCTTGGTGGCACTTGGGTAAAAACAAGCTACAACGCAACAATCAGAAAGAATTACGCGGGAATTGGCTACACTTTCGACAAAGATCGAGATGCTTTCATACCTCCCAAACCCTACAACTCTTGGGTATTAGACGAAAACACTTGTTTGTGGAACGCACCTGTGGCTTTGCCTAGTGATGCTGGTACTGGTGAACCTCCAAAAATGTACACATGGGATGAAACCACAACCAATTGGGTTGCCGCATGAAATGGCGAATTGACGAAATAGAAGCACAAGATGGCGTTATCACGGCCGTCAAGTACCATATTTCTCATGTGGAAAATGACCAATTGGTTGAATCTGAGGGCAATTGGACATTTAGAAATCCACACGAAGATGTGCCATTTGACACAGTTACAGAAGAACTTGTCATCAGCTGGGTACAAGAAGACGAAATTATTAATGGAATTCCTGTGATATCAGGAAGAATCCTAGAGCAACACAAAGAATTGGCAAAAGAAAAGGTCGTAGCGCCTTGGAAACCTCAAATATTCATTCTTAATATAAAAGGATAATCCATGACTGCGCCAATTGACATCATTACTTCTGCTTTAAAAGACATTGGTGCGTTGGCTGCGGGTGAAACACCAACGCCTGAAGCTGCTCAAGATGCGTTCATTATGATGAACCGCATGATTGACCAATGGTCCAATGAGCAAATGATGGTGTTCTATAAGACAGAAATCATCTACACATTAACACCTGGTCAGACCCAATACACGATTGGCCCTGGCGGTGAAATTGGTTCGGTGTTTACTGGCTCAATAACCAATAACGTTTTGACAGTATCTGCTATTACGTCAGGTGCTATTTCTTTGGGCATGACGATCACAGGAACTGGTGTACAGACCGGCACTAAGATTACTGGCTTTTTGACTGGTGCGGGTGGTAACGTCAATGAGGTTGGTACATACCAACTTAATATTTCTCAGAACGTGAGCTCAACAACCATCAACGCTTTCTATCAGCGCCCACTCAGCATCAATTCGGCCTTTGTACGCATTAATACATCACAAAGCGGTGTTCCTATTCTGAACGGCGGTTTGGACTATCCTGTGGCCATTCTGAACGTTGAAGACTATGAAATGATTGGTCTGAAGACTTTGAACGGACCTTGGCCAAAGGCTTTGTACTATCAACCCACAGAAACGCTTGGTAATTTGTTTGTTTGGCCAAACCCAGCCCAGGGCGAAATGCACATTTTTGCCGATACATTGTTCAGCCAATACACCTCAATCAATGACACAATGTTGCTGCCACAAGGCTTTGAAAGTTGCCTAGAATGGTGTTTAGCAGAACGTTTGATGCCCCAGTATGGTAAGGCCAGCGCCACTCAAATTCAAATGGTTAACGCCTTTGCAGCACAGGGCAAGAGCACATTAAAGCGCACAAACATGAAACCAGTACAAACTGCAAGATACTCAGATGCGTTGCTAATGAGTAGGGCAAAAGATGCTGGTTGGATTTTGACCGGCGGCTTCCTACGTTAAGGATAATAAATGCCCGATTTTGGATTTGTAGGCGCGAGTTATACGGCTCAATCCATCTACCAAGATGCGAGCGAGTGTATAAACTTCATCCCAGAAATTGATCCTACATTACCACAGGGATCAAGAGGGGTAGTTGCGCTTTATCCAACGCCAGGTTTGACCACTCAGGTTGTGCTACCCGCTGGTGCAGAAATTAGAGGTATGCGTACACTATCAGGTGGCAATCAAATGATTGCAGTCTGTGGCGCATACGTCTATGTTTTGTCTAGCACATTGACACCCCAGATTGTTGGTATTCTTAATTCCAGTTCTGGTCGTGTTGGTATTACAGATAATGGCTTAAATTGTTACATTGTTGATGGTACTTATCGGTATACATGGAGAATTACAACTCCTACAACGGCTATTTTTACAGGTTCTATATCAGGAACTACGTTAACAATCACTAACTTACAAAGCGGTACTGTTGCTGCTGGACAAGTGCTATTTGGTGTTGGCGTGTCTCAAGAAACTGTTATCCTTAGTGGTTCTGGCAGTACTTGGACTATCAATATTTCTCAGACTGTAAGCGCTACGCTCATGAATAGCGCCACAACAACCAGTTTTACAGGGTTAATTACCACTGGTTCTACAAATGCTAATCTAGCTACAACAGCTAATTTGTACCTTGGCCAGACGATCCAAGGCGCAGGTATTCCTGTAGATACCATCATTACTGCTATTGGAACGCCCTCTGGAGGGTTTAATAATTACACTTTATCTAGCAATACGGCTATAGCTACTGAAACTATGTATGCGCTAGATTTCACTGTTTTACCAGCATCTGATGGGGCATTCAGCGGTGCTAACTCGGTAGACATCATTGACAACTACTTTGTCTACAACCGGCCTAATACGCAGCAATTTGGTGCTTCAGACGCATTAAGTCCTATTTCTCAGCAGTTATCGTTCGGGTCTAAAGATGGATCACCTGATAACTTGGTTGCTTTAATTGTTGACCATCGAGAAATTTATTTGATGGGTGAGGCCAGTTCTGAGGTATGGGTAGATGCGGGTTTATTCCCTTTCCCATTCCAAAGGATACCTGGTACTTCAACTCAACACGGCATTGTTGCTCAATTTAGCGTGTCTAGGCTTGGCGATTCGTTTGCTTATTTGTCCAGAAACAATAGGGGACAAGGCCAAATCATGCAAATGAAAGGTTATATTCCGCAGAGGATTTCTACCCATGCCGTGGAGAACACACTAGCAAATCAAAATATTAGCGATGCTATTGCATGGACTTACCAACTAGAAGGCCATGAAGTTTATGTTATTTCGTTTCCTACTCTTAACCTCACATGGTGTTTTGACGTTGCCACTGGTTTGTGGCACAAATGGTTATATAACACGAATCAAAACCAATATCAAAGACACAGAGGGAACTGTTGTGCCGTATTTCAGGGAATGGTTCTGGTAGGTGACTATGCTAATGGTAAGATTTATGAGTTAGACAAGCTCAATTACACAGACGATGGCCAGTACATTAGACGTTTAAGACGAGCGCCCCATCTTGTTGCTGATTTCCAACGCCAGTTTTTTGATGAGTTACAGATTCAATTTGAGCCTGGCGTGGGTCAATATGGCTTGTCATTAAATACGGCTACGTTCTTATCTTCCCCTTACATCATTGCGGCTAATGCAACACTCACCATTGCAGCGCCCCAAACTGTTTACTTGGGTAATCAAAGTGCGGTTAATTCAAATACCCCAACGACCAATCCACAGGCCATGTTAAGGTGGTCAGATGATGGTGGAAGTACATGGAGTAATGAACATTGGACTACAATAGGAGCTATTGGTAGATATCAAAATCGTGCTATTTGGAGAAGATTGGGCACGGCTAGAGACAGAGTTTTTGAGGTTGTTGTGACCGATCCTGTCAAAGCCGTGATTGTTTCAGCAAATCTGAAGATGACTGGAGGTGAAAATTGAGTATTACAACCAACACCTCACAACTACAACCCTATCCACAAGCAGAGTTTTTAGATAAAAACACAAATCGGCCTACCAGGGCATGGCAACAATTCTTTTTGAATTTGTTGAACTTTTCCTCGGCTACTACGGCAACAACTGGATCAGCAACGCTTCCAGCAAATCCTGTAGGGTTTATCAATATAACTGTAAATGGCAAGGCATTCAAAGTGCCCTATTACAATGTATGAGGGGAAGTAATGGATTTATCAACAGTCAATAGTGCGGTAAATGATGCGGCTGCTGGTCTACCAGCGGGCTGGACTCAGTTTATTAATAACAACATTGGCACTTCTGGTGGTCAACAGGCTATTTTAGGTGCTGCTGCCCAATACGGGATTACCGATCCATCAGTAGTTTTAGGGTTGGTCAATTTAGCCACTAGCGCTAATACACAACAACCAACACCTCAACCAGTAGCACAAGGTACTCCATTAAATAATATTACGGCAGCACCACAGTTTGTAGCATCTGCTGCACCTGGTGCTGTAGGTACAACTTATGGCCAAGCTAGCACAGCACAAACACAAGCGGCCGCAACGGCAAACCCTGAGTTAGCGAGTGCGTTGACTAGCGGTACGGCAGCGGTTAATTATGATGCTGACACAGGAACATACAATTTAATTAACACTCAAACAGGTTCACCTATTGCTGGTAACTATCAGGTTCAAGTAGGCCCTAATGGAACTGGTATCAACATTCCTAGCGGAAATGGAATGATCCAAGTCACAGCGCAAACTGATAATAATGGCACAATTGCTCCTGTAACCGCTTCAAATGTTTTAAACGTAGGCGTTAATCAAGGTGCTGGTGGTTTTGCGGGTGGAACAGGCACAATAATGGCTGCAGCAGAACCTATTCTTGCAGTTACTGCACCAGCTTTAATACCTTACATTGCAGCATACAACGCAGCTGACGCAACCAATAAAGGAAATTATGGCGCTGCTCTTGTCAACGCTGCTATTTCTTATGCAGGATTTAATCCTGATTCACCATTGGTTCAAGCGGTTTCAAGCGGTCAACCAGTTAATCCTGATGCCCCAGCCAGTAACCCAACATCTGGAACACCAGCTGATACAGGAACAACATTAAGTAATGTAGGAAATGTACCTCCAACAGATTACTCTTTACAAAACCAAGCCCCAATAGCTTCAACAGTAGCACCGACAGTATCTACTGCTGGTACAACACCAGTTGATTATTCTTTAACTTCTGGCTTACCACCACAAACTAACGCTTATTCAGGTAATGGTTTAAATGTTGGAGTAGGACAAGGCGTACCATCTGCAACTAATCCATTATTTGATACAAGCATTGTTAATCCAGCGACTGGTTTAGCAAATGGATTAGGCGTTCAACCAAGCGGATCAACAAACCTAGCATCTATGGGTGGTGGTCAAGGTTTAACAACTGCGACAACAGTAGGTACTGGTACAACACCTAACGCTGTATTAGGTGGTGCGGGTGTAACTCCCACAGGTACTGGAGGTTTACCAATCAACCCAGCTACTGGACAAACGTTAGGGACTGCTGCTTCTCAAATTACAAGCCCAGTTATACAACCTACAATCAATCCTTATACTGGGGCTGAAATTGTCCCCACAACAGACACAACTGTTAACCCGAGCTATACATTAGGTAATCCAGCACCAGCATCTACTGGAACAGGTTTAAATGTTTCACAAAACCCTGGTGTTCCATCTGCGACTAATCCATTATTCAATACCACAACAGTTAATCCAGCAACTGGATTAACCAATGGTCTTGGATTGCAACCATCAGGTTCAACAAATCTAGCATCAATGGGTGGTGGGCAAGGTATTACAGCAGCGGCTAATACAGGTTCATCTGGAACGCCTACTGGAGTTGTTGGTGCTGCTGGAGTTACACCTTATGGAACAGGTGGTTTACCAGTAAATACATTAACTGGTCAAACGCTAGGACAAGCTGTAACTAATGTAAATACAGGCGTTACAACTCCTAGTTCAGCAATTTTGAATGGAACTGGTAATGTAGTTGGTACAGTACCAGGTAGTACAACGCCGACTACTACTACTCCAGCAGCCGCTGCCACAGGTGCTGCCACAGGTGCTGCTGCTGCAGGAACGGGTTTAACGACTGGACAAGCTATTGCTCTTGGTATACCAGCAGCTGCCGCAACACTTGGAACAATAGGTACTAATAATGCAATTTCTAATGCTGCAAGTAACCAAGCTGCTGCAGGTCAAAATGCACAAAATACGTTACTTAATTTGTATAACCAACAATTAGGTTTTCAAGCACCATATCAAACAGCTGGCAATCAGGCGGCCACTACTTTAAGTTCAGCGCCTACACAAAGTTATTTAACAAACCAGTTTAATAACCAAGACTTAAACGCTCAATTAGCACCTAATTATGCTTTCCAACTTCAACAAGGTTTAGGTCAAGCACAAAATGCTGCTAATGTTGGTGGTGGATTGTTGTCTGGTAACACATTACAAGGTTTGAATACTTACGCACAAAATTATGCCCAAGGCGCATATCAAAATGCGTTTAACAACTATCAAACACAACGTCAAAACATCTATCAAAACTTGGCTGGTCAAGCTGGCATTGGTCAGACTGCGAACCAACAACTCAGTTCTTTGGGTGGCACTTTGGCCAATACTTACGGAAATATCACAACTGGTTTGGCTGCATCTGCTGCTGGAGCACAAACGGCACAAGCGGTAAACAATGCAAATCTATTAAGCAATTTGGCAAACACGGCTACTGTTGCCGCTTTAGCATAAGGATAAATGATGCCAGTATTTACAGATTATCCAACAACAAAACAAACGTCATTGAATGACATACTAGGCCCATTGTCTAGTATGCAACAGTATCAGCAACAAAAACAGTTGTATCCAGTACAACTTGAAGCTGCTCGGTTACAACTGCAACAAGCTCAACAAATGAACCCATTGGCTTTGCAAAAAGCACAAATGGAAATTGAACAATCAAAACAGACAAATCCTTTAGATGTTTTAACTAAACAACTTGCAGCCCAAAAAGCACAAGGTACTTTACAACCTGAAATTACACAATCTGAAGAAGCGGCTAAACAAGCCAAAATTGCTACACAACAAAGTCAATTTGCCTACGACAAAGATTACAACAAAGAAATTAATCAAATCATTGGTGGATATAAAAACGATCCTAGACTTAAAAGCGGTAATCCTAAAGAAATTTATGGTGTTGTTAAAGACGCAGAAGACCAAGTAAAACAATTAACAAAAAGCGATCCTGAAGGAGAATTAAAAACAGAATTGCGTTTTGCCCCCATTAAAAACCTTGTTGCATCAGGCAAGCACGATAAAGTGGATCAGGTGTTTGCTAACCTTATCCAAACTGGAATTAGCCCAACATCACAACAACAATTACAAACACCACAACTTACGTCAGTTGGAGGTGCGCCAGCTACTTTCACATCTGCTACAGGTACTGCTGCTCCATTAAATATCAACCAACCTCAAGGTTCACCACAAGGTGGGCCACAAGGTGGACCTTTGCCCCCAGGCTTTGGTATGCCACAAGGTATGCCTGGTATGGCACAAAACCCATCACAAGGCGTAACACCTACACAGATGACGTTACCCTATCCCAAGCGTAGTGCGGGTGACATTAGACCCTATGCGCCTAATGAGCAAGTTGACCAAGAAAATGGCGTTAAATATAGAAACAATTTAACTTCAAGACAAACTGATTTATCTAGTGCTAGACGTAATCTTGATGAAGTTATTAAAGCAGCAAGCACAATTGAAAAAGAAGATTTGTTTACTAGCGGAGCAATGGGAGCATTAGAACGTAACATTAAAGGATTTTTAGGTGATCCAAAATATAAACAACTAAGCAAAGATTTGGCCAATGTACAAATTGGTAATATTCGAGCAATGGGCGGTTCATTGGATACTGTTGCTGGTCAGCAGTTAGAGAAAATGGCTAATGGTGACGAGACATATCCTCCAGAAATTCTAAAGAATATTGCTAGACGCACTTACGCTGATATCACAAATATTGATATGCAAGCCACGGCAGCGTCTAAATTTGCTCAGAAGTATGGTGATAACAACCTTAACGCATTTAAGCGCCTATGGGCTAATAATGCCGATTCAAAGGTATTTGAGGCCATCAGTATCTTCCAAAATGTCAATGATCCTAAAAAACGTGCTGAAGAAATCAATAATTTGTTTGGAAATGATCCAAAACTTAGACAACATTATTTTGAAAAGTACAATAACATTAAGAAATTGACTGAAACTGGGGAACTTTGATGGATGAATTAGGCGATTTAATCCTCGGTGAAAAGCCCAAGGTTGCACAACCTAATCTTGTCGCACCTAAAAAAAGCACAATGAGTGGCTTAAATCCTCAATTCCAACCTAAGCAAGAACAACCTGATGAATTAGGCCAATTAATACTAAATCCATCGGCTGAACAAGCATCAAAAGAACCCAGTCTTTATGAAAAAGCAATAGGTGCTGGAGAGGTTGGATTGGGTGCGCTTACTGGATTGATTTCAGTTCCTTTAAGCGGTGTTGTTGGTATTGGTGCTAATTTGGCTAGCGGTAAATTTGGTACGCAAGCAGGTATTAAAGAAGCTGAAAAAGCAGCGGCTGAAACTCAACAAGCATTAACATATCAACCAAAAACACCTGCTGGCCAAGATTACACACAACAACTGCAAAGTTTGTTTGAAGCTAGCAAAGCACCGCCCATATTGCCAGAAGCGCAAGGGCTAATGTCTCAGCGTGCAAAGTTACCTACTTTACCCAAAGTACGCATGGAGACTATGGCTAAATCTATGATGGGTGGTTTGCAAAGTGCTGGCGCAGCTGCTTCAGAATTGCCAACAACCATTAAAGCTGAACTAGCAACTGCTCCAGAACATTTAAAACAAGCATACGCAAATGTGCCTGAATCAAATTTAAGCCCACATGATTTGCAATATATTAAAACTCATAAACTTTTTAATAAGTTTAATGATGCCCCAACTGAAGGTCAGGCGTTGCAAGACCCAAGGATTATGTCTGAGGAATACAACGCACAAAATAAACCTGGCAATGAAGATTTGCATAAGAAATTTGCGGAACGTGATCAAAAGGTCATTAACGCAATTGAAGAAACAAAACAAAAAATAACCCCTGATGTTTTTGAGACAACGCCACAAGGTGCTGCAAATTTAGCATTAGAAAAGTTAGTATCTAATGACAATGCAAGATTACAGGACATTAGTCAAAAATACCAAAAGTTTGCGGATTCTAATGGTGGTGAATTGCCCGTTGCTGGTAAGTCAATTGTTGATTTGGCTAACAAAAACCTAGAAGAAATAGGTCGTGATGAATTTGTACCTGCTGAAATTAAAAATATATTGAAAAAGATTGAAAATTTAGATTCAATACCATATAAAAAGTATGAGCAATACCGAACTATTTTATCGACCGCACAAAGAGCAACCAAAGACGGAAATGTTAAAGCTGCAATAGGCGCAATTAGAGACGCTTTTGAATCTATTCCTATGGAAGAAGGAACGGCAGAACAAAAAGCCCTTGCTGATGATGCAAGAAGGGCGTTTAAAGCTAGAAAAGATTTAATTGAATCTAATCCAGCTTATAAAACTGCGGTAGAAGGTGATATTAGGACAGAAGAAGAAAAGGCTGCCAATTTACCACATCCTGCTGCTAGCACTTTTATTGATAAACACTACAGCGACAAAACATCACAAGTAATTTTAAATAGATTAATTGATGAAATTGGTCGCAACTCTCCTGAACATCAAGGATTAAATTCTGCATTAATTGACAAAATGAAAAGTCAAGCGGGTGTTAGAGATAACAAGGGAAAGCCTAGTCAAGCGGCAATTAACAAATTTGTTTATGACCCAATAAAAGGGTATGCAAGCAATTTGCCTACAATGCTTGGTCCTGAAAATCTCAAAGAATTACATGATGTTGCTGATTACGCAAGAATGACAGACCATACTGCAATACCTGGCAGTTATGCCAATGTAAGCAAATCAGGTATGGTTGTTAATGCTGGACCAATAGGCCAAGCATTTGAAAAGGCTGGATCATTGGCTGCAAGTGCTTTAGAACAAGGTGTTAACCTCAAAACAGGATTACCTGCGGGAACTTTGGCTAGATCATTTCTTAAGGGCAGAGCAGAAGAAAAAGCGGCGGCTGCTTTAAAAGCAGAACAAGAGGCAAAACTCAGACAAACTCTGAATCCTAAACCACCATCTAAACTTTCAGATATAGGAAAACAATAATGAGCGTCAACCTTTCACCTGTAGGAAATGGCTTCCAATTCCTATCTTCCACAACCCCTAATATCCCTTTGGCTGGCGGGGATATTTATACTTACCAAGCTGGATCAAGTACGCCTTTGGCCACTTATACCGACAGTTCTGGTGCAACCGCAAACACAAATCCTATTGTTTTAGGCACAGATGGTCGGCCGCCAAACGAAATTTGGTTTTTAAGCGGTTACAACTACAAGTTTGTTTTAACTGATTCTTCTAATAACACAATACAAACTTTAGATAACCTTTATGGAATTATTGGAACAACTCCATCGGTTTCTGCAGTACCTAGTGGCGGTATTATTATGTGGTCTGGGTCTATCGGCTCTATTCCTACTGGTTATGTGCTTTGTAACGGCTCTAATGGTACTCCTGATCTGCGGGATAGGTTTGTTGTTGGCGCTGGCAATTCCTATTCTGTCGGTAACAATGGCGGGTTTGCTAGTAGCGGAGTTGTGACCAGCTCTGGGACTAATAATCCCTTGTATTACGCACTAGCATTTATCCAAAAAACATGAGCAATACTGAACAAGACTTGGCCGTTCATGTTGCGGTCTGTGACGAACGTTATAGACGCATAGAACAATGTTTGCGAGATGGCGAACGGCGCATGACAAAGATTGAATACTTGATTTATGGCGTGATGCTATTGGTTTTACTTGGTCCTGGCGTTGCCGGGGCGTTCTTTCACAAATTCTTTGGGTTATAAAAATTGATCCATTCACCCTTGTCGCTTTGGCAACTTCAGCGTTTAAGTTGGTCAAAGAGTCCTGCGAGATGTACAAAGAAGGCAGGCAGTTCGTTGTTGATACGAAGAAGGAAATTGATGGGGTTATCAAGGATATCAAATCAGTCCAAAATGATGCAAAAGGTATTGTTGGGTTCTTCAGGAAATTGTTTGGTAACAAAGAAACGCCCCAAGTTAAGATTGGGCAAGATACTCCTAAAACTAAACAAAAAAAGAGGGTTGAATTTGATGAGAACCAAATTTATGCCCAAGTCGCAGATGCCCTCACCAAGTTCTTCCACGCTTACAACGGCTTAAAGAACTATGCTAAGGAACAAGAGGAAATTGCTATGACGGCTAGTGGCGAGGAAGGACAAGACATTGCGATCAAGTTGGTGATTGCCAACTTACAGATGGAAAAGTTAAACGAGGAAATGCGCGAGTACATGGTGTACCACGTTCCAGAAGAAATGAAAGATTTGTACAGCCGTGTAAACAAGATGGTTGGCCACATTGCTAATCAACAGGCTTTGGCTAGGAAAGCTGAACTAGACAAAAAGAGAAAGATAGCATGGCAAAAACGTCAACGAGCAGAGGAAATTCAGGACAAAATTCTAGTGGTGGTAATTACGGGTCTGATGATCGGGTGGTGCTGGATAATGCTGATGATCATTCGTTCTTCGTCATTGTTGTCGTGGCATTGATGGCGGTTATTTTGTTGTTTATTCCGATACTTTCTTGGATGTACATTGACATAAAAATGATGGAAATCAGGGTAAACAAAGCACTTGCAAAGATTGAAGGCAAATGAAATATCTGTTGTTATTATTACTGTTGACGGGTTGCGAGGATAGATACAGATATCTATGCCAAGACCCAGACCACTTTAATGACAAAGATTGCGTTCACCCAAAGTGCGAATTCAGTCAGACTTGCCCAGAATACCTGGTTGCGCCTGTTTTGGAGAAAAAGGTTGAACAAGTTAACAAGTGACGAAATTGAGGTTAGGGTATGGGCCATCGTGGTGTTGGCCATCACCGCTATTCTATTTTTCATTGTTGTTGCGCTTTTGTATTCGGTTACTTTTGTGGTGCAACCGATCAAAGCAATGGCCCCCATCGATCAAGCCTACACCAAGATGCTAAACGATATTGTTTTGCTAATCGTGGGCGCAATTGGTGGCGTGGCGGG
>Ga0214194_100159_pt1 | contig 13285 bp, 18 predicted proteins | sample TroBogEpilimnion_35_FD_153032 | JGI IMG/M metagenome (GOLD analysis project Ga0214194, IMG submission 153032) | Freshwater microbial communities from Trout Bog Lake, WI - 12AUG2008 epilimnion | ecosystem: Environmental > Aquatic > Freshwater > Lake > Epilimnion/Euphotic zone | place: Trout Bog... | reverse complement strand
CTTCTCCATAAAGTCTGTGTAGGGTCTCACGCTTATAAATTTGTGTAGATGCACGAATAGACTGATACTGCAATTCTGAAAGTGGTGGCAAGCCCAAATATTTTTTGTCTGTTACAAATTGTTCAAGAGTAACTGGCTTTTCAGAAAATTCATCCCCACTTAATGCATCAAGAAAATCATTAAACTCACTCATTTACAACCACTGACTCAACTTGTCCAGTTACTTGAGAAAGCCTTCTTGAAACCTCCCACTTGCAATTTTCACATGAAGAAGTAATATCTCTTAATATACTAATAAGTATCTCTTGTTTTCTTTCTGATTCTAAGATTGAATCAGCCATATCATTGTTTTCCAAGACTCCCGCCTTGTTTAACATATCAATTCTCTTTGCTTCAATGTCAGCAATTAATTTTAGTGTTTGAGATTTTACATTTAATGCTTCTTGAAGATCTGCTTGCTCAACTGTACGCCAAGCTTCTTTAATTAAAAGATTATAGTGCTCATCAGCACCAGCCAAAGCTTCTTTAGCCCGTTCTCTTATTGCTGTATTGTCGTGCACAAAGCCTTTCCAGGCATCAATATAGTTGTCTACCTGCACACGAGTAAGCTCGAGATTTCTTGCTATCTGTGCTGGCGAATTACCCTTAAGCAATTCTTCAACAACTTTATTCATTTGGTCAAATTGACCAGCAACCTCTATTTCATTACCCATTGTCTGTTTTATAAAAACCTGAACCCTTGAATTGAATCCCAGCGGGACTGTAAACACGAGCCATTCTGTATCCGCAAATTGGGCATGTAGGCATTACTTCCTCATCATTAAATCCACGAACAACATCTTGGCTTGTTTCGCACTCTATACAATTATACTCATATGTCGGCATACTTAATTATACTCCTTAAGACCTATTTTTGTCAATCGCAATTTTAAGTAAGATTAAATAACCAATCAAATCATCAATATCGTTGTCCCCCGCAAAACCCTGATTGTTTTTTACCCTATTCAACTTATCATCAATTCTAACCTTCAACTGCTCAACATTGTCAGACTGAGCAAATATTCTGCTGGGGAATAAGGCTGAATCGCCATATGAAATATTTTTTTCTATCAAAAGTTGAGCTACCTCATGACATGCTGACCATATTTCAAATCCTGAGGGGGCAGCTGTAGCATGCAAATATAAATCTCTACAATCAAAAGTATCTGTATCTTGATAAACGCCTTTTAACATTACTTAGTCCACTTTCTAGGTTTCTTAATTAGTTCGAATCTTTCTAACGCCCGCTGAATTGTCATATGGGAGCATTTTGCTTCCATAGCCATTTGAAGAACGGTCTTCTTCTCAACTGAATATCGTTTTACAACCCAGTCTTTATTTTCCCAAAGCTTTGTGCTTTTAGCCACTATACCTCCTCACACAACTTCATTTACTGCATACCATGCAATTCCTGCAGCATCCGCCACATTGTCGGACTCAGTTTGAATGCCCAAATTTCTAGCAAAGTCAATTGTCCTTTGCTTTCTACGTTCTCTGATCTTGCCTTTGATCCAGTTATCGGATTTGTCAGGGAACTCAGCTTTGATTGCATCCTTTTCCGCCTTGGTATAATTTTTATTACCTATGTAAGATTGCCAAGTTATCGGATGTACTTCAACAACCTCTACATTATCACTAAGTAACTCTCCCATTATAGCACCAAATACATATGCCATTTTCATTCCAGTGTGTACGGATTTAACAGAGATTGCTGCTTCAATAATAACAAAATCAGTATCAAGTTCACCCTTGAAAGCCCTAATTTTTCTTTTTGCATCAAGTATTCTTTGATAGACATCCGATCCATCAAAAGAAATTTCTCCCCATTTAACGGCTTTTTTTTCATCCATAAGACAAAAAGCAAAACTATTTGTACTTGCATCTATGGCAAGCACTTTAGTTGCTTTAGGCTTTGCTAATTTTGCCAGTGACATTTCTTACCGTTTCTATTAAGAACTTTCTCTCATTTTCTTCTTCTTCTTTTGAACACTTATCGCAAATATTTTTTTCATTATATCTGCTTAAAATAACATTGCATCCAGACTTTTTGCATATTCTTTTTTTACCAGCAAGTCTTTCTTTTTTTTCATAATAGCTTTGTTTTAACTTTTCGTTAGTTGCTATACGACAACATTCGTCTGAACAATATTTTTGATTATGTGTTTTTGGTTCAAACTCTTTGCCCTTAGTGCATTTAGAATAAGCACATATCACTTTTCCAACACCAACGGTTCTATGTAAACTTCACCCAAATCTTTTTTATCTGCCCAACATACTTTCTTGACTGGACAGCCCTTACACGCCCATTGAGATTTGGTAAAAGTTCTTTCTGGAAGAGTTCCTTCTTTATAGGCATTATAAACTTTTCTCTCCCAGTCAAAAACGTAGTCAATAAGCTTTTTATTTTTTTCATTCATGTCAACAGGAATAATTAAAAATGATTGATCATTTTTATTTTCATAATAAAAGAAACCCTGTTCGTCTCCACGAATTTTCATATAAGTTAAAAGCTGCACTAAGTGGTATGGCAAAGGTTTCATCTCTGCTTGTCTTATTGAAAAAACCTCATCTTTTGCAGATTTTATCTCAGCAATTACTTCTTTTCCGTTCCATTCGATAAAAGTATCTGCAAAGCCTCTAATCGGCGGATCATCGTGGGTAATTTCAACTTCATGCTGTTTGAATACTGGAGTTTTAGCCATAATTTTCTGTATTCTGTCATGCATATACGAACCATTATCCATATTAGCGACACCCATAGCATCAGTGTTATTTTCAAACTCATTACCACTGAAAGCAAGGAACCAATATCTAGGACAATTACCATTACCATAGCCAACAGTACTGGGACTAAAGGTTTTCTTTTGAGTAAACTCATCTGGTCTCTTTTCACTTAAATACGCTTCTTCCATCATTTTAGCAAATTCAATTGGACTGAACCCACCCTCTTGAGGTTTCTGAAACTTTAAGTTTGCAATTATATCTCTACCCATTAGTTAATCTCCAGCCTAACTTTTTACCACAAACAGCACACATTGTGTATGTTTTCATAGTAAATGGACAAGAAACATCCTCAATCTTGTGTTTATGAAACCATTTTTTAAATATATTCATTATGCTCCAAATCTTGCTGAATACTTTAGAGCATCCACCAGTCTATTAATTGCTTCTTCTGCTGTATAATATACATTCTTCTTTTTTGAATTCTCCCCGCCTTTTTCAAAAGTGGTGTAATAACGTGACATGATTGCAAATTTAGCAGACAAAGATTGCATTTTAACAATAAGGTCAGGAGCTTTTGTAGAAGGCACATCAGGCTTTGCAATTAACTTAATAATCAAATCAAGGGCATAGTCAAGATCTGGATCATTCATGTACTGCTTAATATCATTGAACTCTGTAAGCTCACTAATTAATTCAATAACTGGTTTATCTGTCATTCTAAAATCCTAACTACGAACTGGCAAGGATCGCCACCATCTTCCCACATCTGTTCTTCTTCTTCAGAAATAGAAGGAATTCCATCATGTGTAGCACAAACTATATCTGAAATCCATCCACGATCAACACCATTTTTAAACCAAATAAAAAATTCTTCTTGATCATATTCAGTTATCATTTTTTTTACCATCTATATAAATTGGATCTTTTTCTACATAAATATTTTTAAGAATAGGATTTGTGGGTGTTTGTCCTGGAAACACAATATTAGTTAAATTAACAGCATCTTGCCAAGCCTTTTCTAATCGTTCTTTTTCCATTTTTGCCCACAAATCAACACCATATTTTTTTTCATCTTCTAACCATTTTTTTGATCCTTTATAATAATATGACATAATCATTCTAATTAAATATCTGTCATTTCCTTTAAATGGTAAAACTCCATGATAATAATTCATTCCAGATGGAAATACTGTTACATCACCAGCCTTTGGCTTATAATTATAAACACCATTACTAGATGGATCGTACAAGGAAATTTCTCCGCCCTCATAGTCATCATTTAAGTAAAATGTAACAGTTATAATAAGTTTTGAATTTCTTGATTCTTCATCAGAAGAATTATAATCCATGTGATAATGCATTGCAAGCGGATATTTAGCCTTATGTTCTGGTTGATTTTTATTGTATTTTAATATACCAATTTCCCTAACATAGTCCCATGGGTCTGTAGGAAAATTTTCCCAACTTGTTATAAAAGTGGGCCAGCCTTCCTCGTCTTTATACATTGATGCATAATCATTTAAAACATTTACGTAAATATTTTTTATTTCGTTAAATATATTTTTTTGTTTTTTTGTTTCTTCATCATCATATTCTTTTATTTCATAAAAACCATCTGTAACTATTTCTGCCATTTTTCCAAACCAATTGGCTTCCCAATCTTTCCATGGTTCCATTACACCAGTCTTTTCTGTATACTGCTCTGTTGATTTTAAAAATCTTAACGTGTCTTCTAGATCATTAAACATATTTCTATATACATTTATTTTTGGTGCTATAACTATCTTATTCATTATGTGTCTCCCAACACTCTACCATTTGTTCAAACAATGCCCACTCAATTACTGCAAGACGAGTCTTTTGACCTTCTCCGCCTAAAATTAATTTAAGAACTGGATATTTATCCCTGCTGACCTTAAAAGTATCTGTGCAAATCTTCGCCCATATTTCTTTACTAATGGAGATTGACTTTGAGTACTCTTTATAGTCAACGACAAAATCATGCCACTGAGCATCACCCTTTTGATAATCTCCACGTCCAGAATTTTTTTGAGCTTTTGCTCCATCTCTTTTTACTTCTCCTCGTTCTGACATTAAATTTTTACCGAAGATTCATGCCCATTACTACAAATCCATTTTAAATTTCCATTAGACCTGTCAATATAACCATCATAAACAACTTCACGACAATCATTATTTTGACAAGTAAAAGAACCGCTTGCGGGGTCCATAGTTTCATCACTTTTTGATAAACCCTTTTTTAAAAATTGTTCAAGATTTGTCATATATTTCCTGCCTAATTTTATCTGCAACATCTGGGTTATCCCGTAAATATTCTACAGACTTAGCACGGCCTTGAAAACGTTCTTCGTTAACTGTATACCAAGCACCACCCTTTTGTACAATACCCATCATTTCTGCTGTATCTAAGATTTCTCCAACGGAATCAACTCCAACTTTATCCCCTTGGAAATAAAAATCATATTGACCGTTGAGGCCCATTGGCCCAGTTTTGTTATAGTCAATGATCCAGTTAACGGGTCTGCCAACTTTTTGTTCAATGATTTTGTCACCAACTTGGATTCCAGATTTAATAGCATTTGCATCAGCTTCGGATGCCCATAGTTTAATAACGGTGCTGGAGAAAAACTTAACTGCCATGCCCCCAGTCGGGATATGCGACGCATGCATACTTCCAAATTGATTTCTCTGCTGAGAAATAAGAACGAGTAACGTATTCTTGTTGGCATAGTTAAGCATTTTGACTGCATGTGTCATATCCTTTGCTTCTGCACCAATCTGCTTGGTGTCTTCGAGTTTCTTTAGATCAGAACTATCCTTCTCAAAATAAATGGCTGGGAGTAGTGCTGAAATAGAATCTACAACAATAATATCTACTCCCGCCTCCATAAGTTGTTGTGCAACATCAACCATGTCATTAATAGATTTAGCTGATGAATAAATAAGAGAATCAGAATCAACGCCTAACTTTGCAGCCCAAGCAGGATCATAAGATGCTTCTGCATCAATCCAAGCACAGGTCTTACCCTCTTTCTGTGCTTGACCAATCATCTGCAAACAAAAAGATGACTTTCCAGCAGATTTATTTCCCCAAATAAGAACTTGACGACCAAAGCCCAAACCGCCTTTTAAAGCCATGGTTAAACTAATGCTAGGAGTTTTTTGTTTTTCTACGTTTACTGTCGTTGCTAGTTGCAGTCTTGCTCTTGTTTTTGGATCCAGTTTTGCTAGAATCTCTTCCGTTATCATGTAAACTCTTCTCTAATTCAATCGCTAATTCTTTAATTTGTTCATTACGGCTTGTCACTAATAGATCTATTATGTTATAGATTGCTTTTTCATCTTCTGCTCTAATAACCAAAAGATATTCGTTTTCCGTTCCTTTAAGTACATAGGAATCAGCCATATACTTATATTATACACTATTCTGCTGGCGTTTGTTCCGTTTCAAGAATATTTTCTGTTTGAGCAGGAATATCTGCCAAAGAGAATGTGACTGCCTTTGTTTCATCATTTTGATTTACAGCAATTGTCTTACCGCTATAATTTGCAATCAAATTATCCAGTGGGACCTCTACTGGGGCAATTGACAAAATTGCTGCACAAATCTGCTCAATGCTGATTTGAATGCTATCTGATGGAATAGCATTATCTGTTGTTGCATCTATTACATTAGTTGTATCTTCTGACATTTTTTATTCCTTTTCTGTTTCTATGTTTGCTACTGAAAAATTTACCTCTAGGGTCATTGGATCTTGCTCTGACTTAATGTATTGTGTACTATAATCAGCCATTAATTCTTGCACGGAAATATCCATACTTCCGCCAATTCTTTTAAGGATAACTATACACAACTCTCTATAATCAATGCTTTTATTAGGCGTTAAACCATTCTTTATTTCGCTGGAAACATTATTAAAAATATTCTCCATATTATACTACCTCCTTTATGTAAAGTGTTCCGTCATCCATTTTTGAAATTGCTGGATCACAGATTGTTCCTATCTTCATTTTACCCAAAACAGTTGTGTATAGTTTTGGGAAAGCTATTACTCTTTCGAGATTTTTTTCTGAATCAGACAAAATTATGTGTGCCATCATTTTGTTTGCCTTTGTTTTATAATGAGTAAAGTCTAGCACAAGTCTTTTACCTGTGTCAATCTTGAGCTTTTCACGATATAGCCAATGCACAAATGTATCATCAACTTGATTAACAACATCATCAATAGTTACGTATTTATGAATACGGTTATCTCCAACTAGGAAGAAATACATCATTCCTGGCTCAATCTTTGTGTTTACCTCATGGAAAATCCCCACCGATCCTGTATCATCAACTAATTCTATACGTGACCAAGTTGGACCTTTTTTAATTGATTTAACCATGGCAAGAAGTACAAAACATCCTTGTTCTAAAAACTCTTCAAGCGGATTAACCTGTGCCTTGATTTTAGGGCTTAATTTGCCTGTATCAAACTTAGGAATACCCAAGTATTCATATAGGTTTTCACTTTCATTTCCCTTTAATGGATTATCTTTAAATGATGCAGCACCTATTGAATTAAGAGAATCAATAGCTCTTGAGTTTATACCGCTACTTTTTTTGCTCGCTTCTTCAACAAAATGTGCCATTGATTTATATGGCCTGTTAGCGATAATGCTATTCCCAACTTTGCCAGAAATGAACTTAATATCCGATAATCCAAATCTCAGCGAATTCCCTTGGATACTAAAATCAATAGATGATTCGTTAATATGTGGGAGCAATACTTTAATGCCCAGTCGTTTAGCTTCCAGCAAATAGTCTGTTCTTGCATCCTTATCATTTTCATTCTTGAGAATGGCAAACATAAATTCAATAGGATAATAATGCTTGAGCCAAGCAGTATAATAGCTAAGCATAGAATATGCAATAGCGTGGGAACGGTTAAAAGAATAACCAGCGTGGGCTTCAAAATCATGCCATAATTTTGTAGCATCCTCAACAGTAATATGCTGCGATGCTCCTGTTATAAACTGATCTTTGTATACATCAAATTCACTAGCATCTTTTTTCTTTCCAATAATCTTTCTAACCTTATCAGCATCTGCCCATGACATACCGCCCAGATAAACGCAAGCCTGCATAACCTGCTCTTGATAAATGATAACGCCGTATGTACGCTTTGTAAACTCCTGCATGATTGGGTGTGGGTAAGTAATCATCTCTTCCCCACGTTTACGCCTTATATAAGAACCTCCGACTGTATTCATTGCTCCTGGACGAACCAAGGCATTAGATGCAGCAAGATCCTCAAAGTTATCAACGCCCATTTTCATAAGAAGGTTAGTGTATGGAGTTGCTTCTGCTTGAAACACACCTTTAGTAAATCCATCAGATAAATCTTTAAATACTTTAGGGTCATCTAGCGGAATGTCTTTAAGTATGATTTCTTTACCCTTATTATTCTTAATAATATTAATTGCATCGTCAATCACGGAAAGAGTTTTAAGTCCAAGTACGTCAAGCTTAATTAATCCTAAGTCTGCTGTTTGTTCCATATCATACGCAACTACTGGAATACGACCAGATACTGAATCATCTGGGTCTTTGCGTGTTTCAATAGGAACATACTTACTAATGTCATCTTTTGCAACTACAACTCCCGCTGCATGCATTCCATTACTACGAATTTTTCCACGTAGCATAGAAGCATACTTAGTTACTTCTGGGTACTTAGCTCTAAATTCTGCAGTACTTGGTGAAACTTCATATTCATCAAAACTCTCAACACCTTTAAGTGCTTTATTTACTTCTCCTAGCGGAATAAGAAATGCTCTTGCAACGTCACGAATAACACCTTTATCTTTAAAATAAGTATAGGTAGATATAGATGCGACATGCTTAAACTTTTTACGCAGATAATCTTTTACTTCTCCACGACGGCGGTCCATAAAATCTGTATCAATATCAGGAAAGTCATTACGCTCTGGGTTAATAAAGCGGAAAAACAATAAATCAAATTTAATTGGGTCTACATCAGTAATACCCATTAGATAGCATACTAAAGATCCAGCAGCTGATCCTCGTCCTGGGCCAACCATGATTTTGTTTTCCTTTGCCCAACCAACCATATCACCAACAATAAGGAAGTAACTAGCAAAGTTCTTGTCAGCAATGACTTGAAGTTCTTCTTTAAGTCTTTCTCCATATGTCTCATTGTCTAAACCCTTTTCTACGAGAGACTTGTCGCACATTTCTTTAAGTGTTTTTAACGCATTCTTTTTTGGTACTGGCAGCAAGTCAAGGTTTTCATGAAAATCATATAGCTCAACTTTGTTTGCAATTTCTACTGATGATGAGTAGATATCTTCTCTTGTAACCCCCGCTTTTTCAAAATCCATTTTAATTTCAGAATAGGATTGAATATAAACGTTAATGTCAGCGAAGCTAATAGGCCGATCGGGATAAAGATGGTCAAAGCGATCAATGATGTTACTACGTAAACGACCACTTGTATAGTCTGCATCTTTGTTCTGTGTCGGTTTTGTGGATAAGATAAGGAGAAGTTCTTCCAAATCCCTCTCCTCTTTCTTTGCAAAATGACAATCTCCTGTAGCAACTGGCTTCACCCCAAATTTATCTGCTAATTCAAGCAGAGAGTTATTTAATTCAACTGGATTGTGAGCTTGAACTTCAATATAGAAATCATCTTTAAAATGATTTTTAAATTGCTTTACAAGTTCTTCAGCTTTATCTTTTTCACCACGCTCTATTGCCTTAGAGATAAGACCATTCATACAGCCTGATACAACAATTATACCGTCACCAAACTCCCAAAGCACTTCCATATCAATGCGTGGTTTGTGATAATATCCTTCTGTCCAAGCAATTTGAGAAAGTTTTTGCAGGTTTTTTAAACCTAAATCATTTTTTGCTAGCAAGATAATGTGGTTATACAAGGAAGTGTTGTCATCTCTTTTGGCAACTGCTCTTTTATCGAAACGGTCTGTAGCCGAGATATAAGCTTCTAGACCGAGTATAGGCTTAATGCCTAATTCTTTAGCTGCGATTTGCATATCTCTATGAGATGACAACGTTCCATGATCGGTGATAGCTAAACTTGTCTGACCCATATCTTTTGCAGCCTGCAAAAGCTCATGAGGGGTATTTAAACCATCCATCAAAGAGTAATGCGAGTGAACGTGCAAGTGAACAAAGTCAGACATATTTAACTTTCTTTTATTAGGTAGGTATTACCACTCAACTGCTGATGAAGACTCAGCAGATGAAGAACTGTTGGATGCATTTGATGCATCAGTTGATGTTCCAAAGTAGAATGCTTCTTGCTCTGCATAAGGAACATCACGAACTGCTGTCTTTTCAAGATCAAACATTTCGTACTTATCAAAATCAATTGGCTCTACATTTGCAGTAGGAAGTGGAATAGCTGAATAGCTGGTATCTGTTGCACCGCTACCTGTACGCTTTACCTTCCAATTAGTATTTGTAATACTACCAGTTTCTCCCGCCCAAGCAATTACTGATTCAGTGATAGCCTTTGGACCAAGACCCTGTGAAAGAATTGCTACGTATGGCTCTTTAACTCCATCATCTACAATTACATTTGCATAGAAACGCTTCTTACCGTTCCATTTAGCCTTTGGGTCACGACGATGCATTTCACAACCAAAACAACGGCCTTGATCTTCAATTGAACAAAGTGCCTTGCGTTGGTAATGTTCTGGATTTGTGTGCTCTACGGCAATAAAAGCAGTTCCTGCTTTTTCATTATAGTTTGGTGAGTTTGGATCAATCTCTTGCATAAAGCGAATCTTTACAGATTGATTATCGTTAATCTTTAACCAAGTACCCTTTTGGCCATCGCCTGAATACTCTGATTTTTCCATTTGTTGATTTAGTGCATTAAGGCCTCTTACGATACCCATATATTCTCCTTAGTGTAATGGACTCTATATTGTCCTGTATATTTATTATAGCATGTAGTATTGGCTTTGTCTAGTCTATATTTGCATATTCAAAATGCGGAATTGCATTTTTTATACACTGATTTATTTCTTCATCTGTGAGATCGCCCACATCTTTTGCTTGATGTGGATAAGTAACTAAACTATCATAACGTGCCCACAAAACATTTTTATTCTTTAATTTATTAGCAATAGTTTCACCTAAAGACCTGCCTGCCTTATCATTATCTGTCATAACAATAATAGTTGATGCATACCTATTTAAATTCTGAATGTTAATATCTGATATACTGCCACCCAAAGTAGCTACTGCATTTGGGAATCCCGCCTGCCATAAACGAATAGCATCAAAGCTTGATTCAACAACAATAATAGTGCCACCTTGACGTTTTGCACGATGCAGATTAAACAATGTTTTGTTTCTTGGTAGGTTAGGGCTATTTTTAAATGACTTTCCCTCTATTGATCTTCCTATTACACCCACCAATACCCCGTCTGGAGAATGCAGTGGAACCATTGTCATTTTTTGTATAGCAGAAAATCCAAGCTGAAAGTATTCCATTGCTTCTTCATTAATTTTTCTAGATAGCAAATAATCTTTTGCACCATAAGCACCAGACATTAAAAGCATATGTGCCCCCTCAACAGTTTGTGTGGGGAAAACCTCAAACTCTGGCTTTTCATCAAGTAACTCTTTTAGTTCTTCTTCAAGCATTTCTGTTTCTGACATTTTATTTGAAGATATAAAACGCATTGCTTCAAAATTATTTCTACCTGTTAATTTAATAACAAGGTCAAGTATCGTGCCCGATGAGTTACAGTTTTGATTGTAACAAACATACAAGCCTTTTGAATAACTTGCTGCAAAAGCTGGTGAATCTGTATTGTGATGAAATGGGCATAAACACAGGAAGTCTGTACCTGTTTGAGAAATAATCTCAATATTACAAGAACGCAAAATAGAGCGGAGATCCGCTTTAGTATATGTGTCTGCCATTTTTTATCCTTTAGGTATTAAACTCTGACCAGAGAATCCTTCGTACAATAGCGACTTAGCCTTTCCTAGATATATTCCGTACATGACTAAGTTGAAAGTGTAGTGATCTTTCTCTTGATTATATTTTATATTAAATTGTGGTTGCATGTCAAGGACAGGAACGTAACCCTTGTCCCGCATTTGCTGGACCAAAAGTCTTTCATAATTCTCCCTTGAGCTTTGAAACTTGGAATCATCTTTAATGGTTCCATTGATCCAAAAGTCATGTATTTTTCGTGGGTACATGATCACCAATCTTTCTTGATAATTATACCAAGTTAGATTTACATTCCATAAATTTTAGGTTATTGGAATGTCGTATACCTCTTTGACTACACCTCTGTTAAGGTCCCAGTCAAGATACATGCCAAACTCTGTGCCATGACGATTTTTACGGCTTACAATTTCCATAATATTAGAATCGGGATTTTTGTGAACTGCAATAGCCATATCAGCATCATACTCAATTGCTTTAGACCAAGCCACTTGATTTAACATAGGTGGAGAATCGTGATCTGCCGTTTCTTCTGCAGTTGCAGCAGTAATATCAATTACGGGAATATTATTTCTCATTGCAAGCATTTTAAACTCACGAGAGATATTCATATTTCGTTCTGTTGGAGCTTTTGAATTATTTGAATCAACAAATAGCTGATGATAATCTAAAATAACCAAATCTGGTTTATGCTGATCAATTTTTGCTTGAACAGTTGTTGGGGTTACAACTCCTGAACCTTCATTTGATACAAGTATAAAACCATTCTTATCCAAGAACTTTTTCTTTCCCCAATCATCAAAAGCATCCATATCAATACTGCCTCTTGAAAAGTCTGAAGATTTAAATAATCCCGACCCAAGCATGGTGTAGATACGATCACGCATATTTTCTGGAGTCATTTCAAGAGAAATAATCATAGGCTTAAAACCCTGCTCCCAAGCCTTGCAAGCCAAATAAGAGGAAAACCAAGTCTTACCCTTACCTGGCCAACCAATCATGACGATAAGGTGTCCTGGAGCCATTCCTGTGGGGTATGCATAGTCAATAGCCTTGAAGCCAGTCATAATGCCTGGGCTACCGCCCATAATATCAGAGCGATTTCTTACTGCTTCGAAATGTTTTTCTGCAGACTTATAGTCAGTCAAGTCAATATCACGAACACTTGCAGTAAGCCTTCCTAGGCTTGTTAGTTCTTTTTGCATATCGCCAATAACTCTTGCCGATGCTTCTGTTTTCAAACTTGCACCAGAGGTAAGCAGTAGGTTGCGTAGACGGCCTGCAAGATATTCATTTTTTAGTTGATCAAGATAATATGCAGTTTCGCCCTTTACCTTAACTGGCTCAAAATCTTTGAACCTTTCAGTAAGAACTGAGATATCAGGAACTGCCTTAAACTTTAAATAGTATGACTTTAAACCTTCCCACACATCTCTGTGAGAAGTAAATACCTCATCAATATTATCAGCAAGAACTGTAGAGATATCTTTGTTCTCACATAC
>Ga0214194_100136_pt1 | contig 15622 bp, 37 predicted proteins | sample TroBogEpilimnion_35_FD_153032 | JGI IMG/M metagenome (GOLD analysis project Ga0214194, IMG submission 153032) | Freshwater microbial communities from Trout Bog Lake, WI - 12AUG2008 epilimnion | ecosystem: Environmental > Aquatic > Freshwater > Lake > Epilimnion/Euphotic zone | place: Trout Bog... | reverse complement strand
CTTGCAAACACATGGCATTTTTTTAAGTTTCATCGCTGGTGGCCCCTGCGGTGGGTGCGTTGACCTCTAAGGTGTGCATCCGCATGACGAAGCTGTAATCCTCTATTTTGTAGTCTTTTGTACCATTTTCAACGCTGTAATGCCGATAGATGCCTTTGTGCTCTAGCGCTGTTTTGTGGCTGTGGTGCTCTATGCACAGGGATTGAAAGATGTTTCTAAAGAACGCTTCTCTGTTTATGCTTGACCATGAGAATAAGTGATCGACATGGTTGGCCATACTTATGCGACCCTCAGACTTGCAGGCTTGGCATAAAGGTTGCCTACTCAAGTGCGCTGCCCGAAATCTTTTCCAGAACGGTTGGCTGTACATTGAGTTGAACTCCCTGCGCTCATCGGATGTTTTTGCCTTGTAAACATCTTTTCCACCGTGTTCGATGCAGTGCGAGCTTATCTTTGCTCTTTGGTTATTGCATCCAAGTGTTAGGCATTTGTCTTGTCTTGGGACTGTTGGCATCACTCATGCTCTGTTATGTGTTGTGGGTTGTCGTCAATCCAAATGTCTACTTTTACATTATTCTGTTTGCACCATTCTTGTTTACCTTCTCCGTTTGTGATGTAGACATTCTTTTTCCCGATCACTTTGCCGATGGTGTCGTAGATTTCCTGTTTGTCACCTTTGTGGTTTCTACTGATGCAGATCACTTCGTCCTTACGTAACCAAAAAAGATTGATGATGCAATCCCACAGCTTTGGGTCTGCTTCGTAGGTGTCGTGATAGTCGATGGCGATGACCAAACCCTTTTCACGCTTTTCGTTGATGTTTTCGTTTATTGCGTTTAAGGCTCGGACATGGCTAACAAATGGGCCATTTTTGCCGTTGTACCAACCATCTGGCTTCTTAGTAATCATTTAATAATCCTTTGGGTTTCCGTCTAATGTGTGACCAAATAATGCGATCTGGGCTAATTCCATGCGCTGAACAAAGGTTTTTTTGCTCAAGCGCTTGCGTAATTGTGACTTGTAACTGAGATAAAGCAATTGGAAATACATCGCTCCCTCAAAGTCCCAATTGTCTACACAATCCCACATCTTAAACAGACTGAAATAAACTTGCTCCTCAAAGAGCATCAATTGAAGTGTCTTTTTCATGGTAACGGTACGTCTTTAGGCCATAAACCTAAGCCAACCAATTTGATGACTGTTTTCAAGTGCGCTTCAAACCATAACTCTTGGCGTTGTTTCTTGGTCAGGGTTTTCCCTTGGTCTATTTCTGCGTGACATGTAAAACAAAGAGAAGCGATATGGTTGTCATCACACTTAATTGATCTTCCCTTGCCTGCACCCCAATTTGAGTGAGCAGCCACCACCGTCCCGTCATCAGCACCACAATGTTGGCAGGGCAATTCCCTGGCGTTTCTAAGTAGCTCCTGACTGCGGATGTATTGGTGCTTTGGGAATTTCATATTTCAACCACATCTTTTTTGGCGATCAGATGGTTTTTGGTCTTTTGTATCATCCGTTCATATTCTGTTTCGCCTATCATTTTCTTTGTGTTAAACAGATCGGCATATTGTGGGTATTTAGCCTTCCATAATCTTGCGTAAAAGGCGATGTAATCATTTGATATTTTAAACTCTCCGGTGGTTTCCATATAGACCTCCCACCGAATCCTATTTATGATTAACCAATGGCTAACCTTTTTACGTCTCATTTTGACAATTTCTAATGAGAATCTTTCAAAGTATTCCCACACTTTAGGGTTTTCTTTGTGCCATTCCCACCATGCTTGTTTCTTTTCTTCATATGTCATTTAAGGCTTTCAATTCATCGTCAGTTAATGGATAAACACCTTTATATAAACCGAGTTTTACATCATGCAGTTTTTGTAAAGCAGCATTTACCGCCATTTTGCGGACGTTTGATTCAAGCTCCAAACGGTTAAATTCCTCGTTTTCCTCAGGTGTTAAGTCCTCAATCATGGTTTTTGCTCCTTAATTTGGCTTCAATGGCTCGGGCAAAAGTCATGTCTGTCCAAGGGCCAGTCCAATCGCGCTTGTACCGTAAACTATTTACTTCCTCATCCGTCAGCCCTACAAACTCACGCTTACGCAAAGCCCTCAAGATATGAGGCATAGCAGGGTTAAAGTTAAAGTTACCTTCTTCAATCATGCGGTCAGCATCGGGATGCCAAATAAACTGACCGTCCGGTGTGACGCGCAGCACTTCGTTGTCCATCAGCTTGACTTCTAAAGGGTAGGTCTCGTCTGGTTTGTTGATACCTAAGCTCATGTGTTCTTCTCCTTGTTAGGCCATTCAGCCCAGAACAACGGCTTGCCAATCAAATGTTCTTTCTTTATCACCATCGTGACAAACTCAAGTGGTGATACTTGCACAGGCTCTTGCTCTGGCTGTGCTGCAACTGGCCCGGCTTTCTCCAGCGGCCCAATATCTTTCTCGTACTTGGCAATCCACATTTCACTGCGGCGCTTTTCCTTCTCATACATATCTTTCCAGTCGATCTCCTGCACAGGTGCTGCGGGATGGGAATCGAACCCACCACACTCTGCTTTCGCAGGCTCTACCTTTGGAGCTACCGCAGCGTTTAAATACACGGGGATGTTGCAGTCGTCGTCTTGCTTTGTGCCATAGGCAGTCCAGCATTTGCCACGTTGCAACGCCTCAAGACCTTCGGGATACAGCCACGCCACAGGCTCCTGCACAAATGCTGGCTGTGCCAAGGCTTCTTTGATGGCGGTGATAGTAATTCTGGCGTTATCTTTAAGAGACCAAATCTTTGAGTAACTTGGTTCGCATTTTTCAAGCGTTTCCAACGCCTCCAGCGCCAACTTCAATGCTTCGTCTTTAGTCATGCTTGTTCTCCTGCAAATTCTTTTAAACATTTCCGACAAACAATTAGTCCGCGCAACGCACATCGATAATTACAATGTTCACAAATCATCGGTCTTCTCCATCAAAGTTTTCAATGTGTTCTTGCAGTTCAACAATGCGGGCTGTTTGGCGCTCCAGCATTGCGTCTTGATTGGCAATTTCTTTTTTCAATCTTTCATTTTCTTCACGCAATTGGCGCAATTGAAAAAGCAAATCACTTTCTTGGCTCCATGCAACAATGGTTGGGTCGCTCATTTTGTCTCCTTCTGTGGAAAAGTTTGTGTAATAAAGCGCACAGCAGTGTCGCCATCTTTAAGTAACACCGTTATCGTTGCGGCTTGTAAATCACTGCCATATATCAGCATCAGTGCTTCCATGAGTCTTTGCGTTTCGTTGTTCATGTCTTACTTCTTTATGCCGTGGGCGGCTTCGGTTTTACGAATTAACTCAACTGCTGCGTCTGCATACTCCTCCATGCGATAGTCTTGTTCAACTAACGCAAACGCCTCCTCATCCGTCAGCGGCTTGCGCTGTGGTGGGGGGGCTTTGACAGGCGTTACCCACATTGATGCAACATTCCCCGACGATGGGTCTTGGTCATACACCCAAGGCAGTTCCGCATCTCGGACATTTGGAATGGCGTGTCGAGGGGGTGTTGGCTTGTAGATTTTGAATGCCACAGGCTCACCCTGCTCCTGCTTCTCTGCTTGCTCTATGGCGGTGCGGAGGGCGGTGATGGCATCCATTGATTCTTTAATCTCAGGATTTTGATTAAGCGGGGGCATCATCACATCATTTTTATAACGCACTCCATACCATTTAACAATTTCTTCCAACGCCTCTAATGCTTGTTTCATTGCTTTAATCATGTCGTTTTTCCTCCACTTTATCGACATGTTCTTGTGATGTGTCGTTGCCATCGACATGTCCAAAATGTTGTTTGATTAATTTTGCGGGTTCGTGAGGTTCGTAATAACCTATATTTGGCTCGGCTCTTTTGTCAAACGCATCACATATTTCTTTCACAATTAACTCGGCGAACTTTTCAAGTTTAGTAGGTGTTCCTCCGGGGTTGTATGTGGGTAAGCCTGCTTTTGTGGCAAGTTCTTTAATTCGTTCGTTCATTCTGTTTTTCCTGTTTTAGTCATATAACACCTCTCATTTCCCAACCAAGTAAAAAGTATTTCCAGCGTGTTTGGATAGCTGGAACAACATATTTGCCGGTTTTGGTTTGTGAAAAGTCTGTATGACCATTTGTTTTCATAATGGCTTCAAACGTTTTTTGTGCTGTCATTTTTTATTCCATTCACGGCAAAATGCCTTTTGTTTTGTAGATAAATCAGGGCTAAATGTGATTGAACATTCAGGGTGATTATGGAAATATTGATTTGCAGGCGGGGCAAATAATATAAATATGCTGATTAAATTAGTAATCATGCCGATAATCAGGATATGGACTAGACTAGTCATCTTGCCTATCCAGTTTGTGATCGGCAAAAGCCTCTAGTTCGTAAAGGACATCTTCGCTCAAAAGGTTAAAGACATCCACGCCTTTATAGATCACTTTGGTGATTTCGCTGGAAAACACCCCGTAATCGTCATACATGTAATCAAGATGCACCGTCACATCTTCGCTTTCCACCGTTGCGTGGGTCACAAATGTTGGCATTACTAGCTCCTTAAAAGACCTCGGGATTGAGGCATGGACTAAGTGTATAGCAAGCTAGACGGATTAGTCAACACTTTTGAAAATAATTTCTTTTTCAGCGCCCCAGGCTTCCAAGAACGTGATGAACTCCATCGCTTGCTCCTTCGTGAAATTGCGGGTTTGTAGCCCCAACTGGACTATTCCTGATCCATCCAAGGACGGGATGATTTTGCCACCTTGTAGCCCTGTTTCCTTGGCGAATAGGTCTACCAGAAGCCGTTTCCAATCCTCTGCTGACCACTTAGCTCCCAGGTGTTGCGCTTGGGTAGCTATTTCCCCAATCATTGCGTGATATTTTTCCTCTTGGTCACGGCTTTTGCTTTGCGGTTTGATCTCTAACTGCAGCAGTTTTCCAGCTCGCAAATTGTCTTTGACCTTGGGCCATATTTTGTCCATCAGCGCTTTGGCTTGCTCTGGGGTTTGGAGATGGAAAATCATTTGATAACCCCAATCATGCGTAAAGCGGCGTCAACGTCATTAACTCTCGCCAATGTACTCCCAGACCAATTCTTAAAAAAATCCTCTTGTAGCCCCGTTAAACGCGCTTTAGAGCCATTTTTAACCTCAACCAAGAAAGTGTGATTCCGAAAGCCAACAAGCAGATCAACTGGCAAGCCAATAATCCAGACATACGCACCGGCTTTTCGTAGCGCTTCCACGATCTTGGTTTGGTTTTCGTCAATCCTAGCGGCTCGCCTCATGCTTTACCTCTTGCTCGGATGGCATCGGCTAACTGAGAAGCGGCCATTTCTTTACCAAGAAGGTAATCTTGATGTGCGCCTCGTACTTGCGCTGGCACTTCAAAATAATCACACACTTTTGCACACGCCTCACGTTCCTCTGCAACTGCTCGCCTTGCAATGTCTACCGCATGAACTGCAAACTCTTCACGCTCTTTAGCAATGAATTTCTCTTCTACAAGTTTGGCAAAGCGTTTAAGTGCTTTTGGATGCGTTGCTAAACAACTTGGTAAATTTGCCTGTCTAGCCATCTCAATGATTTGTTCGTCAGTCATTTGATTCCTTTAAAGAGTTCATCCGATCTCGTAAATCTTGCGCCGCTTGCTTGCCTCGTTTTTTCTCGATGTCCTCTAGCGTTTCTTGCCACCAGTTAAAAGCCTCAAGTTTGCCTTCCTCCATCGCTTTCTTTTTGTAGCGGCGTATCCATTCTTTCGCTTCCGCTTGGTTCATAGTCTCCCGTAAGCTCAAGCGCTCTTGTGACGACAAATTCGCTAAATTCCCACCCTTCTCGGGTGCGGTCAAGGATTCTGTTGGCTTGTTCATAATTCATAGTTAAATCAAAGTCATTTGGACTGCTTGGTTTTTGATCTTGTTTTGAAACTTTATGGCTTCTCGCCAATCGTTACCGTTTTTTTTTCCATACGGGCGGCAAACGACCATGCCATGCTGTCAGCAGATTCCAGGTTATCCCTTACTTCTTGCCAAGAAAGCGCTGTTGTTTTGATGCCAAAACCATGCAAACGCAAATCAGGCCGTTCTTTTTTGATGGCTTTCAAGACTTGGACAATTGAACTGGGTGAAGCATTACGCTTGCAGACACTGCCAACACCAACATAAGCGCCTTGTTTTAATCTATCGCCATACATCCGCACATGGTCAACGTAACTCTGTGGGGTATAACCTTGAAGCACCGGAAGGATGTAAACGCCAGTGTCTTCAGCAATCAATGCGTCATAACGCTTTAGCGTCAAAAACTGATGCTGCCGGACGTTCATGCCTGTTTTGGCAAGCATCTGATCCTCGCACATATAGTCTTGGGAAACGGCGGCTATCAAATTGCCATTGTTCTTCCATTTACGGATTTGATCCGCATAAACGCTAACTGGCTCTGGGTAGCATCCATATTTTGAAATGGTTGTAAAAGCCCCACTGTCCATAATCCAGTCTTTAACCGGAAAAGGTGACTTCCTTTTAGCAATCACATTGACGGATATAAAAGCGTTATCCACCTTATCGGCTTTGCTTGGGATGTGCATTCCTACATAAAATTTCATGCTTTTCCCCATTGCTTTTTTAATTCAGCAAGTTTTTGCAAGGCTTCAAACTTTGCTTTTTCGGTAGCCATGCGTTCATGCAAAGTTGGTTGGCGCTCAATTCTTTGAATTGGCTTGACAGGAATGTGCGGCCCTGCATTGCAGTAATCACGAAACTTGATGGCGCTCGGTGGAAAGTCTGGTGAACAATGCTTTACAGCGTAATCAAGGCTTGGCTTGTATGTCAAAAACCTTCCAAGCTGGTCAGCCCATACTTTACGGACAACATCATGATTCATGCCCTCAAAGTGCCTGTTAAACGCTGCGCCATAGATCGCACCAAGAACGGCAAAGGTGTAATCCAAACCATCCTCAACCGAACAAAAATCAGATTCCGAGTAATTTGACATTTGAGCCACCTCCGATAAGACCTCTGGTTAACCCTGACATCACCGTTTGATTGGTTTGACCTGTCTTGCTAAGATTTTTGTCAGCAACCCAATCAGCTTTAAATCCAGTCCAACCTCTTGCGACACATTCAGCAATTGCTTTTTCAATAGACCAACCAGCTTTGTCGGCTTCTCTTTTTATGCCAGCAAGCGCTGTTACGGTCATTGGTGCTTTTTTGACTTTTCGTAAAGCAAGAAAGTCAGACCAAATTTGCTCATCAACATTGAAAGGACAAACAGCGATAGCTGTCTTTGTCTCTGTCTTTGTCTCTGTCTTTGTCTCTACCTCTGTCTCTGTCTCTGTCTCTGTCTCTGGGATAGCAACTTGCTTGCTTTCTGCTAGCACTCCGCTAGCAACAATAAAAAATCCTTTATCAATCAATGGTTTAAGACCATCTTCGTATTCTTTAGGTGAAATATGCAAGCGAAATACAAGCTCATCTAGTGAGCCATCAAATTGCCCGTCTTTTGTCTCGCTTGCTAGCAACCAAAGCAAAGGTGCAAGCGCCTTGCTAGCAAGTGGCAAGCACATATAAACACGATCATTGAGTAAGTCTCTGTGGAGTTTTATCCACGGTGGGCAACGGTCTTTGTAATGTTGAAAGACCGCCCAATTTTTGGGCTGTAAAAGCATAAATTTTCCGTTCACTGTCCTTCGCTGAAAGAAACAATCGGCAGGCGGGAAGGCTCGCTTTTCGGTTGGGAGATCAAGCCCAACCTAGCCGTGTTTCAAAAATTATACCTAATTTTTCGGTACTCGCCTCATTGCTTTTGGGTTTGGTTTTTCACCCTTAAACCACCCAGGTCTTAATACTTTTAGTTGCCAAATCCTTGATTGCGGGATAACTTGCCATAGCCAAACTGCGCCTCTACTAATGCCTAGTAGCTTGGCTAACTTGGCTTGTGAGCCTGCTAATTCGATTGCTTGGTCTTTGGTTAACATCCAAGAAGTATAGCCTGTTAGACAAATAAACAACAAATACCCTAGTTATTTATGGGGTCTTGACAATTTAGTCTAGATAGCTATACAATCCACTCATGCCCCACGCAATTCCGCAGGGGTCTTTTAAGAAAGTAAGTTATGACAAACCATCAAAAACGCAAATTGCAACAGATCACAACACGTCTGTCCCGTGATGATGAAAATATGGATTTCAGCATCATGGAAGCTGCTGGAGGAATTTTGGTTTTTCAAGCATCCAATGCTTCTGGCCCTTGGTACGCATCTTATAAAAGCCTGACCGCATACATCGGCAAATTGGGCGGCGTCAAAATTTTTGATGCAAAAAACCTTTCAATTTAAACCAATGAAACTTTGGCCTCCAGAAAGACAAATTATGAAAGATCAAATCTTAGACTGTTTAGCAGCAATTGCCATTGGCGCAGTGTTTGCCATCTTGTTGGCTTGGAGGGGATGAAATGAACTCGTTAACCCTTCACCAAGTTAAAACCATTGAGGTTAAAGAAATCAGAGATGGGACAAGTTACAAAGTTCGTTACATCGTCATCACTGACAAGGACGGCAATGAATTTACTGTTCAGTGCTTCAGTACAGATAGCGAACTAAAGGTGATTTCATGAACACATCAATCCTTAAACGTGCTCGGGAACTTTGGGCAATAAATGATGTTCCGCGGGACATAGCCCGTCACAACATCCGCGCTTGGGTGCGGTCTGTTCGCCAGTTAGGTTACAAACACATTTTGGCAATCAAAGTAACAAAGAAAGACGAATTATGAAAAACATTGCAACAGCCTTGGTCAAAGCTCAAAAAGCCTTTGGCCCTGCTTTAAAGACCGCTACAAACCCTCATTTCCGTTCACGCTACGCTGACTTGTCCGCTTGCGTTGAGGCTGTTATAAACGGTTTAAACGACAATGGCATCGCTCTTGTCCAGCAGTGCTCGGAATCGGATACTGGTGTAGTCGTAGAGACTGTGTTTATCCACGAATCCGGTGAGACTTTATCTTGCGGAAAACTCCACGTTCCCGCTGTTAAGCATGACCCCCAGGGTTACGGATCGGCACTTACATATGCTAGGCGCTATTCCCTGATGGCTGCTTGCGGTATTGCCCCAGAGGATGATGACGGAAACGCTGCTAGCCGTAAGACTGAAGTTAAGAAGTCTGAAGTTGACGAATCAGTGATGGCTGACCATCTGGCGGCAATCGAGGCGACCACGACTGAAGAAGACTTAAAGAAGGCTTACGTCAAAGCCTACGCATACGCTAACGGAGAACCTGCTTGGCAAAAACGCGTCATCGCAGTTAAGGACAAAATGAAAGGGAAACTGTAATGGAACAAAGATCACCAGAATGGTTTGCTGCCAGGTGTGGAAAGGTCACAGCTTCCCGAGTAGCTGATATTGTCGCTAAGACTAAATCCGGTTACAGCACAAGCCGAGACAACTACATGGCTCAATTGGTCTGCGAGAGAATGACTGGAGTACCTGCAGAGACTTACACAAATACAGCTATGCAGTGGGGGACGGATACAGAACCTCTTGCCAGGGCGGCGTATGAAGCCAAAATGGACGTTTTAGTGGACGAGACAGGGTTTGTTATCCATCCATCTATTACCGAGGCTGGCGCGTCTCCTGATGGGCTTGTAGGGCTATTTGGGCTTATAGAAATAAAGTGCCCCAACACATCGACTCACATTGAGACACTACTGTCCGACAAAGTGCCATCCAAATACATCACCCAAATGATGTGGCAAATGGCATGTACTAATCGGCAGTGGTGTGATTTTGTGAGTTACGACCCTAGAATGCCTGAAGGTCTAAAACTCTTTATCAAGCGAGTTGACTATCACGACTCAATTGTTAAGGGTTTGGAATCTGAAGTAAGAGAGTTTCTGGAAGAACTGGAAACGAAAATTGTGAAACTAAACGAAAGACGTTATGGCTAAAGTACTAAAAGAAGTGTCCGTTATTACGGGAAAATACACTAATGCCCAAGGGCAAGAAAAGAACCGATACACTCGAATAGGGTCAGTGATTGACACAAAAAACGGGGAAATGCTCAAGATCGACAACATGCCAGTGATGGAAGGTGGTTGGTCTGGATGGGCATATCTCAATGAGCCAAGAGAAAAAGAAGCAAAAGACTTTGAGTTTTGATTAATGGGGGAAAGCGGATGCTGGTTACTTGTTCTAGACAGGGCACATAAAGAGACACCGGACGCAGCAAGTACCCCACCTATTTTTTTAACTAAGGAGCATTAAATGCCTAAAACTATCTCTCTTTCAACCGAACTTGTAAATGCTGTGCTTCAGTATTTAGGTACCCGTCCGTTTCAGGAGGTTAACCAACTAATCAACGGTATCCAGTCCGAGGCAAGCCCACAAGTCCAACCCGCAGAAGCGGAAACTGTGCAATGAGTTATGCCGACCTTGAGCTAAAGGTCATCAGGTGGGGGGAGGCTCGGGGCATTGTCCAGAACTCTACCCCATCTGCACAAGCAAAGAAAACTTTAGAAGAACTTGATGAACTTTACGCTGCTATTCGAGAAAACAACCGTGAGGAAATGATCGATGCTTATGGGGACATCCTGGTGACTTTAATCATGGGATGTGCTTGCGCCGATCTAAACCTTGTGGATTGTTTAGAACATGCGTTTAATCAAATCAAAGACCGCAAAGGATTTTTAGGCGCAGACGGTATATTCGTAAAATCAGCTTAACGCTCTAAGCGCGTCATTGGTGCGTTTGATCCGGTCATCTAAGCCGATTAAACCGCCGTTGATGCGCTTAGTTATTAGCTCGTGATTTTGTTGGTCAGCAAGCGGGTTTAAACCGTGTGTAGCCCAAAAAAATCCAGCGGTAAGGGCAGCGTATTGGGGGTTTGCCACTAGGTCAGGATTCATCACAAAGTCCACGCCTAATGCTTGACCAGCGTGATAATAACTAGCGTGTCCGGTTGTTTGGATGCAACCCCTGCCTCGAAAGCGATACCCATCACCACTAGACTCGTCCCGATTGCCCATGCGGTTAGCGTAAACAGAATTTGCAATTTTCTTGGGATTCCCTGCATATTGGTTTGCTATATCTAAAGTTGGGAATCGCTTGGGCCATAACCTCATCAGGGTTGCCGCTTTGTAGTTTAGGTTTTCCTCCAACACTCGGAAGTTACCGCACTCATGCGAACATTGCCCGATAAACGCTGCTTGTTGATTCAGCGTGTTAATGCCAAACCTTTGGAAAGTCTCGTTTAGCGCATCAACCCACTGAGCGCCGATGCCGATCTTGGCTAATTGGTCACTTGTTACCATTCAATTCACTCCTTACTTGCTCGTAGGCTGTGATACAGGCGTTGAGTTGGTTAATGGCTTTGTCTCCTTCGGCAACGATGGCAGCAATAGCTGCGAGAGTCTGTCTGTCAGATTCGCTTGCATCGGTTGTATCTGCGGGGGTAGCGGAGGGATTTGCGGGGGCTTGTACGCAACTTGAGGTGGGGAGCCGCAAGCGGCCAGCACGGATAGCACGGTCAAGGGCAGTAGATTTTTCAGCAAGGACATTGTTGGTTTCCTCCAGCTTGGTGGCGTTGTCGTTTAACTTGGTGGTCATCGTCCGTTCGATTTCACGGGCTTCATCGTTTTTCTTGGCGATTTCCACTTGCATTTCCATATCACGTTCAACCCAACCCTTATGATGCCCTGTGAAATAGATTGCAAGCGCCGCCAAGACCGCGCCGAGGATTAGGTAGGGTGAAGGTATGCCGAACATTATTCAGCCTCTTTACGGGCTAATGCAAGGGCTACACGGTCTTCATCGGGTTCTAAATGATTAGGTGGTGTAGTCGGGGGTGGTGGAGGTGTCCAAGTCTCATCCAGGGCAGGGTTTTGGAAGTTCATCCAGTTCATGTTTCCAAGCGGTTGCGCCCCAAATGAGTTTACAGTTGGCGCAATTGAGTTTACAACCGGAGGATTAGCAGGCGGGGTTGCCAAAGCATTGGCAGCGGCTCCGACAGCACGCTTACTCATTACGCCACCAATGCCGCCAACGACCAATAGCACAATGTCGTTGAGCATCTTGGTATACGCCATATCAATTGGAGCCATTGACTTGATTGGCTGAGTCACAAACGTCACCGAATACAAGAGCGCAATCACAATGATGAACAGAATCATGGTCACCGCTATAACCACGATGCCCCAGATTCTTACTTCCAATTCTTCAACGGTTAGTTTCTGCTGGTTTATCAATTTGTTTCTCCAGAATCGGCGCAACAAGATATTCGGGGCACTGCTGAGTAAATAAGCATTTAGGCTTTTGGCATTGTGCGTCTGTAAAGTGGTCAGGGTCTTGACAAGTGTACCGATAACGATCTTGGCATCCCGCCAATAGACCTAGAAGTAAAGCAAAACCGCAAAAAGCATATTTCATATCAGTCCTAAAAAGGCAGTTTTGACAATGCGGCATCCATTACTCTTGCCGCCAATGGCTCGGGTAGCGACTTTACGAAATCAAGAAACCACCACGCAAAGGCAACATAGCAGGCTACTTTGAACCATTTCTTGAAGCCTTCGACAACTTCTTTCATCAGTGGCATCCGTATTTGTTACAGTGCAGATAAAAGTAGATTCCACCCCAAACCACTAAGCCAAAGATAATCAAAGACAAGATGCTGATGACAGCAAAGTCAATCGCCTCGCGTAACTCTTTCTTGCGTTTAGCCTCAGCCGCTTTAGCCCTGGCGATCTCTTTAGCCGCCTCAGCCTCCATTGCCGCCGCACGTTTTTTGATGTTCATCCAGACATCCATTTTCCCTGATGAGAAAAATAGATTCTTTAGCGATTCCTCGAACTCACGGGCTTGCTCAAGAGCCATCTCTAATTCGAGAGCCTTACCCATTGCAGAGCCTTTAAACCCTCCGGTCTTGGCAGTGGCTACACAATGAATAGCGTTGACCTTAGCGTCAAAGTACTTACCAAGTACAGGACCAAGGCTACCTAAGTCGGAAGCAGTTTGTGATGCCTTTTTGACCAGCTTGATCGCAGACTGGACAGCATCTAGCGCGGCAAACGGGTCAATAGGTATCATGGCTTATCGGCTTTACCGTCCAGTTTGTCAAAGATTTGTTTCAAGATTTGTTTAATCTCGGCAATGTCGTTACGGTAATCATCTTTTATGACATAAGCGTGAGGCATGTCGTTAATTTTGTCTTCAAGTTTTTGTAACTTTGCGGTGATCGAGTTAAAGACGTAGACAGCTAAAAAACCGCCTACGCTTACCACGATATTAAATAGCTGTTGGTTATCCATCATGCAGCCCAAGGCGTACCAGTAGCAGTCACTGGATTCTTTAATAACGCAATCTTTTGTGCCACGGCAGTTTCAGTTGCCTCTTTACTGACCCCATTTGCCCAACACCAATTCAGCACATCTTGTTCAGATACGCTGTTGTAGGGGATAGCAGGCGTAGCAGGGGCAAAGCTGCAAGTGGAATACACACTGTCGGAATAAGTGCCGTCAGTGCCAGCGCAAACCCAGTGAGCACAAAAGATAAATCCTGTTGCAATGTCGTAGTTTGTGGTCGGCACAGTCCAGTTATATGTGATTGACATGATATTTCCTTTTAAAGTTAAGCGATGCCTGCGGCTGCAAGGCGTTTACGAAGGTCTTGGATTTCTTTGACAAGCATGGGAACAAGTTTGGAGTAGTCCACAGCCATCATTTCTTCGGGGTCTGCGGGTTGGTGTACAGCCTCTGGAGCAACAGTTACCAACTCTTGTGCAATAAAACCGGCGCGTTGATGGGTATGGTCTGCCTTCCAATCGTAGCTGCGAACTTGAATGGAATCAATTACGTCACCAAACTCAGGCGCATCAACAATGTTTTCCTTTAGGCGCTGGTCTGATGTGGTGTTGTAAGCAGTTGCTGAGGCTGTAACGGTAATAGTTCCAACCGTACTGTTTGCTTGCCCAAATCTCAAGGCCTCGCCTGTGCCACTCTGGCGGTTAAAGTACCCAAGGTAGGCTGTAGATGTTGCAGACGTATTGGTCGCAACAATTGCCGTAGGTTGTAGACGCACACCGGGGTTGTAAGCCAGCGTATCCGTGCATCCCACCAGAAAGTTACCGCCGGAGTCTATACGGGCACGTTCTGTTGGTGTGCCTTGATATGCTGTAGCAAACGCAAGCATTGAGTATGTATCGCCAAGCGCATCAATCCCAAAACGGACTTGTGAACCATTGTTGGTGTTTGTAGTGTCGTATTGCGAGCCAATCGCTACATAAGCATTTGCAGTGTTTTGCAAACTATAAAGTGCAATACCTGTCCCAGTAGTCCCGCTGGTACGCAAACCCATTCTTGGTGTAACGCTGTTCAGATTGCCGCTTGTAGTTCCAACGTACAAATTCCCACTGGTATCTATACGGGCACGTTCTGAGTTGCCTGTGTAAAAACCAATGGGGTAGCTGTTAACTGTACCAATTTTTGCGTTTGAAATGTTGTTGTCTAAACCAAAAATTATGGTATTTGTGCCGTCACTTGCTTCATAAAAATTGTAAACACTAGAACCACGATTAAGATAAACACCACCGCCGTAACCACCAATCGCCCCAGAGCCAATGCTCAGTGTCGTTCCGGGAGATGTATTTCCAATACCCAACCGCCCACTGTTATCCAGCGTCATTGCGCTGGTAAAAGAAATGACATCACCCGCTGTGCCGGAGGGGGCGGTGTACCAAGCGTGTGTGCCACCTTGTTGTTGATAAGCCGTTGTCCAATTTGAATTTGCATAACGCCAATTGGTATTGTCGTTGTAAGCGTTAGCGGTCAACCACATTCCACCAGCGCCATACGACAATGAACTAAATAAACCAACCTGTGATGCCTTCCAACTACTTCCCCAAGCACTAGGAGTAACACCCAGTCCAAGGTTGCCGGAGGTGTCGATAGTTGCACGCACATCGCCAGCCCCTGCATTGCTGCTTAATCCAACAAACTGGATTGCTCCCGGGGTTGTGGTGTTAGGGCCATACGAAATCAATCGGGTAGTAGAACCAGCAACATAATCCAAAACAGATGTGTTTGCAGAAACTGCACCGTCAGAACCAGTTGTGCGAATAGTGCTTGATGCACGAATTGCACCACTAACATCCAACTTATAAGCAGGCGAACTTGTCCCAATACCCAGACCTGTGCTGGTTAGGCGCATTTGTTCGGAGCCGTTTTGCAGAAAAGCTGTGTATCCAGAAACGCTCGGCAAAAAAGTTAATGCTGTTTGTGCATTAGTTACATCGTAAAGATTAAACTGACCTGCCGCCTGAATTCCTGTGCCAAGACGCCAAGTTGTAGTTCCGTCAGCAAATTGTGCGTAAATACTTCCGCCAGCCGCATTAAATTGAGCAGTTTTGCTAGAAATGGTTGTTGAGATTGAACCTGTGGCGGCTAAATTTGTCCCATCAAACGTCAGCGCAGAACCAGTAGTAAGCGCACTGGTAGACGATGCGTAGACAACACCGTTAGCTGTGAATGAGGTTAAGCCTGTACCGCCGTTGGTGGTGGCAAGAGTTCCCGTCACACCCGTGGATAAAGGCAGTCCAGTGGCGTTTGTCAGGGTTACTGAGGTCGGAGTAC
>Ga0214194_100117_pt1 | contig 17095 bp, 29 predicted proteins | sample TroBogEpilimnion_35_FD_153032 | JGI IMG/M metagenome (GOLD analysis project Ga0214194, IMG submission 153032) | Freshwater microbial communities from Trout Bog Lake, WI - 12AUG2008 epilimnion | ecosystem: Environmental > Aquatic > Freshwater > Lake > Epilimnion/Euphotic zone | place: Trout Bog... | reverse complement strand
GGGCTATAGGGGGGCTATTCCATCGTTTGGCAGCACCACGTTTACCAGCATTGCTTAACTCACGATATTTTGCAATTTCCTCATCTGCGCGGGGATTAATATAGCCATTGGGCGTGTCGTGAAAAAACTCATTTAAAACAGATAAAACTTCTGCTTCGTATTCAAGCATTCTGATTTGTCTGGCAATTGTTCTGTGCTTTATGGGCGATTCATGTAGATAATAAAAATCTAATATACGCCTGAATGCTATATCTTCAATCAAAGTTAAATGATTGGTATGGGTATGATAATCCCCAATATGAAAATTGTAGTAATACATAAAACCTTACATCGTTGGTCAACATCACAAAAAAAACATCGGCAGAACGGTGATGAATCGTCTTTTCGGGAGCTACCCTAGCCGCGTTCTCAAAAAGTATAACCTAGATTTACAAAAACCACTCCGGCTTTAAAATTTTTAATTGCCAGATGCGTGCTTGTGGAATAGTTTTCCAATTGGTAACCGCTTGTCTTTGGATGCCCAATAGGCGCGCCAAAGATGCTTTATTACCAGCGAGTTCAATTGCTTTTTCTTTTGTCATGTTGTAATTGTACATCAGTATTTACTTATTTACCACATTAGGGAATATACCTATAAAAAAGACTTGCTGAAAGTAAATCTTGATGTACACTACATTCATGCCGTAACACAACGTAAGCGGTCTTTTAAGGAGTCTATATGACACGACAAGAAGCAAACCTGATACTAAATCAAGTCAAAGTAGGTATACATCACCCAACCTACATTATTAGCCTAGCGCTAACAGTCACAGGGGATTTAACATGAAACGTTATCCTCGCACCATGAATGAAGCGTTCCACAACACAATGGAATACGGCGCTTGCATTGAGAAGCCAACCCCTAAGATGTTCACAAAGGTTGAAATATGCGTGTACTTAATCGCAGCGATCGTGATTTTATTAGATATGTTTATCTGGAGACCATAATGGATGCCTCCAAAATTATTAGACTGTCTGAAGAAGCCACACAAGCCTACATCAACAACCCAGTCAACAAGTTGAACTTTCAGCTGGGTTACTTAAAAAGCCAGATTGAAGATTTGTGCGAAATGATCCAAATCCAACGTGAAGAAATCCAGAAGTTAGAAATTGAATTATCAGGAGAAAAAGAATGAAACAAATCGCAACTGCTTTAGTCAAAGCTCAAAAGGCGTTTAATCCCGCTTTAAAACAGTCTATCAACCCGCATTTTAAAAGCCGATACGTTGACCTTGCTGGTTGCGTTGAAGCGGTTATAGACGCTTTAAACAACAACGGCATCTACTTACTTCAAAAGACATTTGAATGCGCTGATGGCGTGATTGTGGAGACCATCTTTGTCCACGAGTCTGGCGAGATGCTTGAGTGCGGAATGTTGCACTTCCCAGCGGTCAAGGCCGATCCACAGGGTTATGCGTCAGCTCTCACATACGCTAGGCGCTACAGTCTGATGGCTGCTTGCGGAATAGCGCCAGAAGATGATGACGGCAACCAAGCTAGTCGCAAGGTCGAAACCAAAATCGTTAGCCAAGTGAACGTCAAAGAATTGGACAAATTGATTGAAAAAATGCGCTTGGCTGAAAACCAAGAACAGTTGGTTGCTAGTTACAGGATTGCATTTCAGGCTTGCCAGAGCGACAAATCTCACCAAGACCGCGTGATTGCGATTAAAAACGAGATGAAAGAAAGGGTAGCAGCATGACAGACTACGAATCAGAAAGAGACTACTGGCGCGAACAAGATGCAATCGAAAACGCGTATAGAAGCGAATTGCTAAAGCACCCGCATTGTTTAGACCCTGATCACCCTGGTTGTTCAAAGTGCGAGGAATCCGATGATTGATGAACGAATTCAAATGATGTTGTACAACGAAGACCAGTTTAGTGATGAATTCTTTGGCTGGTTTCCGAACAACGAACACATTTACGATGCTTTTCAACATGAAACTATGAAAATCATTCGTAAAGGCTACAGACACTATTCAGGGCGCACGATCTTAGAGGTGTTGCGTCACCATTCAGCACTCAGCGAAGATGGAATTTGGAAGTTAAACAACAACCATACTCCTTACCTTTGCCGATTGTTTGCCCTGATGAATCCTAGATATGCGGATATTTTTGAGTACAGAACAGTTAAAAAACCCAAATTAAGATTGGAAAAATAATGGAACAAAGAACAGACGAATGGTTTGAGTCTCGCCTTGGTAAAGCCACGGCCAGCAGAATTGCGGACATTATTGCCAAGACCAAAACAGGACCAAGCGCAAGCCGTGAGAATTACGCGGTCCAGCTGGTGCTAGAACGCATCACCCAAAGTAAGGGCGAGTCTTATACCAATGCTGCGATGCAATGGGGGACAGAAACAGAGCCAATGGCCAGGCAACAGTACGAACTCAAGCGCGGTGTTTTTGTGGACGAAATAGGGTTCATTGATCACCCAACGATTGCGATGTCTGGCGCGTCCCCAGACGGCTTGGTGGGTGCTGATGGCCTGGTGGAGATCAAGTGCCCAAACAGCGCAACCCACATGGAAACGCTAGTTAACAGAAAAATACCAAGTAAATATATCCCTCAAATGATGTGGCAAATGGCTTGCACTGGCAGAAACTGGTGCGATTTTGTGAGTTTTGACCCAAGATTTCCAGAAAACCTACAGATTTTCGTTGAGCGAATTGAGTATGACCCAACTTATGTGCGGATGTTGGAGTTGGAAGTTGGCCAGTTTTTGGATGAAGTAGAGAAAAAAGTTGAAATTTTAAGGAAACTAAAATGAGCAAAGTATTAAAAGAAATCAAAGTGATTACCGGAACTTACACCAATAAAGAGGGGCAGCAGAAAAACCGCTACTCCCGCATTGGATCGGTGATTGACACTAAAAGCGGTCCAATGATCAAGATTGACAGCATACCTCTCAAAGAAGGCGGTTGGGATGGCTGGGCTTACATGAATGACCCAATTGACCAGGCAGCAGCGCCTATGAAGTCATCAAGAGGCCAATTTGAAGACGATTCAATACCTTTTTAACATGGAAAAAACACCAGAAGACGAGGAATTTGAGCGTGTGCTTGCCAAAATAGATTGGCAGCATACCCCATCTAAAGACAGCCAATTGGTTTCATTGCGCCGCTGGGAAATTGACGAAATGATCCGATTGGCGGTTTTGGCAGAACGTGAGGCGTGTGCAAATATTTGTGAAACACTTGAATTACCTGAGTGGCCTGACAAAGTGCGTCAGCCATTAGCTAAAGCAATCAGAGCAAGGGGACAAGAATGACTAAAGAAGAAATCATAGAGATGGTAAAAGAGGCTGATTTGGATTGGCATAAAGGCTGGACATTGGAAGACGGTGAGCCAAACCGATTTGAAATATTTGCCAAATTGGTAGCAGAAAAAGAACGTGAGGCGTGTGCTGATTTACTTATGGGATTACATGAGGCTCAAAGTAACAATGGCAATCATAACTATTATCACTTTGCTTCAAACGCCATCAAAGAGTTAAGGGGACAAGAATGACTAAAGAAATATATTTGAAACAGTATCAAGAGGCACGAGGAACTGTAACGATGCCTAATGAACCAATGTGGGTAGATAAATGGGAGGTATGCGTTAAGTTTGATTCATTAGAAGAAGCACGATCTTTTAGAAATGAAATTGAAAATCCTCGACCTAACTTTTATACAAGCATTGAAAAATTAAATTTGACTGTACGAACTGAGCGTTGCTTAAAAGCAGAAGATATTATTTCTATTGAGCAATTGCAATGTTGCACAGAAGAAAGATTACTTAAAACGTCAAATTTAGGACGCAAACCAATAAATGAAATTAAAGAAAGAATGGCTGAGTTTGGTTATAAGTTAAGGGGACAAGAATGACTAACACAGAAACTAAAATTACTTTTTACAAACCTCCTGAACCAGTTGGTTATTGGTGTTTATATGGTGGCTCACCAACAACAACATTTGCAATGTATCAAAAGCCAACTGATGAACAAATTAAAAACACAACTGAGTTGTTGGGATGGATTTGGAAGGATGCGAAATGACTAAAGACGAAACATTACGCCTTGCATTAGAAGCTCTGACTGATTTTGATTACGACAAACGCATAAAAGCTATTGAAGTAATCAAAGAAGCACTAGAAACAAAAAAATGGGTAGGACTGACGGATGAGGAAATAGAAAGTGTTTACATGGATACTATGAATTTTCAACAAAATGCAAAGGCTTTAGAAGCTAAGCTAAAAGAAAAAAACACTTGACAAACCCAATTTGTGATATAGTGTAATTGCTACAAAGTGTAGTGTTTTTTGCAAAGAAACAAAGGATTTATCATGGGATACCCCAAAATGGAAAAGTTGCCAATGGTCGCAAAATCATCTGATCGCACAGGCGAAAAGAAAGTTAGCGTTCCAAAGGAAGACAAAGAGAGATTTGTGCCAGGCGCATCAGGCGAGAAAATCCCTAAAGGCGCACTATCCAGCGACACATCAGGCGAGCGTAAGCGCCCTATCGAGGGTGGCGTTGGCATGGGTAAGATGGATGGAATTGGCGAGCGTGACGGCAGCCATATGGGTCACCATGACGGCCGTTTGGGCGAGATGAAGGGCCACATGGGTGAGAAGAACGTTTACGAGCACAAGCGCGTTCCTCACGTTCAAGACACGATGTAAAGCGAAACCCCCCAAAGTCTAGAACACATTGGGGGATTTCTAATCACAACAACTAAGAGGGTAGTTGAAATGACTGTAGACAATTGTAAGGTATGCAAGTTTTATTTGGGGCATGACATCGGAACTTGCCGCAGATATCCTGATTACAAGACACGCTCACAAAATGAGTGGTGTGGTGAATTTGCGAAGAAACTCTCGGAGGGTGAAGCAGTTGCCGAGACTTTGCCCAAGACTGACCTCTTGGGCGTTTTTTCTGCTATGGGCATGGAAGAAGTGACCATGCCAACTCCAAAGCGCGGGAGACCACGGAAATGATCAAGCCATTGCGTGACAAGTTATTTGTAAAGCCGATCCAGCGCATAGAGAGCGAATTGTGGTTACAGACCGCAGAAGCGCCCACAGTAGGCCACATCACCGCCTTGGGTGATGAAGCTGCAGAACAGGGTTTAAGCGTTGGGGACAAGATTTACTTTGGCACATTGGCCAAGGATTACAAAGACGAATATTTAAAGTACCAAGAGCTGAAAGATCAAGACGATCAATTGATTGTGATGTCTTGGAAAGATGTTTGTTTTGTGGAGGAAGTCGAATAATTATTCTCTAAATCCATGTGGAGTATGTTTTAAATGTTCAATTGAATGACAATTTGGGCATAAAACTTCTAAATTACTTAAATCATTGTTTTTTCTATTGCGATCAATATGATGTACACCAAGAATTTGTTTTACTTCATCAAAACCACAACGAACGCATTTTAAAATCATGTTTCTTGTTAACATCATTTTGCGAACGGTAGAAAAAACTGGTTTAAATGTTTCTTTTGATGCTTTGTTTACGCAAGCACGAGAACAAAATTTACGATTTGTTGATTTGGGAGCAAAAAAGTCAACATGGCAGTGAAAGCAATTGTATTTGGTTCTTCCTCTGCCAATCATGCTTGTATGGTAGCATTTACTGCTACAATATTTAGCAGTTGTTGATCTATTTTTGATTACATGGAATAATGAATTGCAAACTAAACAATTTTTTTCAACAGTATCGTGAATTGCCTTATATTGATAAGAACATGATCTTGAACAAAATTTGTAATTTGGCAAACGGTAAGGTGGCATATATTCTTCTTTTGAACAATGTAAGCACTTCATTATTTTGCCTTGATTATGTTTACCGCCCATAGGAGTTCTTATGCCTTTAATTAAAAGTAAATCTGAAAAAGCTCTTAAAGAGAATATCAGAACTGAAGCTAAAAGTAAACCACAAAAACAAGCAGTTGCGATTGCTCTGAATGTTAAACGCGAAGCAGCCAAAGCAAAGGCGAAAAACAAATGACTGCTGGCCGCCCAACACTTTATGACCCATCTTATTGCGATAAGGTTGTGGAATTGGGCGCACTAGGCAAAAGTACCGAACAAATTGCTGGAATGTTAGGGTTCTCTCTTAGAACTATTTACTTATGGCGTGATACTTATCCAGAATTTATGCAAGCCTTGGAAGAAGCTAAAGCTAAAGAGTTACATTGGTGGGAAGATCAAGCTCAAGCCTATATGTTGGAGCACAAAGATAGTGCAAAATTAAATGCAACTATATGGTCTAGATCAATGGCTGCAAGGTTTCCAAAGAAGTATCGAGACAATAGCAAAATAGAATTATCAGGCGAGAATGGTGCGCCTTTGTTGGCTGGCTTACAAGTAACATTTGTCAAACCCAATGACACCTAATATAGAGTTCCCACTAAAACTTCAATGTTTATTTGAGTCATCAAGGTATAAGGTTTTGTACGGCGGCCGTGGTGGCGCTAAGAGCTGGGGGATTGCCAGGGCGTTGTTGGTCATCGGATCAACCAAGGTGACCAGGGTGCTATGTGCCCGTGAATTCCAGACCAGTATCAAGGATTCAGTCCACAAGTTGCTAAGTGACCAGATCATGGCAATGAGTCTGACAGAATTCTACGAAATCACCGACAGAACGATCAGGGGCAAGAACGGCACAGAGTTCAATTTTGTCGGCCTGAAGAACAATGTAAGCAATGTTAAGAGCTATGAGGGTGTGGATATTTGCTGGGTTGAAGAAGCCCAAAGCGTTTCCAAGCGGTCCTATGACGTATTGATTCCTACAATTCGTAAAGAGAAATCTGAAATTTGGATCAGCTTTAACCCTGAATTGGAAACAGACGAGACTTATCAACGCTGGGTTGCAAACCCGCCAGATAATGCCAAAGTGGTCAAAATCGGGTGGCAAGACAACCCCTGGTTTCCTGAAGTGCTGAGAGACGAAAAAGACGCGCTTAAGAATCGTGATCCACAAGCCTATCAGACAGTTTGGGAAGGAATGTGCCGTTTGACTGTTGACGGAGCTGTGTTTGCTAGAGAAATGCAAATGGCCGAGATCAACAACCAAATTACCAACGTGCCGTATGACCCCATAAAGCCCGTCTACACGATTTGGGACTTGGGTTGGGCTGATAGTACCGCTATATGGTTTGTGCAGTTTATAGGGGTGGAAATCAGGGTTCTGCGCTATATGGAAGACTCACAAAAGACTATCAGTTATTACTTGGCTGAAATTCAGAAGTTTGGCTATGTTTACGATACTCATTATTTGCCCCATGACGCTGCAAGCAAGAATTTAGGAACTGGCCGATCGATTGAGGAAATCGTCAGGGCAACAGGGATGAACGTTAGGGTATTGGATCGAGTGCCAATTGCGGACAGTATTAACGCTGCCAGGACAATATTCCCAAGGTGTTACTTTGATAGGCAAAATACAACAGATGGCTTACAATGTTTACGACACTACAGGTATGAGGTTGACCCTGACACCAAGCAATTCAGTAGAACGCCATTGCATGACCAATATTCGCATGGGGCTGATGCGTTCAGAATGCTGGGATTAATGGTCCAAGAGCCTAGAAAGCCTGTTAAGAAGAAAGCAACGTACGATTATTCAGCAAATTGGATGGGATAAATTATGTCAGACTACCAAGACGATTATGATCCACGCATAGACATGGCCAAGAAGTTCTTGAAACTGGCCAATGATGCTGACACAAACAATCGTTCAGAAGCCCTTGAAGACTTAAAGTTTGGTTCTGGTGACCAATGGCCGGTAGAGATACAAAACAGCCGTAATCTTGAGGCTAGACCCTGCCTGACGATCAATAAGGTTGACGCTTATGTGCGTCAGGTGACCAACCAGCAAAGACAACAACGTCCGCGGATCAAGGTTCACGGCATGAACAGTCAGTCAGACGCTAAAGTGGCCGAGATTCTGACCGGCATTTGTAGGCACATTGAGGTCAATTCAGACGCTGACCACGCTTACGACAATGCTTTTAACTACGCCGTGCGCTGCGGATTTGGTTATTGGAGGGTCACAACTGACTATATTAGCGACAAAACGTTTGACCAAGACATCTTCATTGAGCAGATTCATAATCCTTTTACAGTCTATTTTGACCCCAATAGCACGTTACCAGATGGATCAGACGCTGAACGTTGCCTGGTGACCACTGTAGTCAGCAAGAAGGAATTTGAGAAACTCTACCCCGATGCCGATACCGGCGTTGGCTTTACCCAGCGCGGAACTGGTGACAGTAACGCCGAATGGGTGATGAAAGAAGATATCAGGATTGCCGAGTTTTGGTATACAGAGCACATTAAAGACACGCTTTTACTGTTGTCTGACGGCACAAAGATATTTAAATCCAAAGCGCCAAGCAAAGATGACATGATTTTGCTTGGGCTACAAATCGTTGACGAACGCCCAACCATGCGGAAATTGGTCAAGATGATCAAATGTACAGGTATTCAAGTTTTGGAAGAATACGATTGGCCGGGCAAGTTTATACCGATTGTTCCAGTCTACGGCGAAGAATTTGTTGTTGACAACAAGCGTAAAAAGTACGGCATGATTCGCCAGGTCAAAGACGCACAGAGGATGTATAACTTCTGGAAGACGGCCATTACTGAATCTGTTGCACTAGCGCCAAAGGCCAAATGGTTGCTTGCTGAAGGCCAAGACGAGGGCCACGAGAACGAATGGGCGCAGGCTAACATTAAGTCCATGCCAGTCCTTAGATACAAGCAGAAGGACATCGAGGGCGTGCCAGCTCCCGTGCCTAGTCGCATTCAGCCTGAGTCACCTCCCGCTGGCATCATGGCTGCAGCAGACGGCATTAATCAAGATATGCAAGCCATTTTAGGTATTTTTGATCCTAGCCAGCAACTCGCAGGGAATATGTCTGGCAAGGCTTTAAATGGCCAACAACAACAAGTTGACCTGACAAACTTCCATTATTACGACAATCTAACCCGATCCATCAGGCATACCGCCAAGATCATTCTTGATCTAGTGCCTACTGTTTATGACACGGCTAGAGTAATGCGGATTATTGGTGACGATGGCCAACCTGATTTGGTTGAGATTAATAAGCGTGCCCAAGACGAGCAAGGTGTTCAAAAGATATTAAATGACGTAACTGTGGGCGAGTATGACGTTGTAATGGATACAGGACCAGGCTACAACTCTAAGCGCCAAGAAGCCGTAGAAACGATGTTGCCTTTGTTATCTGCTGACCCAGCATTAATGAACGTGGCGGGTGATTTGGTCTTCAGAAACATGGACTTCCCTGGCGCTGATGTTATTGCAGATCGTTTGGCAGCATCCAACCCAATGGCACAGATTGACGATAAATCGCCCATTCCCCCACAGGTTCAGATGCAACTTAAGCAGTCACAGGCCACAATCCAACAGCTTCAACAGCAGTTACAGGGTATGCAATTAATGCTTAAAAACAGGGCTGATGTTGAACAACTCAAGCAAGACGCTGAGACCAAGCGCACCCTTATCAAAGAGACTAACCGCGCCCATGACATTGAATTGCGTGATCAACAGAAACAAAAAGATACAGAAATGCGTGTCCACACAACGGCACAAGATACTGTTCTTAAGACACAGACACAATTGGAAATCGAGCGCATGAAAGCCGATTTAGCTGTATATCTGACTCATTTAGACCGATTAAGCGAACGTGAAGCTAGAGCAGAAGCCGTTGAGCGTGCTATTTGACAAAGTAATTCTTTCGTGTATATTTACACAAAACCTTACCCGCGAGGTTCACGGGGTTAATTCTTAGGGTAAACCTATGTCTGAAAAAGAAGCGTCATCAGTATTGACGAGTGAGAACTCAGCTGAGTTTTATGCTAATAAACTTGGTTTAGCTGACAGAAACGATGATGTGGCGGTTGAGGATACTCCCGAGCCATCAGAAGTTAAAGATCAGAGTGAACCAGAGGCAGAACAAAGCAAACCTACAGAGGAAAAGAAGCAGAACCCTAAGTTAGAGAAAAGGTTTTCTGAACTGACAAAACAACGCGAGCAAGCCAAGGCAGAAGCGCAAGCAGAACGCCAACAGCGAGAAGCGGTGGAAGCAAGGTTAAGGGCTTTAGAGCAACAGGCTGCACCTCAACAGGCGCAGAGCATTGACAGAGAACCACAACCTGGTCAATTCCAAGATGCGTTTGAGTACGCAAAGGCATTGGCGCAGTATTCAACAGAAAAAGCCTTACAACAACGTGATCAGCAAGAAGCCAACAAAAAGGCTAATGAAGAAAGACAAAAGGTTATTCAATCTTGGTCTACCAAATTAGACAAAGTGAAGGCTGAAATAGCTGATTACGATGAAATTGTAAGCACGGCTGATGTGGTGGTTAGTGATGATATTCGAGATTCTATTTTGGAAAGTGATGTTGGACCAAGAATCCTTTATCACCTTGCAGAGGACCTTGAATATGCTCAAAAACTGGCACAAATGCCCACGCGAAAGGCTTTGATTGAAATAGGAAAACTGGAAAAGCTATACGAGAAAAGTGAAGCCAAAACAGAGACTGTAGCAAAAAGTAGAGCACCAGCACCAATTCGGCCTTTAAAGGCGGGTAATGGCCAAGCGGATATCCCTATTAACAGTAGCGGAGAATTCCACGGCACTTATCAGTCTTGGAAAGAAGCTAGACGGGCTGGCAAAATCCGTTAAATTCAAATCAAGGAAATCAAATGAGTAATAATCTCTTAACGATATCCAAGATCACCAATGAAGCATTGATGGTTTTGGAAAATGAGTTGACTTTCACAAGTGAAGTTGACAGAAACTATGACGATCAATTCGCCGTTGTCGGTGCAAAGATCGGTAACACAGTTAACGTTCGCAGACCAGGCCGTTTTATCGGTACAACTGGCCCAGCATTGAACGTTGAAGACTTTAATGAGTCTAGCGTACCCGTGACTTTGAGCACTCAATTCCACGTTGATACTCAATTCACCACGCAAGATTTGGCGCTAAGTCTTGATATGTTTAGTGACCGCGTGTTGAAACCTGCAGTGGCTGCTATTGCCAATAAGATTGATCGTGACGGCTTGGTGATGGCCAAGAACAACACGGCCAATATCGTTGGTACAGCTGGTACACCGCCCACAGGTTTGATCACATATTTGACCGCTGCTGCTTACTTGGATGCTGAAGGCGCACCTCGTGATGGCCGTAGATCATGTATCGTTGAACCTTTCACAAGCGCCACAATCGTTGATTCTTTGAAGGGTCTATTTGTACCCCAAGAAGCAATTGGCGAGCAGTATCGCAAGGGTTTGATGGGTCGTGACTCTGCTGGTATGAACTGGAAGATGGATCAGAACGTTGTTTCACAAACATTCGGTTCTTATTCAACTGCCGTGTTGTCTTGCAATACATCGACTGCAACTGGATTCCTAACTTCTGGTTGGGCATCATCTTCAACAATCGCCTTGTCAGCAACAACTGCAAGCGCATCGTTGAACGTTGGTGACGTTATCCAAATTGCTAACGTGTACGCTGTCAACCCCCAAAATCGCCAGGCTTATGGTTCTAACAAATTGCGTAACTTTGTCGTGACTGCTGCTGCTACTGTGGCAACATCTGGTACAACTAGCGTGACTGTTAGCCCTGCCGTGATTACTGCTGGTCAGTTCCAGAACGTTAGCGTGACTAACGCTGGTGCTTCAACAGTAACACCTTTCAACAATACTGGTACTGTCTCACCACAGAATATCATTATGCATCGCAATGCGTTCACATTGGCAGTCGCTGATCTTGAGTTGCCAGAGGGTGTCCACTTTGCTGGTCGCGCTTCTGACAAGGAAATCGGTTTGTCAATGCGTGTGGTTCGCCAATACACCATTAACAATGACAGTATTCCAACCCGTTTGGATGTCTTGTATGGCTGGGCCCCGCTTTATCCTGAACTCGCTTGCCGTGTTGCAGCTTAATTAACTTAAAGGAAAACTAACATGAGTAATCCAGGACCAGCAACCACAGTCAGCAATCACCCACAAAACTTGGCCACAAACCAAGCGTTGCGTTTGATTGCTTCAGCACAATCCGTTAACTTGGCCGTGGCTGGTGATACAGCCATGACTGTAGTTGATGTGACTAAATTTGTGCCCGTCAGCGTGCTAATCACCAACGGCTTGAACTCTAGTGGATCAACAACCACTATTGCTACGGCTACTGTTGGTGTTTACACAGGCGCAGCTGCTACAGGTTCAACAGTATTGACTACCGCTGCTTTGACTAGCAACACAGGTGGTCCTTATGTGACAACCTCAACCGCGACAAATCCCGCAACCGCTATTTCTAACCCATCTACGATGTATGTCAACGTGGGAACGACAATTGCAGCGACTTGCGATGTATTTGTTTACGGCTATGACCTCACATTTTTACCTTAATTTGTGAGTAAATAACGAGAAAGCCACTCTTAAAAGGGGTGGCTTTTTTTCATTTTGTTATACAATAATCATGTTTTAAAGGAATTCTCATGTCCAAAACTACACTTACCCGTGGTAATTTGTTGAGCAGTTCTATTGCTCAATTGACACTACCTAGCACTACTTTTTCCACTACAACAACCGAAGTCACCATTTCATGCCCTGGCGTTAAATCCACAGACATGATCAATGTCACAGTTGATGCGGCAATGGTTACAGGGGTTGCGGTTGGTAATGCTTACACCAACACGGCCGATCAAATCACAGTTCGCTTGATTAACCTCACAGGTGGATCGGTTACCCAAACGGCCGCCAATTTGTTGGTTAACGTGAAATCGCCTGAAGACAGTCCCTTACCCGCGAATGTGGTGTAAATATGGCTGGTTCAACAGTCCAACGCAACGCGGGTCAAACGTATTGTTTTAGCGTTACCAATAGTGCCCATTCAAGCACTTTGGTTGACGATCAGACAAACGATCAGATCAACTACTGCTCATTCTTAAACACCGGCGCGTCACCCATTGCGGTGAAATTTGCGAACTATTCGCCATGTCCCGCTGCCACGTTTCCGAGTGATGGAACACCTGGGGATTATGTTTTACCAGCTGGTATGACTTCTCCCATTATTCTGGCAACTCCAACCACGCCCTTTTACATGACTGCAATCAGTAATAGCGGAACGGCTGGATTGCTTTATGTGACCGCGGTTGGTGATCAAAGCTGATCATGGCTGGCCCTAACACAACCATTGACCAAAACCTATTGCCTGTACAGGCGTATTTTGCAGTTGATGGCACGTTTCAGACTTTCATCGGTCAGGGCCAACCTTTCACCGCCCCCATAAGCCCCATACAATCAGGGCTGACAATCACCAATAGCACGATTGACTCAAGCCCAATTGGGGCAACAAGTCCGTCTACTGGGGTTTTCACTAATATCACGACTACAACAGGAACGATCACCACATCGCCTGTCAGTTCAACAGATATTGCCAACAAATACTACGTTGATTCAGTTGCTCAAGGGCTTGGTCCAAAGGCAGCGTGTCAAGTAGGAACGACAACGAACATCACGTTATCAGGTTTACAAACCATTGATGGCTACACAACTCTGTCTGGTGACCGCGTATTGGTCAAGAACCAATCCACATCAGCACAGAACGGCATCTATATAGCGTCTACAACCGCTTGGACAAGGGCAGTTGATATCGATGTATGGTCAGAAGTGCCAGGCGCTTACACAGTCCTTTTAAACGGCGGGCAAGCGGACACGGGATGGGTTTGTACGGCTGCCCAAACAGGCACAATTGGCGTGACGGCCATGCCTTGGGTGCAGTTTTCGGGTAATTCCACTTATTACGCTGGGACAGGCTTAACACTTGCATCCAACACGTTCAGTATCACGAATACTGGGGTGAGCGCAGGCACTTATGGGTCTGCCAGTCAAACAGTCACGTTTGTGATTAATGCTCAAGGGCAAATCACTAGCGCTACATCGCAGAATATTGCTATTGCTGCTAGTCAAATTACAAGTGGCACGATTTCATCTAGTTTGGTAAGCGGGTCTTATACTGGAATCACAGGGGTTGGAACGCTGACCGCGGGCACTTGGAATGCGTCTACGATTACTGTGGCTTATGGCGGTACAGGGACAACAAGCCTGACTGGATACGTCTACGGCAACGGCACAGGGGCTATGACGGCTTCCACAACGATTCCGACTACTGCTCTTAGTGGCACAATTACGAACGCTCAATTGGCCAATTCAACCATTTCTGGCGTTGCTTTGGGTGGTAATCTATTTAGTCTAACCATTGGGTCAAATCTCAGCGGAACAAGTTACAACGGGTCTGCTGCGGTGACGATCACCAACACCGCGCCAATGGTTTATCCTGCTACGGGTATTCCTAGTTCAACTGGTTCGGCATGGAATACGTCTTATTCGACATCAGGATCAGGATCGGTCATTGCTTTGGCCACAGGTGCAAGCCTGGTAAACCCGACTGTTTCTAATTACGCGACATTTACGCCCCAATCATCTTTACCCAGTTACGCACAAGGTGAAATGTTTTATGACCAAACTCAAGATGCTTTGGCCTATTACAACGGGGTCACCAATAATGAATTGCACATTGGTCAAGAAATCCAATTAAAGGTTTACAACAATACTGGATCGACTATTAATGTAGGACAACCTGTTTACATTACAAGCACTACAAGCGGTTATATTTACCCAACTGTCGCTTTGGCCATCGCCAATAGTCTAGCCACGGCCAACGTCATTGGATTGGCTAACCAGGCTATTCCAACAGGCACAGCTGGCTATGTGACCACAATTGGGGTTGTTGCGGGTGTCAATACTGGAACTTATACAGTTGGAGACACGCTTTATTTATCTCCTTACTCGGCAGGTTATTATCAGAATACGATACCACCTACAGGCTATGCGGTAAAGATCGGCACAGTTTCGTATGTGAACTCTAGCGGTCAAATCTACGTCAACAAGAGCAATTTGTCTGTTCAGGCGGGCAATATTGTTGGCCAGGTGGCTTTGGCAAACGGCGGTACAAATGCCAATCTTACGGCCGTTGCTGGTGGAATTGTTTATTCTGGTGCTAGTGCGCTGGCGATTAGCGCAGCAGGATCAAGTGGCCAAGTATTGACTTCAGGGGGTACAGGTGCGCCAACCTGGTCAACGCCTACGGCTTACGCGACAGTCACCGATGACACTACGACCAACAGCACAAGGTATCCATTATTCGCTAACCAGACGGCTGGAAACCTTACAACCGAGTACACCAGCTCCACAAAGTACCAATTTAACCCCAGCACAGGACTATTGACCGCCACAGGATTTAGCGGTTCTGGGGCTAGTCTTACCAGTTTAAACGCATCAAATGTCAGCTCAGGCACGCTAGGAATTGCCTACGGCGGTACAGGATTGGGCACAACGCCTACAAATGGCCAGTTGCTAATCGGTAATGGCACTAATTACACGTTGGCCACGATCACAGCTGGCAGCAATATCACAGTCACCAATGCGTCTGGGTCGATCACGATTGCAAGCACGGCCACTGGCGGGTCAAGCACGATTTCTGACGATACAACGACTAACGCCACGCGATACCCTTTGTTTGCCAATCAGACAAGCGGAACTGCCACAACAATCTATACCAGTAGCACTAAATATCAATATAATCCCAGTAGTGGTGAACTAGATGCTCCTGAGATGTATTGCAGCAATGGAATACATAGTAATTCAAACACAGTATCTAGCAGTTATTCAATTCCCGCAAACTCAAATGCGTTGTCATTAGCGCCTTTGAACTTGGCTGCTAGTGTTTCTGTGACCATTCCATCATCATCAACATGGAGACTAATTTAAACAAATCGTTTAAAATGTCTAAAATTCTGGAGATTTTATGTCCAATTTAGTATTCCAAGCCAATAGTGGCGGTTCAGTAACGTTAACAGGTGCAAATACGTCAGGCACTTACACGATTACCATTCCCGCAGTCACAGGTAATTTTGTTACAACTGGTGACACAGGAACTGTGACCAACACCATGTTGGCTAATAACTCTATCACTATCAATGGCACAAATATAGCATTAGGAGCTAGTGGAACAGTAACTGCTACTTCAACCGGCACGTTAACCATATCCACTGGTTTGACTGGTACATCGTACAACGGAAATACTAACGTAACAATTGCAATTGATACTAGCGTTGTGACCACTTTGACAGGTACACAAACGCTAACTAACAAGACATTGACTAATCCTACAATTACGGCTTACTTGGAGACTGCCCCTGCGTTAACTAATTCAAGCACAGCAGTTACTTTGTCGTTGTCTTCAGGAACTGTTCTTAGCTATACCTTAACTGGTAACTGTACGTTTACCATGCCAACAGCAACCAGTGGAACATCATTTATTTTGAAACTAATCCAAGACGGCACAGGTTCACGCACAGCGACATTTACAGGAGTAAAGTGGCCACTGGGTACAGCTCCAACAATTACCACTACGGCATCCACAGGATTGGATATTTTAAGTTTTGTCTGTATCAATAGCGTTTGGTATGGAACTTACGCACAGGCTTTTGCATAATGTTTGGCGCACCTAATTTCTTATTTAGTGGTGCTAAAAAACGCACATTTGTAATATTTAATGCAACCGGTTCATGGACTGCACCTGCAGGAGTTACTTTTGTTAACTATTTAGTAGTTGCTGGCGGTGGTGGCGGTGGTAATTTTTCTGCTGGCGGTGGAGCTGGTGGTTTATTGGCTGGCTCAAGTTTGAGTGTAACACCTGGCAATACTTATACCATAACAGTAGGTGCTAGTGGTGCTGGTGGAGTTAATCCTAATAGTGGGCAAAATGGTTCACAAGGAACAAACTCTACATTTGGTTCATTAGTAAACGGATCAACTGGCGCAGTAGGTGGAGGTTATGGCGCTGGTGCTGGCGTTGTTGCTGGAGGTGCTGGTGGTTCTGGCGGGGGAAGTCAAGGAGGTGCATCTGGTGGTACAGGAACTTCTGGACAAGGAAATAATGGAGGCGTTGGTTATTCCCCGTCACCTTACGCTGG
>Ga0214194_100097_pt1 | contig 18965 bp, 19 predicted proteins | sample TroBogEpilimnion_35_FD_153032 | JGI IMG/M metagenome (GOLD analysis project Ga0214194, IMG submission 153032) | Freshwater microbial communities from Trout Bog Lake, WI - 12AUG2008 epilimnion | ecosystem: Environmental > Aquatic > Freshwater > Lake > Epilimnion/Euphotic zone | place: Trout Bog... | reverse complement strand
ATTCCACCCAATGCTACCCTGGTCTTTGATGTTGAATTGCATGGGGTGAACTAAACGGTTTTTATTTAGAGCACCTCAAATGAATAAGGCCACCCGAAACGGTGGCCTTTATTTTTATCAGGTACGAGGCAATCTTATGAACGCAAGTCTTTGCCGTTCAGGGTCAGTTTATTTGAGCTTGCAGGCTGACATAGCCCAATGATACGGCGACGTTCAGCCATCACCTTGTCTGCATAGCCACCATCATCTTCAGCATTGGCAGCGCCAACATAAAACTTCAAACCGTTGCGCAGTGAGCCGGCACTAGCGATAAGATATTTCAGAATATATGCGCCAACACGAATATTAACTTCAGGCTTAACGGCATCTGATGTTCCACCATAAAGCGCGTACTTATCCTTGTGCACCGATGTCATCACTTGCATCAGACCTTCTGCGCCAGCAGTACTCTTTGTATTGGGATTGAAATTAGACTCCACCGAGATCACTGCTAGCAATAACACTGGATCAATATTGGCCTCCTTAGCAATCACTACCGCATTCGATACATACTCTTCAATCTTAGTGCGATCCAGGCCGTACTTCTTTTCAAAGAAATCGGCTACGGCACGTTGATTCTGGATAGACCCCATTAAGTTGGTGTCTAGCGCTTGTGGATCAATCTTAGAAGTCGGGATTTGATCGGTTAAATGCGAAATCGGCTTGATCTGGGAATGCCCTACAGAAGGCGTTAACAAAGCAACAGTCTGTTTTTTAACGCTCAGTACGCCTGACTGTCGATCAATCTGGGACTTGCTATAAGAACTTGCCAAGAAGTCTTGGTCGGCTGACTGACTAGAAGCTGGCTCTTTATTGGCATCGGCAGTACCTAAGCCATTCTGCCAAACGATATGACGCGCTTCATCTGGAACTAGGATACGGGCCAAGTCAAAAGCGCCGGCATTCGTGCCGTTGCCAGAGAGCCAAAGACTAACCACCATAAATACTGCAACCACTACTAAGCCGTTGACTACGCGATACGCAGGAGCCATGGCTTGGGCTAGCAAATCTTTAGCAGCCATCATTGGCTGCTGGGCAATCTGCAAGACACTCGAATTGTTTACAAAACTTTTACTCATTTACCTGTTTGCATCACCACACAAACCAATACGCCGATTCATGTTGCACTGCAATATATAAAAAACATGAGCCATCCTAAGAAGGTTCTTATATCTAGTCAAGAATAAGGATGTCCATTTCTATAACTAATTCATATAGAAATCCATATACCCAAGGATCATCTCCCTCTGATTTTATATAAATCTATATTTATCAATGAGTTATAGATGTTAGCAAGCACTAATTTCACAGTGTAAAAAATGAGGATAAATCGGACTTTTTTACCATTTGAAACAGAAAAATCGACCGCAAACCCATACATCTAGTATTTTCTAAGATGAAAATTTCTACCACTAGTGTTGGTGCAGTGCATCCCAAACAAGGAAAAATTCAAGGCCTAAAAACCAACTGTTAGCCCTAGAGATTCAAATTGAATTCTCGCAAACCCTGATTCTTATTAGCTCTCAAGCTAACTTGATTATGAAAAATGATTCTTGGTGAGCGACTCACCTACACTTCATGAGTATGCAATGGCTTCCACAACTTCTTCTATCTATCTCACTGCTGAGCCCGCTCAGTGCTTTTGCCCTCTTTGAAGCATGCCAAGACCTTTTCCCCAATCAACAAATTCCCAGTAGCCCTCAGACTGGCCGAGACCTCTGCTTCGATGGTTTTGCGGTTTACTACTCCCCAGCAGATAAGAAGCCTATCTATACAGTAGAAAAGTTGAATGGCGAGCGCTTGGCTGCGCCCCACCCCCGCAGGACCAACCAGTTCTACGAGGAAGCCAGACTGCCCTTCAGGGAGCGCGCCCTGCTCGCCGACTATCGGGGTAGCGGTTACGACCGGGGTCACAACGCTCCCGCTGGAGACATGACCAATGAAAGAGCGATGGCGCAATCCTTCTCTTTGGCCAATATGATGCCGCAAGCCAGACAAAACAATCAGGGCATCTGGGCTAAGAATGTAGAAGAGCCTACTCGGCAATATGCCAAACGTGTGGATGGAGATGTATATGTCTTTACTGGCTCGACCGGAAAGATCGGGAGTATTGGGAACGGGCAGGTCACCATTCCAGAACATCTTTTCAAGTTGGTATACGAGCCAAGCAAAAATACTGCCTGGGCTTATTGGGTAGAAAACACCAATGACGCCACCATGTCTCCCCCCATCACCTACCAAGACTTAAAAGAGAAAACGGGTATCGACTTTCATTTACCAGAAGATGTTGCTCCCCTGCACGGCAAGAAAACCAATCTGGCACGTCAAACTCAGCAGACATTAGTAGGGGGTTGGTATCCAGTTTTTTTCGATGAGTATTCACCAAGCAAGATTCAGGAAATTGTTGCGAGCATTAAAGCGGGCAGGGTTTCGAGCATTCAAATTCAGTATGACCGCAATGCTGAATTAGCCAAGCAACTGGCGCTAGAAATCCAGAGTCAAACTTCTTTGCAAGTGAGCCTTTCGCAAAATAGTCCGCCAGAATCAAAGACCGTAACTTACGAACGCAATCGAGTCACAGCTATTATTCGCACAAAGTAAGTTAAGGTGTTTTAGAGCGCGCTTGTAAACCATGCGCCCTTTGAATAGGCGCTAGCAACCCACGCAAGCCATTGTGGTCCAAGGTATGCATCAACTCCAGCAATTGCCCGAGCTCACTTTTCGGAAATCCTTCGCGCGCAAACCAAGCCAAATAGTTTCCAGGCAAATCCGCAAGTGCGCGCCCAGCATGCTTACCAAAAGGCATCTTCATTAAAACCAGTTTTTCAAGTGCTTGTGGATCCATAGCTGTCATCTTACAAGCGAGCCTTGTCCTCAAGAAAAAACATTTCACCAACCCTGTCATGGTCATTTTCTAATTGAGAATCATTCCTATTTAATATTGTATATTAAGAATCATTCTCATTTACATTTATCCACCAACCATCAACACGGAACTATGAAATTGACTATTAAAAGACTCATTGCTTTTTGCATCCTCTTGGCTACAGCACTTCATTTCTCCTTCGCCCACGCCGGTGAAGGCGTATTTGGGTGGTTATATACATTAGATCTTCAACCTAAAGGAAAGCTGGAGTTTGAGCAAAGGCTACAACTCAATCAGCAGCAATCCTCTGGCACTTATGACGCATGGACAGCCAGAACAGAGCTGGAATATGGCTTAACAAATGATTTGCAGGTGGCTGGCTATATCAATTCTTATTACACCAATGCAAATCAAAACTATACGAATCCAGAAGCGTGTGGTGACACCCCAACTTGCACAGGAGGGTACGGCGTGCCCTCTAGTCACGACCCTAGCACTGCGTACCGAAAGAGCGGCATTGAGGGAGGCTCATTAGAAGCTATCTACCGAATTACCAACCCAGTCACATCACCAGTTGGAGTCGGCCTGTATTTGGAACCAACTTGGGGTAGAAATAAAGATGAGATTGAGGCGAGACTGTTATTGCAATCGAATTTCATTGATGATCGATTGATATTAGCGGGCAACGTAGTAGTAGCCAATGAGCGCCTCAAATTTATCGAGAATGGCAACGTACCTGAATCCATGATGGATTTCTTGGTGGGCGCAAGCTATCGCTTCGCACCGAAGTGGTCAGCTGGCGTTGAAGCCCGTTTTCACAACGACTACTCTGAATTGAATTTACGCAATCAAGTCCAAAGAGCTACTTTTGTTGGGCCCAATATGCACTATGCAGCCAAAGACTGGTGGGTAACGGGGGCTTGGCGCTATCAACTCAAAGGTGGTACTTGTATGGGCGGTGGAGAAGCAGAATGCTCAAACGCCCGCGTATGGGATAGCCACTCAGTCAATGAATTCATCGTCAAAGTTGGCTTTCCACTGAACTAAACGATCAGATCATTATGAATTGGAAACCCAACCCCTTTGTCATTGCGGGCCTAGCGATGGCCTCAGCACCCATCATTGCGGAGGCAAAGATCTACGTCTCTATCGAGCAGGCACAAAATATCATTTTCCCAAATAAGGTGTTGACTAAGGCTCCCATTCTGATTACGGCAGATCTACAAGATAAAATGCGCAGCGCCTCAAGTATTCGCCATCCATTTCAAGGTGAACGTATTTGGAAGGCATCTGATGGAAGTTGGTTTATCGTTGATGAAGTGGTTGGCAAGCACGAGATGATTACCTATGCAGTGGGGCTAAGCCCCACTGGAAACGTGCAAAGCATCGAGATCCTGGAGTATGTTGAGTCCTACGGCTACGAAGTGGCTGAAGCGAACTGGCGCAAGCAATTTGTTGGAAAGACTGCAAGCGACGCGATCAAACTCAATCAAGATATTCAAAATATTGGTGGCGCCACCTTATCTTGCAAACACATCACGGATGGTGTGAAACGGGTTGTCACCCTATATGACTTAGCGCTTAAGCAAACTCATAGCAAATGATCCGTTGTAAGCCCCTACTAGGAACGTTTGTAGAGATCTCGATTCATACAGCATGCCTCTCTCAAGAGCGCGCCATTGATAAAGCCTTCGCCGCTATAAAAAATGTCCAAGACCTAATGGGATTTCACAACCCACAAAGTGAGCTCTCCAAAATCAATGCACAGTCGTATCTACAGAAAATCGAAATTCATCCATGGACAGCTCATGTCCTCAGGGTGGCAAGTGAGATTTACGATCATTCCCATGGTTTATTTAACTGCGGCATCGGTCATCGCTTGGTGGCTGCCGGATTACTGCCAAACAATCTAGATTTAGAACAACATCAATTTGGCGGAATTGAAGATCTTCAATTTATAGATGTACATACCGTATTTTCTTTAAAACCGCTTTGCCTAGACCTTGGTGGAATTGCCAAAGGCTTTGCAGTAGATATTGCTATTAGCAGTCTGCTATCAGATGGTATCGAATCAGGCTGTGTCAATGCTGGTGGAGATCTACGTGTCTTTGGTAGCGAAGCTCAAGCCATTCAAATTCGCAACCCTGCAGCGCCCTCAGAACTGATTCATATTGGGACACTCGAACATGGCGCAATAGCGACATCCAGCTTATATTTTTCTAAACGTCAACAACAGTCCATGAGTTATGTCATCAATCCATTCACTCAGGAACATATTGACTTCTCGGGATCGTATTCCGTCATCGCCAACGAGTGCATCTATGCGGATGCCCTTACTAAAGTCTTAGCAATATCGGGTCAAACGGATCATCCCTGCTTTGACCATTTCTCGGCACAAGCCATCAGGATTGCAGCATGAGTCGTCTGGGAAAAATGCCTAGCTGGCAAAGATGGTTTACTTTATCAAGCATGCTGGCTTGCTCCCTCTCAGGCACCGCCTATTTGATGGGTCATCAATTCTCATTGCAAAAAGAGTGGCTAGGAATACACTCTGTACTCGCCTGGCATGGCATAACCGCCATACTCGCGACGCTTGCACTAGGATCTGTTCTGCCCTTTCACCTGAAAGCTGGCCTCAAAGCAAAACGTAAGATGGTAAGCGGTCTTAGCCAGCTTGGATTTCTAGCCATCCTTTTAATATCGGGAGCCTTGCTGTATTACGGCCCCGCAGAGACACGTGATGAGGTCATCATCACTCACTGGATAGTTGGGCTGCTATTTTTCGCCACCTTCATTATGCATGGCGTACTTGCTCAACTAAAACCGCACCCAATATAGTGGGTCAGCATTAATGCTGGTGCGATACAGGCATCTCGGCGGCTGGCATTTCCATAGTGTGTGCAGGCTGATACCCCAAGAGACTAGGATCCAACATGCCGCTAATCATCGCAATGTGTCCAAACACCAAGAAGAGCGCCACACAAATAGCATGAATCTTCAACTTCCCTTCGCGATTCATTCCCTGATTTACTAAACCGAATTCCTGAAGCGCAATCCAGATAAGTGGCAAGCCGCCAATTAAATAGCTTCCCACTGCAATGACATCAATCACCGTTCTCCACTCACCCGCTTTGGTAATCGGAATGACCGCTGTTGTCATCAGATAAACAATAATCCCGATAAAGTAAATTCCCACAGTGGTGCCAGCAATGCGGTTGATATTCCAAATCAGACCATCAAACTTGCGTGTAAACAGTATGTATAACTCGGTGATTGCTAGGGTTTCAGCCAAGACAATCGGAATAGCCATAAACAGCATCAGATTCCAGGGCTGATTGTCTGCCAACAACTGCATGTAGTGGGTCATATTCATTTGCTGATTCCTATCTCTATCCTCATATGAGCATACACCTTCTGGCGATACAATAAATCCATGAAACGACTGACCAAGTCCATACTGATCATTGCATTCAGCCTACTAGGAGCCTTGCTGATGTCCTTCTTATCTAACCCCGTTACCGCTATCACTGGCACAGTGAGCAAACTCAATAATGAGCTTCTGGAATATGTGAATCCTGAAAAACCAACCCACGATCACTCCTCTGTTTACTACCAACGCTTCTATGTCTCCAAGTTCAATTTAGGTGACCGGGCAATTAAAGCCAAGTTCTCATCGCCAATGAAGATTTACGAGGGCGATCTGGTAACTGTTGCTGGATACCCCAAAAACAATGCCTTTCAAGTATTGGCGTATTCCAATAAGACCCAGCAAGTCAGCGGTAATGAAAACTGGTTGATCGCAGGATTGGGTGCGCTTTTCTTTTTGGCAGTTGCTATTGGGCTTCTCAACACCGAACTGGTGATGGAGGGTGCCTGGATCCCGAGGATATTTTTAATTGGCTTTGTTGCCGTTGCGATCTACATGGGGTATCGCGCACTCCTGATACGTGAGGCATTGAGGTTGATACAAAACTAGAGGTCGCCCATAATAGAAAAAGCCCTCAACTGAGGGCTTTTTATTGCTGACTGCGGTGATCAATTAATGACCGCCAGCGCCGCCTAAGTATGCAGCCCTCACAGCAGGATCATCCTGAAGCTTGCTAGCTGGACCATGAGTAGCAATCTTGCCGTTCTCCAATACGTAGCCATAATCAGCCACTTTAAGAGCTGCGGCTGCAAACTGCTCAACCAACAACATAGTAACTCCACGGGATTTCAGATTAGAAATAATTCTAAATACTTCCTCAACCAAAATGGGAGCCAAGCCCATCGATGGCTCATCTAGCAAAATAATTTCTGGATTGAGCATCACGGCACGGGCCATCGCCAACATCTGTTGCTCACCGCCAGACAAAGTGCCTGCCAATTGATTGCGACGCTCTTTCAAGCGAGGAAACATTTCTAAAGCGTGCTCCAAGTCATTCTTAATATCGCCTTTAGGGCGACTACCAGTAAAACGTGGAAAAGCACCCAAGAGAAGATTGTCATTGACTGACATCGTTGTAAAAACTCGACGGCCTTCAGGGCTGTGAGCTAAACCTAGGCGTGCAATTTTATGAGAGTCGTAACCATCAATTTTTTCACCGCCCAAGGTGACTTCACCGCCAGTGGGTTTGATCATGCCAGTGATGGCACGCATGGTGGTAGTTTTGCCGGCGCCGTTAGATCCGATCAAAGTAATCACTTGTCCTTTAGGCACATCAATGCTGATGCCGTGTAGAACTTTTACTTTGCCGTAGCCTGCTTCAAGATTCTTAATAGATAACATGGTATTTACCGATTCAATATGGTTCTAGTGATTAAGTACCCAAGTAGGCATGAATCACCTTCTCGTCTGCCTGAACTTCAGCTGGCTTACCTTCCGCAATCTTCTGACCGAAATCCAATACAGAAACGGTATCGCAAACTGACATCACCACATCCATGTGATGTTCAATCAAGATGAAGGTAATGCCGCTATCGCGGATCTTACGAATAATGCGCAACAGCTCTTTAATATCCGGAGCTGTCAGGCCGGCCGCAGGCTCATCCAATAAGAGCAACTCTGGATCGAGCGCCAAGGCACGAGCAATCTCTAAAAGGCGCTGTTTACCATAAGGCAAGTTACGCGCTTCTTCATTAGCCAAATCCTCAAGACCAACGAATTTCAAGAGTGCTAAGGCGCGAGCGTGTGCCTCCGCCTCTTCTTTCATGTAACGCGGCAAATGGAGAGCAATCTCCACCATATTGGATTGGAAGGTGTGATGCAGACCAACCAAAATATTTTGGATTGCAGTCATCTCGCCAAAGAGCTGTACGTTTTGGAAGGTACGAGCAATACCTGATAAAGCAATATCAGAAGATGTCTTACCAACTACGCTCTCGCCAGCATACAGAACGCTACCAGCAGTAGGAACGTAAATACCAGTCAGCACGTTCATCATGGTGCTCTTACCAGAGCCATTAGGCCCAATCAGACCATGAATGGTGCCACGCTTAATGCTGAGGTCTACATTGTTCAGTGCTTTCAAGCCACCAAACTGCATCAACAGAGACTCTACCTTGAGAAGTTCAGCGCCAGTGTTTTGGTTGGCTACAGCACTAATAAAGCTGATTGAATCATCCACTTCTTCAGCAACCTCACCGCGGGTTGTTTTAGCTTTACCCACGATTGACTGATAGAAGCTCTTGGCAAAGCCAACAATACCGTTCTGCAAGTAGTACACCACCAACAAAATCATGAAGCCGAAGATACTCAAACGCCAGTCGGCAATACTATTGAGCCAGAACGAGAACACGGCCAAGCCTACAACACCAGCCAAAGGAACTGCAACTCGACGTGCAGTAGTGACTTTCTTAGATAAGGCCATCGCAGCACCAACCACTACAACGATCGCAATAATCGAAGCAACGATACGGAATAGATTGATGTCATCCAGGAGTTTTGGTAGTAGCACAATAATTGCAGCGCCAATGACCGCACCCAAGCGTGACTTACGTCCGCCCATGATGATGCCGAGCAAGAAGAGTACGGCTAACTCATTGTTATAGGTATTTGGTGAGATGTACTGCTCTGAATAAGCATATAAACAACCAGCCAATCCAGCAAAGCCAGCGCTAATCACAAATGCGATCACCTTAAAACGATAAACAGATACGCCCATACAGTCGCAAGCCACTGGGCTGTCGCGCAACGCTTCAAATGCACGACCCATTTGTGATTTAACGAAACGATCAACCACAATCAAAGCCAGAATCATGATCGCAGCAACTACCCAAAAGAACTCAGCCTCGGTCATAGGTGCACCCATGAGCTGAGGTTTTGGTAATTTGATGCCTAGAGGGCCCTCGGTTAACCAAGTCATCTCATTAATGAGAATTTGCGCAATGGTTCCAAATGCCAAGGTCACCATCGCCAGGTATGGTCCGATAACCTTCAATGCCGGCAAAGCCAAAATACCGCCGAAGAATGCCGTCACGATGATGGAAGCTGGAATAGTCGCCCAAACAGGAAATCCAAAATGGATGAATAAAACACCAGCGGTATAGGATCCAATTCCAAATAAGGCCGCATGGCCTAAGGAAACCTGCCCAATGTAGCCAACCACAATATCTAAACCAAATAACAAAATGGTATAGATCAGAATGGTTTCAGCCAAGTGAATGTAATAAGGGTTATGTATAAATAGCGGCAAACAAAAGAGGCCGACTATCGCAATTAATAGAGGGATATGAGACTTCAATTTCATCATTAAACTTTCTTAATTGCAGATTTACCAAAGAGACCTGATGGCTTGTACGCAAGTACGAGCAATAACAAAATCAAACCAGGTACATCTTTATAGCCAGTAGAAATATAGAAGCCAGTGGCTGTCTCCACAATTCCCAAAATCAAACCACCAACAATAATTCCGAGACCGCTAGAGAGGCCGCCAATAATGGCAACCGCGAAAGCCTTCAGACCTAAAGCGCCACCCATGGTTGCACCTGTCAAGGTCAATGGTGCAATCAACACACCAGCGAAAGCAGCCGTCAAGGAAGAGAGGGCGTATGAGAAAGTAATCACCATGCTGGTATTGATGCCCATTAGCCCTGCAGCATCGCGATCATTTGCAGTGGCAACCACTGCTTTACCGTAAATTGTTTTACGGTTGAAAAATTCAACTAACAACATCATGACTAAGGCACCTACCACGACCAAAATTTCCATTGGCAGAATATTAGCGCCTAAGAAAGTCATTGGCTCCATGGGTAATGGCGATGGGAATGGCAATGCATCACGCCCCCAAATATTTTCAGCGACGTTCTTAAAAATAATACCGAGAGCAATCGTAGACATAATCCAACCAAACTCTGACTTAATTTTGATGGCAGGACGAACACCAATGAGCTCTACGAAGCCACCTTGAATCATGCCGAACAAACAAACGACTGGGATCATTAACCAGTAATTCATTCCAAGAGTGTCTACGCAGGTCAAACCAACTAAGGCTCCCAACATCAAAGCCTCGCCTTGACCGAAGTTCAAAGTACCTGATGTCGAAAATGTCAGCTGAAAACCAAAAGCGATGACCGCATAGATCATGCCTACAGCAATACCGCTCGAAAGAATCTGTGCCAAAAGTTCCATGGTGTTGCCTTAAAAATGCTAAAACTGCTTTATTGAAGAATCCGACATTGTAAGCAAAACGCCGCTTTAGAGGCGGCGTTTTGCTTTACTAATGGTGCAGTGCAAAATAGGCCATCAATACGCCCATTTATTAAGCTACATTATTACTTCTTAGCGCCCTTAGTTGCATCTTCAGCATTCAAGAACTCAACTCGACCATTTTCTACAACACCCATCACCACATCTTTTGTAGCAATTGCTTCGTGATTGGTTTTGCTAAATGGCTTGTTATAAGTCATCACAACGCCGTTAATAGGAGCATTTAAGTTCTCTAAAGCACCCAAGATCTTTGGTCCTTCTGTTCCACCAGCCTGTTTAATAGCTGCGGCCAAGATGTAAACAGAATCGTAACCTTGAGCTGCGGAAACTGGCGAAGCAATAACGCCATTCTTAGGCTTGAACTCTTTGAGGTAAGCATCCACGAATGCCTTGCGCTTTGGAGTAGTTGCAGGCTGCTGAATAAATGTTTCTGGCATTGTTGCGCCGTTACCATTTTTACCGGATGTATCAATAAAGCTAGCCATAGACAATGTCCAGCTTCCGATGATTGGTTTTTTCCAACCCAACTTCGCCATACCGTTAGCAATTTGTGCCAGCTCTGGTCCAATGGCGTAAGTCAAGATCACATCAGCGCCAGCATTTTTTGCTTTGAGCAACTGTGATGTCATATCAACGTCACCAATATTGAACTTTTCAGTTGCCACAGGTGTTACGCCGTAGGTTTTCAAAGCCTTTTCCATGTCTTCACGGCCCAATTGGCCATAGTTGGTGGAGTCAGCCAAAATCGCCACTTTCTTGAGGCCACGTTTTTCAACGGCCTCTTTGGCAATCATTGGGGCTTGAATCCGGTCAGCAGCTGAAGTACGAACGATATAGTTCTCAGGTGCGTTGGGAAATTGGCCGGTAATCAAAGTACCAGTCGCAACGTTATTAATCACAGGAATTTTTGCATCCTGGAAAAAACGCTGGGAAGCCAAAGCAACACCAGTATTGATGTAACCGAGAGCAGCAATCACTTTTTCGTTGTTAATCAACTCTTGTGAAATTTGTACGCCGCGCTCATTTTTAGCTTCGTCGTCACGCTCTACTAAAACAATCTTGTTGCCGTTGATACCGCCAGCAGCATTAATTTCTTGAGTAGCAAGACGCACGCCATCACGCATACTCACACCCATTGAGGATGAGCCGCCTGTGAATGGGCCAATAACACCAACTTTGATATCGGCAGCATAAGCGCCGGTTGTTAACATTGCAGCAGCAGCTACCGCAAAAATGTGATGACGAATATTCATAAAGTCTCCATGACTATAGTTACTAATTAAATAAATACTTTTTTATTGATAAAGCGAATAACGAACAGTTATCTTACTGTTAATGCAGGGGTAAAAAAAGGGTTTTGTATTAGGGTTTTACATTAGCCCTTAAGTCTCAGAAAATTGTTTTCTGATTTGACCTTTGATCGTTGGCCAGAATAAATTCACTAGCAAACCGGCAATGACCAAACCTGCAGCAAACATCTTCCAAGCGGGCAATGGCTCACTTAAGAAAAAGGCAGATGCCCCCATTCCAAAAATGGGTACTAATAGAGGGGCCGGTGCTACCAACGCTGCAGGGTGCTTCGAGAGCAACCATCCCCAAGCAGCGTACCCAAACAGGGTATTACCCCAAGACTGCCAAAGGACTCCAACCCAAGCCCCTACTGGCGCAGATGCCATTGAGGTACTCAGAGTATCCCAACCCCCTTCAAAGATGAAGGAGATTAGAAACAATGGTGGAATGGCAAATGCACTGGCCCAGACCACGTACGAGAACATATTGATAGACCCAGCACGTCGACTGGTTGTATTTGCAATACCCCAGCAAAAGCCAGCTAACACTACTAAGGCCAGACCAAAGACTGTTGTAGAAGCATCTGTGTGCACTGCAATAATTACTAGGCCGATCATTGCCACACTGACCGCCACTATTTGGTAAAGACGCAGTCTCTCCTTGGCAAAAAACATGGCAAAGCCAATTGTGAAAAATACTTGGGTCTGAATCACCAAGGAAGCCAAGCCTGGAGAAATATGCCCGTTGATAGCGTAATAGAGGACCCCGAACTGCCCTACCCCCACCGCCACTCCGTACAGGCAAAGATTCCCCCAAGAGACTTTGGGCCTAGGGACAAAGAAGACTATGGGCAAAAAAGCAAAGGTATAGCGAAGTGCGGCAAATAGAAATGGGGGGAAGCTTGCCAAACATAGCTTAATCACCACGAAATTAGTACCCCATACTGCAACGATTGCCAGAGCCAGCAATAAATGACTCGGAGGTAAATGAGAGCTTCTATGAGGGCTATTCACCAGTAAGCAGCTCGGCAGCGCGCTGCGCAATCATCATTGTCGGCGCAGCAGTATTACCAGAGGTAATTGTTGGCATGGCAGAAGCATCCACCACGCGCAGGTGGTGAACCCCTCTGACTCGCAACTCAGAATCTAGCACTGCCATCGGATCTTCGGCACGACCCATCTTGCAAGTCCCGACTGGGTGAAAAATTGTTGTACCAATATCGCCGGCTGCTTTGATGAGCTCTGCATCACTTTGATATTGTTTTCCAGGTTTGTATTCATCGGGCATGTATGGCTTGAGTGCTGCACTCTCAACAATCTTGCGAGTGAGTCGCAAAGACTCAGCGGCAATTTTTCGATCTTCATCTGTAGATAAATAATTAGGGCTAATCACTGGGGGCGCTTCAGCATCAACAGAATGGATGTGAACGCTGCCACGAGAGGTGGGGCGCACATTACAGACGCTCGCAGTAAAGGCATTAAAGGAATGCAAATCCTCGCCAAACTTTTCTAGCGATAAAGGCTGCACGTGATATTCCACATTGGCACTTTTTTGTTCTGGTGAGCTGTAAGCAAACGCGCCTAACTGTGATGGCGCCATCGACATAGGACCAGAGCGCTTTAATACATACTCTAGGCCAATCATCATCTTGCCAAATAAGCTATTGGCTTTGGTATTCAGTGTCTGAATGCCATTGACTTTATAGATCATGCGCAGTTGCAAGTGGTCTTGTAAATTTTCGCCAACGCCAGGTACGTCACTGATCACCGGTATGCCCAGGCTTGCTAAATGCGTGGCTGCTCCAACACCAGAGCGCTCCAAAATCTGCACGCTCCCAATAGAGCCAGCAGCCAACAAGACTTCACCGCCCTGATCGATTGCACAGATTGCCTCAGCCGCAATGCCATTGCGCAGATACTCAACACCGTAGCAATTTTTACTCACTGGATCGATCTTGAGCTTAGTGACCATTGCTTCAGTAATCACGGTGAGATTGCTACGCTTAGCAGCATCGCGTAGGAAAGCTTTGGCTGTATTGAGGCGCCAGCCAGCGCGCTGACTCACATCAAAGTAACCCACACCGAAGTTATCACCACGATTGAAGTCATCCGATGCCGGAATGCCGGCCTGTACTGCAGCTTGCCTAAATACATCCATGATGGGCCAACGCAAGCGTTGTTTAGAAACAGTCCACTCGCCGCCCTTACCATGCCACTCATTGGCATCACTGTGATAATCCTCGATTTGCTTATAGCGCTTGAGTGCGTTTTTCCAAGACCAGGATTCATCACCGGTTGCAGCCACCCAAGATTCATAATCGCCAGATTGGCCGCGCATATAAATCATGCCGTTAATCGAAGAGCACCCACCTAGGACTCTACCGCGGGGATATATTAAAGATCGCCCGTTTAAGCCGGCCTCATTACTAGTGCGAAAACGCCAATCAGCGCGCGGATTATCAATGCAATATAAATAACCTACTGGAATATGAATCCAAATATAGTTATCGTTTTTTCCAGCCTCAATCAATAACACCCGCTTATTGGGATTTTCTGTCAGGCGTTTAGCCAACAAGCAGCCTGCGCTGCCCGCCCCAATGATGATGTAGTCGTAGGTATTGTTATGGCTTGTTTGAGTCATGTCTCTGTTTTTATCAATGCCGATATCTTGCTCTCTATTATTACCAACTTTTTTCCTTACGAAGAAATTTGCATATTGGGCTAGAAACTCACAATACCCGTCTAAAATAGCCCCATGCACGTTAATGAAAAGAACCGTACCCCCAAGAAGGAAGATCCTGATGCGGGACCAAGCAAATCTGAGCTAAAGCGCCAAATGACCGAGCGCCAAAAGCTTGCCGAGGTTCTGGCAGCGCTCAGTAGCGATGCATTGAAGTCCATCCCCATGGATGAGCTCATTAAGACTGCTATTGCTGAAACACCCAAGATCAAGAGTTTTGAAGCAATTCGTCGTCACAAGCAGTATCTTGGAAAACTCATGCGCTTTTTAAATGAAGAAGAGCTAGAGACGATTCAGAAACGCTTGGATGCCATCCAGGGAGTTAGCAAGGCAGAAACTGCCAAATTGCACTTTCTAGAAAACTATCGCGACAAACTCATCACCAATGATGAGACATTCACCGCACTGATTGAGAAGTTCCCCGATATGGATATTCAGAATATGCGCACGCTGATTCGCAATGCCCGTCGAGAAAAAGAGCAAAACAAACCGCCTAAAGCCTATCGAGAAATTTTTCGCGTCTTAAAAGATTTGGGGCTGTAACACTTACAGTTTGAAGTGCCGTGATGGTACTTCCACAAAGCGGTATAAATAATTTGCCGCAACCCAGCTTGCCACCAAAGCAAGAAACATCATTGCTAGCGCCATCGCGCCATCATGGCGTTGGTCCATACCCCAGGCGATATAGAGAGTATTGGCTAGTAAGATAAATGAAAAGTGCAATAAGAAAGCGCAATAGGATCTGCGGCTTCCCCACAAAATTGAAAACACCAGATTGTGCATCTTGGCATGCTTCTCATCTTTGTAGGCGCGGCCGCCCCAAACGATTAATACAATGGCTACACAGTAAGCCAAAATATTTCTAATCCACAGATGATCAAAACTCGTCACTAAAATAACAAGGCCAATGATGATGATCAAAATCCTGGCTAAACGATTGGCCGCTGGATCGACATCATTTTTCGCTAGCTGAGCCAATACCCCTAAGCCATAAGAGCCAATGAAGTAGATGAAGTAATTTTCGTAATCGCTCAAGCGATTGAAATACAGCAAAGAGGCTAGGATTAAAATCGTCGAGACCCAAATCAGCGATCGAAAGCCCGGAAACATTCCGAGCATGATGGCAAGGACCGCATACAACTGCCAATCAATCGCAACATACCAAGCACCAGCCGAAATCGAATCTAAACCCAAGATACCTTGCAAGAAGAATAGGTGCGCTAAAAATTGTCCGAGGGTTTCAGATTCACCAACGAATTGATCTTGCACCCAGAACCGAGCGACCCATGCACATAGGATCGTTATCAGCAATGCAACAACATAAGGGGCAAACAGGCGCAGATAACGGTTAAAAATAAGCTTGAGCGCCGTGCGTGGATTTCTAATATCACTTGTACGCGTTAAAGATTGTCCAGCTAAGTAACCACCCATAACCAAGAAAATTTGTACTGCATAGCGCCCATACTCAAATAACCAAGTCATCACACTAGGCAAGAATTGCCGCGCATCTTCAGCCATCTGCCCATAACTAGAGAGATGGTGAAGAATGATTAATAAGGCAGCAAAGACCTTTAAGGAATCAATGAGTAAAAAATGGTTTTTAGACTGCAATGAATTCTTAAGGTGTGATGAGATAAGCCACTAGTTTAACGAAGCAGCATAAGTAGCCAAAACTTCTATATCCTCATCACTCAAACCACGTGCTGCACTTCCCATAGTGCCATCCATGTCGATGCGTACCCCAGAGCGGATATTTTTCAATTGGGTAGTGACATATTCGGGGGATTGGCCAGCTAAACGCGCAATATGCTTTTGGCCCTGTAATTGAGGTCCATGGCAAGAATTACAATACTGAGTGCCGGCAATTTGCTGACCCTTGGCAATCTTGTCGGCATTACCGGACTTTGCTGGAGGTGGTGGCAATCCCGCATAGTAAGCGGCAATATCACGGATATCTTGGTCGCTCAAAGCCATAGTAATCGCTTCCATTCCACCGCCCTTGCGTTGTTGACCACGGAACTGAATCAACTGATAGGTAATCGATAGTGGGGGCTGGGCAGCCAAATTTGGAATATCTGATGAGATGGAGATGCCATTTTCACTATGGCAAGCAAAGCAGATTTGTGCCTTAGCTTTTCCGGTAATAGCATCAGGAGGAGCTGCATTGACAACAGTACTAGCTAGAAGGGCATTAAAAAAGGCCACCACGAGGATGGCCTTAGTTTTAAACATCGACTTCATTTTGCGTAAGAGACGCGGAAGATAGAACCAGTCTCATCATCGGATACCAACATCGATCCATCCTTGAGAACTTGCACATCCACTGGGCGACCCCAAGTAGTATCACCCTCTAACCAACCCGTGATGAAGGGCTCCAATTTCACTGGCTTATTTTTTGCGTCCAACACTACACGAACCACTTGATAACCAGATTTTTTGCTCTTATTCCATGAGCCATGCTCAGCAATAAAGATATTGCCCTTGTATTCTGCTGGGAACATATTGCCGTTATAAAAACGCATACCCAAAGCAGCAACGTGTGCGCCCAACTTCATTTCCGGCTTATCGAATTCATCGCAAGAACGTCCTTTACCCAGCTCTGGATCTAAAAAATCACCTTGGTGACAGAACGGATAGCCAAAGTTCATTCCTTTAGGACGTGACAAACGATTCAAAGTGTCATTTGGCAAATCTTCGGCAGCCCAATCGCGGCCGTTATTGGTAAACCACAGCTCTTTAGTCCCTTTTTGGAAATCCATACCAACGCTATTACGCACGCCAGTAGCAACGTATTCCAAGATATTGGTTTTTAAACTCAAACGCACAATTGCAGCATGTGTATAAGGTGGCACCACGATGTTTGCTGGTGTGCCAATCTGGAAATACAAATACTGTCCATCAGGACTTAAAGTCATGAATTTCCAGCCGTGTGGCTCATCCTTAGGCAGTGCATCAAAGACAACAATCGGCGCCGGTGGATTGTCTAAATTTTGTTCAATATTGTCGTAGCGAATAATGCGTGAGAGCTCGGCCACATAAAGTGAGCCATTAGCAAACGCTACGCCATTTGGGCGATGCAAACCTTTGGCGATGGTTTTGACTTCGCGCTTGCCATTTTTTGTGACCACGGCATAGACATTGCCAGTAAAGCGTGTGCCAACGAATACAGTGCCGCTTGGCGCCTCAGTCATTGAGCGGCCATTTGGCATGCCAGATGCCCAGAGTTCAATCTTGAAGCCTGCTGGAACCTTTAACTTGCTGACTGGAATCTCATCGGCAGGCAAAGCAGAAATGCCAGGAGGATTAGGAGCTAAGGAGGGATTCATACCATCTGCTGAACGACCTTGTGCCCAAGTGGCTGGAATAGCTGGCACGCCAGCTGGAGCTTGGGCAGTCGCCAATGTAGCGACGGCCATGCTGGCAGCAAACATCAGCGCATGAATAGTTTTTAACTTCATTGGTAAGTCTCCCTGTATTTTTTGTTTTCTGATAAACAATGGATGCAACATTACTTTTAATTTTTGCATACTTGACGCAATCCTAAAGCATTTTTATTAACTTAGCACGATGCAATTTTTGTGATGCACTGCATCAAAATTGAATGCGGGCACCCACCGTAATCGCTTGAGGCATGCCTGCTTGATAGGCGCTTGCTTGCGATGCGATATTAAATGTGACGTACTGGCGATTGAACAAGTTCACTACCGATGCAAAAACAGCTGCCTGTGGGGTCACTTGATAGTTAGCCTTAAGGCCAACGACTGCATAAGCCGGAACAGGTAGAGAGCCGGTTGCCATCCAAGAGTTACCAACATATCGCACTGTGGTTGTCAGACTTGCTTGTGGAACAGGGTAATAAGTCAAGCCAGCATTGGCCATATTCCTAGGAACGCCTCCCACCTGGGTATTAATCGGATCGCTAGTTGCACTCCAGGTCAAAGTAGTTTTGGTATAGCTATAGCCGCCATCCAAACCCCAGTGAGGATTGATATCGTGGTGATACTGCAACTCCAAACCTTGGCTCAGAAGATTTTGTTGATTGGTGTAATAACTCACGTTGGTGTAACCAGGGCTGGTACTGGTTTGGGTGCAACCTGAAATACCCGAGGAACTACAAAGACTATTTGCAAAAGCCCAATTCGCACTCGTAATTTTGTAACTAGTAATAGCATTGGTAATGTAATTATTAAAAGCTGTCAGCTGCGCAAACCCAGTCTTCCACCGATAGTCTGTTCCGACTTCATAGCCGGTCATTGTCTCGGGCGTCAAGTTAGGATTAGCCAAGGAGTATCCACTGACAGAGTTGCCATAACTGCGCAAAGTGTTATTCATGCTCGGAGCATG
>Ga0214194_100096_pt1 | contig 18991 bp, 17 predicted proteins | sample TroBogEpilimnion_35_FD_153032 | JGI IMG/M metagenome (GOLD analysis project Ga0214194, IMG submission 153032) | Freshwater microbial communities from Trout Bog Lake, WI - 12AUG2008 epilimnion | ecosystem: Environmental > Aquatic > Freshwater > Lake > Epilimnion/Euphotic zone | place: Trout Bog... | reverse complement strand
AACCTGGGTACGCAGGAGCTTGTGTTTCACAACACCGTCTTTATCGCCCTTTGCTTCAGCAGCAGCGGCGGATTTCAGCTTAGCCTCAAGCTCAGGCAATTTGCCATATTGCAATTCAGCGACTTTTTCTAATTTGCCTTCGCGTTGGAGTTTCACAATGTCGGTCTTGATCTTCTCGATCTCCTCCTTAATATTGGCAGCACCCAGAACAGCGCCTTTTTCAGCCTTCCAGATTTCTTCTAGGTCGGCATACTCAGCTCCAAGACGTTTGATTTCATCTTCGATAAGACCAAGGCGTTTTTGAGAAGCCTCGTCCTTCTCTTTTTTAACAGCTTCACGCTCAATTTTTAACTGAATCAAGCGGCGCTCCATCTTATCCATCACCTCTGGTTTGGAATCAATCTCCATCCGAATGCGTGAACCCGCTTCATCAATCAAATCAATTGCCTTATCTGGCAAGAAACGATCAGTGATGTAACGATGGGATAGCTCTGCAGCAGCCACGATCGCTGGATCGGTAATTTCAATTCCATGATGCAGTTCATAGCGCTCTTGCAGACCACGCAAGATAGCAATGGTTGCCTCTACACTGGGCTCTTCAACCATCACCTTTTGGAAGCGACGCTCTAAAGCAGCATCTTTTTCAATGTACTTACGATATTCATCTAAAGTGGTCGCGCCAATGCAATGCAATTCGCCACGGGCCAAAGCTGGCTTAAGCATATTGCCAGCATCCATTGCGCCATCGCCCTTGCCGGCACCCACCATCGTATGAATCTCATCGATGAAGATAATAGTTTGACCCTCATCTTTGGCGACATCACTTAGCACCGCCTTCAGACGCTCTTCAAAGTCACCCCGATACTTAGCGCCCGCCAACAGCAAAGCCATATCCAAAACTAAGACACGCTTGTTTTTTAAAGTCTCAGGTACTTCGCCATTCACAATCCGCTGCGCTAAGCCTTCCACAATGGCAGTTTTACCTACGCCAGGTTCACCAATCAACACTGGATTGTTTTTGCCGCGACGTTGCAGAATCTGGATAGTGCGACGAATTTCATCATCACGACCAATAACAGGGTCGAGCTTACCCATACGAGCGCGCTCAGTTAAATCGATCGTGTATTTTTTTAAGGCTTCACGTTGACCTTCAGCATCCGCACTATTCACCGATTCTCCTCCGCGCACTAAATCAATAGCCGCTTCTAATGATTTACGATTTAATCCATTTTCACGAGCAAGTTTCCCTATCTCGCCCTTGTCATCAGACGCCACCAGCAAAAAAAGTTCGCCGGCAATAAATTGGTCATTACGCTTGTTGGCTTCTTTTTCACATAAGTTCAACCAATTGCTTAAGTCACGTCCAACTTGAACTTCGCCACTAGTGCCTTGAACTTCAGGTAAGTTGCCAATCAACTTCTCAAGGCCTTTTTCTAAGCCGGATACATTGACCCCAGCTCTGGTTAATAAGCTCTTAGCCCCACCATCAGAATCGCGCAACATAGCCAGCAATAAATGGGCTGGCTCAATGTACTGATTGTCTTTGGCTAAGGCTAGGCTTTGAGCCTCGCTGAGCGCTTCTTGAAATTTAGTTGTTAATTTATCTATTCTCATTTTTGTACCCATCTACTCTATGTATATCTATCTATAGAATATAAGGGCAATGTGGCAGATTTCAAGGCTTTATCACCCTTTTTAAGCGGATTTACCCCTATTTTGACCTGGCTTGTTTACCTTCTTGAATGCTCCGATGGCACCCTATACGCCGGTATTACCAATCGGCTAGAACATCGCCTGGAAGCTCATAATTCAGGGCAAGGCGCCCGCTACACCAGGTCTCGCAGACCAGTCGTCCTTTTGGCAACGCAAGACCATCCAGATAGATCTGAGGCCTCTAAGGCGGAAGCTAAATTAAAGAAGCTTCCAAGAGTTCAGAAATTGGGATTTTTTAAGGATGAGAAGGCTTAAGTCTTGGATAACACATCCTCCAGCAAGTCCCATCCTCGTTACAAACTATAGATTGGCTTCGGCGGGCATGGTGCCAACATAGGCAACTACACAGGCAATCAGAATTAATAGCAATCCGATAGCTAGGATCCAGCCCTTTTGATTTTTTTGCATGGCCACTCTTTCAATTTGATTGTGTACATTTTGCATCAAAATAAATGCAAGGCAAGCACCTGGTTCGAGCTTACAGTTTTGCGTGCATACTAAGGTCCATATGATTTCACACCACTGGTCCCAACATTGGCATCGTATCAGCACTAGCCATCGTCTATTGATTATCGGCATGTCTGGCATTGCGACATTTTTTCTACTACCGACCGGGCTATCCATTCCAGTTTGTGCAGCAATTTCTTGGGTTGTCTCTGGATGTATTTACCTTTTCTTGACTTACATGATGATGTATTTTTCAAGAGAAGAAAATATCTTAACCCTCTCCAAAAAAGAAGACGCTGGCGCTGCCATTATTTTGCTGATCACAATATTGGCAGCAACAGCCAGCCTAGTCGCTATTGTGATTATTCTATCTAGCGTTAGATTGGTTTCTGCTACGGATGCTTTCTGGCAGATTGCCCTAGTACTTTCAACTTACACCGTTTCTTGGCTTGTGGTGCACACTGCTTTTGCATTGCACTACGCCCACGCCTACTACATAGAGTTTTAAAAAACCAAAAGTGCCCCCTTGCTTTTTGCAGCAAAGCTGAAGCCGCTCTATATAGATTTTCTGTATTTTTCAATGGTAATTGGCATGACTTGCCAAACCGCTGATGTCAATATCGCGAACTCCAGAATGCGATTTTGGGTAATGATTCAGGGTATGACAGCATTTATTTTCAATGCATCGCTACTGGCGCTGGCCATCAACCTCATCTCAGGGGTAGTGGCGTTGCATTAAATGCTTTCTACTTCTTTTCCCAGCGAGCCATTGCAGCTTCGTCTGTAATGCGGGCATCCACCCATCGCCCACCCTCTGGCGTCTCTTCTTTTTTCCAAAATGGCGCAGCGGTTTTTAGGTAATCCATGATGAACTCGCATGCAGCGAAAGCTTCCCCACGATGTGCGCTTGTCACAGCCACCAAAACGATTTGATCTTCGGGCAAAAGTGGGCCAACTCGGTGAATTACCAAAGTCTTGCGAATATCCCAGCGGGTTTTGGCCTGATCAATGATGTCATGGAGGGCCTTCTCGGTCATCCCTGGGTAATGCTCTAGTGTCATTGCCTTAACTTGACTACCCTCATTCATATCGCGCACGGCCCCCAAAAAACTCACCACTGCGCCAACCTGAAGATCACCCTGACGAAGATTCGTAATCTCCGTAGTGAGATCAAAATCAGCTTCCTGAATGCGAATAAAAGTGTTTACCATCTTATCCACCAGTCACCGGCGGAAAGAAGGCGACTTCAGCACCATCTTCTAGAAGAGTGCCGGCATCAACCATTTGCTGATTTAAGGCACAACGAATCACTTTGTTATTCCCCAACACTTCTGTCCACACATCACTTCGCTGAGCGAGGTGACTGCGTAGGTCTGCAATCGTTTTAACTTCCTCGGGTATGGTGACGCTCTCTTGCGGAACGCCAAGCGCCTCACGTAAGGATGCAAAGAATCGTAATTCGAGTTTCATCAGGGAATCGTATCCGATTAACTCAGAAGTGCACTAAATGGAATGTACTTGACCATATCACCCGCCTTAATGGCTTCTCCTGGCGGGCAATCTACTAAACCATCCCCCCAAGAGGCGCTAGTGAGAACGCCTGAGCTTTGATTGGGGAATAAATCAAGGCCGCCTTGAGAATTGATTTTGACACGCAGAAATTCATTACGACGATCTGCTTTTAACCAATCAAAATCAGCTCGCATCGGGTATGACTGAGGCGCAATTACATCACGCCCCTGTAATTTCAGGATAAAGGGGCGAACAAACAATAGAAAGGTGACAAAGCTTGAAACTGGATTACCAGGCAAACCAATAAACCACGCCTCACCATCTTCTGGCTTGTCAGATTTACGTACCGCACCAAAGGCCAATGGTTTGCCAGGTTTAATGCCGATTTGCCAAAGATCTAAACGTCCTTCTGCAGTAACGGCAGGTTTAATGTGATCTTCCTCGCCGACAGATACGCCACCAGAGGTAATGATCAAATCATGGCCTTTACTTGCTTGACGCAAAGCTTGTCTGGTTGCGTCTAAGCGATCGGGAACAATTCCTAAGTCGGTAGCATCGCATCCTAAAGATTTAAGACATGCCAACAGAGTATCGCGATTAGAGTTATAAATACCACCGGGTTTCAAAGGCTCGCCCGGTAAAGCCAGCTCGTCACCCGTGAAGAATGCTGCCACTCTGACACGGCGTTTAACACTCAAATGCGTTAAGCCTGCTGAGGCGGCAACGCCCAATTCTTGAGGGCGCAAAAATGTTCCTGCAACTAAGGCTGTTTTACCCGCTGTTAAATCTTCTCCCTTGCGACGAATCCACTGCCCCACTGCTGGAGTGACATTAATTTGCACCTGCTCAACCTGACCTTCAGGAAGAGTGCAGTCTTCTTGCATGACAACTGCATCAGCACCAGGTGGAACTGGTGCACCAGTAAAAATGCGTGCTGTAGTACTAGGCTCTAATTGAGTGCCAATGGACCCCGCGGGGATGCGTTGGGCAAGCCTTAGAATAGCTCCAGGGACATTAGTATCCGCAGTACGAACAGCGTAACCATCCATCGCCGTGTTGTCGAGCGGAGGCACATCTACCAAGCTATTCACATTCTCTGCCAATATTCGGCCGAGCGCGGCTTGAGTTGTCACCTCTTCGCTCTCAATCACAGTCTGAGCATGTGAGAGTAAATGATCTATAGCCTGCTGAGCTGTCAACATCGGTGACTTAGTCATAGCAATATTTTTTGGAAACTTCTTTTTTATAGGTTAGTTAATTCAGATGCGTCGTGATGAAATTTTTAACCTGATTGATATCAGCATCAATATTTTCTACGCGCTGCGGCAAAGACTTGATATCTTTAAATGCAGCAGGACATTCAGCGGGACGGCCTAGAGCGATTTCAATAGTCTCTTCAAACTTGACAGGCAATGCGGTTTCCAAGACGATCATCGGAATGCCTACCTGCAAATGTTCGCGCGCAACCTTGACACCATCAGCGGTGTGCGTATCAATCATGGTTCCATACTGCCGATAGATATTGCGAATAGTTTCTAAACGGTCCTCGTGGGTACTGCGGCCAGATTGAAAGCCGTATTTGCCCATTTCTTTAAAGATCGCCTCTTTAGAGATGTCAAATCCACCAGCTTCATCAACTTGCCTAAATTTCTCAGCAGTGGCCTTACCGTCTTGACTTAAGAGATCAAAAACAAAGCGTTCAAAGTTGCTGGCCTTGGAGATATCCATTGAAGGGCTAGAGGTATGAAGCGTTTCAGCAGACTTGCGCGCACGGTACACACCTGTGCGGAAGAACTCATCGAGCACATCATTCTCATTAGTGGCAGCCACCAAATGCTCGATTGGCAGACCCATCATACGGGCAATATGCCCAGCGCAGATGTTGCCGAAGTTGCCTGACGGGACGGTAAAGGATACTTTTTCAGCGCTAGATTTAGTCGCTAGTAAATAGCCTTGGAAGTAATACACCACCTGAGCAACCACGCGCCCCCAGTTAATGGAATTCACTGTGCCAATTTGGTTGTTTGCTTTAAAGGCGTGGTCATTGCTCACGGCCTTCACAATATCTTGGCAATCATCAAACACACCAGCAACTGCCAAGTTAAAAATATTGGGATCTTGTAAGGAGTACATCTGCGCAGACTGGAAGGCACTCATCTTGCCACGAGGTGAAAGCATGAACACTTTCACGCCTTCTTTGCCTCGCATGGCATATTCAGCCGCACTGCCAGTATCGCCAGAGGTAGCGCCCAAGATATTGAGCTTTTGCCCGGCGCGCTTTAATGCATATTCAAAAAGATTGCCCAATAACTGCATGGCCATATCTTTGAACGCCAATGTTGGTCCATTGGAAAGGCTTAATAAACCAATGCGAGTGCCACCCTCTTCACCCAGCCAATGTAAAGGTGTAATGTCTTTCGCATTGTCTTGTGAGCGCCCGTTGCAGTAGACCTGCTCGGTATAGGTTTTACGCAACAAGGCACGTAAATCATTCTCTGGAATGTCATCGCAATATAAGCTCAATACTTCATAAGCCAAGTCAGCATAAGACAGACCACGCCAAGAATCGAGTTGTACTGATGTGACCTTCGGATAGTGCACAGGTAAATACAAGCCCCCATCAGGAGCTAATCCGCCCAGCAGAATTTCTAGGAAGGATTGCTGCGGGCTATTACCGCGTGTTGATTGGTAACGCATTGTGTATTAAGACAGATTTTCTAAACGAATTTTGACCACTTCACCGTCGACTGTTTTAAGATTCTGAATCTCATCAATCGCCGCAAGCATGTTTTTCTCTTTAGTTTCGTGTGTGAGCGCAACCAAGTCAGTTTGACTTTCCCCCTCATCCGCCTCTTTTTGTAAGAGTGCATCGATTGAAACACCATGCGACGCCAGGATCTTAGTGATATCAGCCAGCACACCAGCCTGGTCAGCAACACGCATGCGCAGGTAGTAACTTGTGGTGATCTCACCCATTGGCAGTACTGGTGTATCACGGACAGAATCACGCTGGAAAGCTAAGTAAGGAACACGATTCTTAGGGTCAGCGCTCAGCAAGCGGGCAATGTCGACCAAGTCCGCAATCACCGCAGAAGCGGTTGGCTCAGAACCTGCACCTTTACCGTAGTAGAGAGTGGTACCAACAGCATCACCAAATACTTGCACCGCATTCATGGCGCCTTCAACGTTAGCAATCAAACGCTTTGTCGGAATCAGGGTTGGATGTACGCGCAACTCAACACCAGTAGTTGTCTTTTTAGCGATGCCTAATAACTTAATGCGATAGCCCAGCTGCTCAGCATATTTAATATCAATGGCATCTAACTTGGTAATACCTTCTACGTGTGCTTTTTCAAACTGCATCGGAATACCAAATGCAATCGCACTCATGATGGTTGCTTTATGGGCAGCATCAACACCTTCGATATCAAAGGTAGGATCAGCCTCGGCGTAACCTAAACGTTGCGCCTCTTTTAAAACGGTAGCAAAGTCCAAGCCTTTGTCACGCATCTCTGAAAGAATGAAATTCGTAGTGCCATTGATGATGCCGGCAATCCACTCAATGCGATTTGCTGTTAAGCCTTCACGTAAGGCTTTAATAATAGGAATACCGCCAGCCACTGCAGCTTCAAATGCAACCATCACACCTTTTTCATGTGCGGCCTTAAAAATCTCATTGCCATGTACTGCAATCAATGCCTTATTGGCAGTGACTACATGCTTGCCAGCAGCAATCGCTTCAAGCACTAAATCTTTAGCAATGCCATAACCACCGATCAACTCAACTACGATATCAATCTCAGGGTTGTTAATCACGGCACGCGCGTCATTCACAACCAATGCATGGTCCTTGATCAACTCTTTAGCTTTTTCTACATTGAGATCTGCAACAGTATGAATGCGGATACCACGGCCAGCGCGGCGTTGAATCTCATCTTGATTACGCTCGAGAACGGTGAATACACCACCACCAACAGTGCCAATACCCAACAGACCTACTTGAATCGGTTTCATGATGCCTTTGCTGCAGTTGAAGAAGTCTTACGACCATGCTTTTGACGATAACGCTCCAGAAAACGTGCAAGCCGGCCAATAGCCTCTTTCAACACATCTTCATGGGGCAAGAACACAACACGGAAATGGTCAGGCTTTGCCCAATTAAATCCAGATCCCTGAACTAATAACACTTTTTCTTCTTTCAGAAAATCAGCAATGAATTGCTGATCATCCTCAATCGGATACATCTCTGCATCCAATTTTGGAAAGAGATACAAAGCAGATTTAGGTTTGACGCAAGTCACACCCGGAATTTCTGTAATAAGTTTCCAAGCAAGATCGCGCTGTTTTGCTAAACGACCACCCTCGCCTACTAAATCATTAATACTTTGATAGCCACCAAGCGCCGTTTGAATCGCATATTGCCCTGGCACGTTGGCGCACAGGCGCATTGAGGAGAGCATATTGAGCCCCTCAATATAGTCGCGCACCATTTCTTTATCACCAGATACCACCATCCAGCCAGCGCGATAGCCGCAGGAACGGTAGTTCTTGGATAGACCGTTGAAAGTAATGATGACGACATCAGTAGATAAAGACGCCAAGGAAAGATGTTTCTCTTGGTCATACAGCATCTTGTCGTAAATCTCATCGGCAAACAAAATCAAACCATGTTCGCGCGCAATCTCAGTTAATTCGACCAATACTTCTTTGGAATAAATAGCACCTGTTGGATTGTTGGGATTAATCACCACAATCGCTTTGGTGCGCGGCGTAATCTTTTTGCGCAAGTCTGCTAAATCAGGCGCCCATTCTTTTGATTCATCACAAAGGTAGTGAACTGGCAATCCACCAGACAAACTCACAGCAGCAGTCCAAAGCGGATAATCCGGAGCGGGAACCAGCACCTCATCACCATTGTTGAGCAATGCATTCATTGACATCACAATGAGCTCAGAAACGCCATTACCGGTGTAAATATCGTCCAAAGTTACGCCTTGGATGCCTTTTTCCTGGGAGTACTGCATGATTGCCTTGCGGGCTGCAAAGATTCCCTTGGAATCGGAGTACGCTGATGCATTACTCAAATTGCGGATCATGTCGCGTTGAATCTCTTCGGGAGGGTCGAAGCCAAATACCCCCACATTGCCGATATTCAATTTGATGATCTTTTGACCCTCTTCCTCCATGCGCTGAGCAAGCTCGAGCACTGGCCCACGTATGTCATAACAGACGTTATTGAGTTTTTCGGACTTTAGGATCGGTTTCACAATAAATTAAAGGTAAGTTCTTGAAATCTGAGAAAAAACAGCTAGCTATAATCCATATAATTATGACAGAGAGTGCATGTGAAGCTTCAATCTGACCCCCATTCCGGAGCCAATACGATCACCGGCTATGGTGACGGCTACGTCGAGATCAACAAGACTCCCTATAGGCATGCAGTCTTGATTAGCTCAGACGGGGCTATCTCAGAATGGCCCGTCAAGGCATTTGAAGCCCTAGAACCGGGCCATTTTGAGCAAATGCTTGCTCTAAAGCCAGAATTAATCCTGATTGGCACAGGCGTTAAACAGCGCTTTCCCAAGCCAGAACTCCTAAAAGCCCTCATTGCAGCCAAGATTGGGTTTGAGATCATGAACTCTCAGGCAGCCTGCCGGACATACAACATATTGGTTGGTGAAGGTCGGCAAGTCTTATTAGCCCTGATTGTGGAAGCCAACGAATGCAATTAGGCCAAACCAAGCAGTTGAACCTCTTAAACCCCAGCAAGATTCTCCTGCTGGCTTTGGTTTATGCGCTCCTCTGGTTTGGCACTTTAAATTACCGGCATTTAATTCCTTCGGATGAAGGACGTTATGCAGAAATCGCGCGCGAGATGTTAGTCACGGGCGACTGGGTCACTCCACGTTACAACGGCTATAAATATTTTGAGAAACCACCACTGCAAGTGTGGGCTACTGCCATTGCTTTCAAAGCATTCGGTATTGGGGATTGGCAAGCCAGACTATGGACTGCGCTGACTGGATTTTTAACTATTATTGCTGTCGGCCTAACCAGCGCCAAGTTGTATGGCGCACGAGCAGGATTTTTATCCGCAGTCGTTTTGGCATCCAGCCCTATGTGGGTCATCAGTGGGCACATGAACTCCCTGGACATGGGTCTGTCAGCATTTTTAGTGGCGGCGCTGTGCAGTCTATTGTTAGCGCAGTCCCCACAAAGTAAATCGTCTACGCGTCATTGGATGTGGCTTTGCTGGGGTTTCATGGCGCTAGCGACGCTATCCAAAGGTCTGATTGGTGCAGCTATTCCAGCCATGGTGTTTATTGCTTACTCATTGACCAATTGGGATTGGAAGATTTGGAAACGTCTGCATCTTTTAAGTGGCACTATTATTTTCCTCATCATCTCTGCGCCATGGTTTGTTTTGGTATCGCAACGCAATCCTGAATTTTTAGAATTCTTTTTTATTCACGAACATTTGCAACGCTTCACACAAGATGCTCACAGTCGAACAGGTCCTATTTATTATTTTGTTCCCCTCCTGATGATTGGTTTGCTACCTTGGGTATTACAGCTGCCAGGAGCCATGGCTAAAGCATGGGGTGAGCGCTGGCGTGGGTTCTCCAGTAGCTGGTTATTGGTGTGTTGGTCTGTCGTGATCTTCGCATTCTTTAGCATTTCACACTCCAAGTTACCGGGTTACATTATTCCGATTTTCCCAGCGTTGGCAATACTGATTGGAGCCCGACTTGATCAACTCCTGGGCGAACACAACTCACTTGGATTGAATTGGAGATTGCAAGCACTTGCTTTTACGGTCTTGGGTGCAGTTGGTTTCTTCTTCCTCTCAGAAATTAGCCGACAAGCAAGACCTGATGAAATCCTGGCGTATGCGCAGTACACCCTGTGGATCATTGCAGCATTAGTAGCCCTGATAATCTTTAGCTTATTGGCCGCATGGAAAAGTAAACGCAACGGGCTGCTCAGCCTCACGAGTTTTGCTGGAGGCTTTTTTCTGTGCGCCATCATCGCCGGCACTGGTCACGAAACTCTCGGTCGCGCCGTATCAGGAATAGATTTAGTCGAACAAGTAAAAGTAGACATCCCAGAAAAGGTGAACTTCTATTCCGTGAATATTTTGGACCATACGGTTCCTTTCTATTTAGGTAGAACTATGATCATGGTGGCATCTCCAGATGAACTCGAGTTTGGCGTGCAGCAAGAGCCTCAGTTATGGATGCCAACTCTCGAAGCATTTACCGCGCGCTGGAAAGAGGATGACACCGCATATGCCCTCATGGTTCCAGAGCAATACATTGAGTTACAAAAACAAGGCCTGCCAATGCAAGAGGTTGGCAGAGACTCGCGCAGAGTCATTGTGAAGCACCCAGATACAGCAAGCCCCACAAAACAATAAGGCCATCTATGTCAGCACTGCCATTCATTCCTTTTACTCGACCCAGCTTCGATCAAGCAACGATTGATGCCGTTGGCGAAGTACTTCGTTCGGGTTGGGTGACCTCTGGTCCTAAGCTCGCTGAATTTGAGGCCGCATTAAGTGAATATTTTGGCGGACGTCCTGTGCGCTGCTTTGCCAACGGCACCGCTACCATGAAGATTGCTCTTCAAGTGCTGGGTATCAGTGAAGGCGATGAAGTCATTACCACTCCAATTTCTTGGGTCGCTACTTCCAATGTCATTTTAGGTGTCGGAGCAAAACCGGTATTCGTGGATATTGATCCAATCACTCGCAATATTGATCTGAGTAAAGTGAGCGCTGCCATTACCCCTAAGACACGTGCCATCATGCCGGTCTATTTGGCTGGCTTGCCTGTAGACATGGATCAACTTTATGCGCTAGCCAAGCAACACAATTTGCGGGTGGTTGAAGATGCTGCGCAAGCCTTTGGCTCGCAGTGGAAAGGCCAAAAGATTGGCGCCATTGGGGATCTAGTGAGCTTTAGCTTTCAGGCCAACAAAAACCTCTCCACGGTTGAAGGTGGTTGCTTGGTTTTTAATAATCTGGATGAAGCAAAGCTTGCCGAGAAATTTCGCTTGCAAGGCTTAACCCGCCAAGGCATGGATGGCATGGATGTAGACGTGCTCGGTGGTAAAGATAATTTGACTGATGTTAATGCGGTCATTGGTCTTCATCAACTCAAACAGCTTCCTGCGTTTCAAACCCGTAGAAGCAATTTAGCGCGTCAGTACTTTGATGTCATTCGCGCTGAAATGAAATCCGCTGGCATCGAAGATCTTCAATTAGAACTACCTCCTGAGAATTTCACAGAAAGTAATTGGCATATGTTTCAAATCATCCTGCCACTAGACCAACTCAATGTAGATCGCGCCCAAGTGATGACCGAACTCAAAGACTTGGGTATTGGTACCGGAGTGCATTACCCCGCTATTACTGGCTTTACTCTCTACAAGAATTTAGGCTACCAAGCTATTAATACTCCGACTGCAGAACGTATCGGCCGCTCTATTTTGACCCTCCCCCTCTTTCCTGGAATGACTGATGGGGATGTGCCTCGTATCGCCCAGGGCTTATGTGGCATCCTGAAAAAACACCGTAAAAACTAGCTATACACAATAAATAGGCTTGATCAGTAAGATCAGGCAAAATTGCACCATGACTGCCAATTTAGCCGCTACCCCAACGCTTAGCATCGTTATTCCTGTTTACAACGAGGAAGATGGACTTCAGGCGCTTTTTGATCGCCTCTATCCAGCGCTAGATACTTTGGCAGCAAAACGCAATATTAGTTACGAAGTAGTCTTTGTGAATGATGGCAGCAAAGATCGCTCCGCTGGATTATTAGCAAAACAAGTTGAGCTGCGCCCAGACGTTACTCGTGCGGTGCTGTTTCACAGTAACTTTGGTCAGCATATGGCCATCATGGCCGGCTTTGAATACGCTCGTGGCGAATACATCATCACGCTCGATGCGGATTTGCAAAATCCTCCTGAAGAGATTGATGCTCTGACAAATGAGTTATTAAAGGGTCATGATTATGTGGGCACTATCCGCGCAAATCGTCGCGATAGCTTCTTCAGAAAATTTGCCTCACGCGCTATGAATCAACTGCGCCAAAGCATTACCCACATCACCATGACCGACCAAGGTTGTATGTTGCGTGGCTATAGTCGCCGCATCGTAGACCTGGTACGTCAATGTGATGAAAGCAATACTTTTATTCCGGCACTGGCCTATACCTTCGCTGCCAACCCAACTGAAATCACTGTCAAACACGAGGAGCGCTTTGCTGGTGAATCTAAATACAGTTTGTATCAACTGATTCGTTTGAACTTTGACTTGGTGACCGGCTTCTCGGTCATGCCGCTGCAAATCTTCTCTGCACTCGGGATGCTTTTATCTTTAGCTGCGGGAAGCCTGTTTGTCTACTTGCTGATACGCCGCTTTGTATTAGGAGCTGAAGTTGAGGGTGTGTTTACACTTTTCGCGCTTACCTTCTTCCTCATTGGCGTGATGCTCTTTGGGCTCGGTTTACTAGGTGAATACATTGGCCGCATCTACCAACAAGTCAGACAACGTCCACGCTATGTGGTGCAAACTGTTTTAGAGAAAAAATAATTGCACGCAGTCGTCTTTGCCTATCATGACGTAGGCGTCAATTGCTTAAAGGCCTTGATCGGTGCCGGTATTCAGATTGATTTGGTATTAACCCATCAAGATGATCCCAATGAAAATGTGTGGTTTGGTAGTGTTGCAAAACTCTGCGAAGATCAACAGATTCCTTACCTCACCCCAACAGTAAGCGAGTTGACGGGACTTATTCCTAGAATTCGGAAGCTAGCACCAGACTATCTTTTCTCGCTCTACTATCGCCATATGATTCCGGCCGAGCTACTTGCTTGTGCCAAGATTGCCGCTCTCAATATGCACGGCTCCCTTCTACCTAAATATCGTGGTCGCGCTCCAGTGAACTGGGCCATTCTTCACGGAGAAACTCAAACTGGTGCCACCCTGCATGTCATGGAAGTCAAGCCTGACGCAGGCGACATTGTTGGTCAATCCGCAGTCACCATTGGGCCAGATGAAACCGCCACCGATGTCTTTGGCAAGGTCAGCAAAGCTGCTGTCGAGGTCATCCACCAAGCGCTCCCAGAACTCATTCAAGGGCGAGTTCCCAAAAAGCCGAATGCGCTGAGTAAAGGGAGCTATTTTGGCGGTCGCAAACCGGAAGATGGGCGCATTCATTGGGAACAAACTGCCAAACAGGTCCACGACCTTGTGCGCGCCGTAGCACCCCCGTATCCAGGCGCATTTACCGAGAATCAGGGTCGGAAGATGATTGTGGCGCGCTCCACTCTAAAAGGGCCCTTTCCAGACAATCTCGATCTCGGGGCACTGGGCATCCAAGTGGTTGATAATCGGGTATTCGGCATTTGCGGCGACCACCAGGTAGTTGAAATTTTAGAATGGTTCCTGCAGCCAACTCAGTAACGAATTCAGCAACGAACTAGCAACATACTCATTAGATTAAAACGAGGCAGTAAAGATGAAAAAAGTACTCATTCTTGGCGTTAATGGCTTCATTGGCCATCACCTTTCAAAGCGCATTTTGGAGACGACCGATTGGGATGTCTATGGCATGGATATGCAAAACGATCGCTTAGGTGATTTGGTTAAGCATCCACGTATGCACTTCTTTGAAGGTGACATCACCATCAACAAAGAATGGGTTGAATACCACATCCGCAAATGTGATGTGATCTTGCCCTTGGTAGCAATCGCTACTCCAGCTACTTATGTACAGCAGCCATTAAAAGTATTTGAACTCGACTTTGAAGCGAATCTTCCCATCGTTCGCTCAGCCGTGAAATACAAAAAACATTTGGTATTCCCATCTACATCCGAAGTCTATGGCATGTGTGAAGATGGTGAATTTGATCCTGCAGCATCGAATATGGTTTACGGACCAATCAACAAGCCACGCTGGATCTATGCGTGCTCTAAGCAATTAATGGATCGCGTCATTTGGGGTTACGGCATGGAGGGTTTACGTTTTACCCTCTTTCGCCCATTTAACTGGATTGGGCCTGGCCTTGACAGTATCTACACACCAAAAGAAGGTTCTTCACGCGTAGTGACCCAGTTCTTGGGCCATATTGTTCGCGGTGAGCCAATCAACTTGGTGGATGGCGGCGCTCAAAAACGTGCCTTTACTTATATTGATGATGGCATCGATGCTTTGATGAAGATTATTGATAACAAAGATGGTATCGCTGACGGCAAGATCTACAACATTGGCAATCCAATCAACAATCACTCTGTGCGCGATCTCGCTACGCAGATGTTAGAGATTGCTAGAAGCATTCCGGAGTATGCAAAGACTGCTAACCAAGTGAAGATTCAAGAAACAACTTCAGGTGCGTACTATGGTGAAGGTTATCAAGATGTACAGAACCGTGTTCCTGCCATTGATAACACTATGCAGGAATTAGGCTGGAAGCCAACAACCACGATGACCGATGCCCTCAAGAATATTTTTGAAGCCTATCGTGAGGATGTTGAAAAAGCACGTCACCTAGTCGACAAAGAATAAGCTCCGAGGTTCATGGCAAAGATCGCACTCAAGGTAGACGTTGATACCTTACGCGGCACCCAAGAAGGTGTTCCCAATTTAGCTCGCACTCTGGAGCGCTTTGGCCTAAAGGCTAGCTTCTTATTTAGTCTTGGCCCCGATCACACTGGATGGGCTCTCAAGCGGGTCTTTCGTCCGGGGTTTTTGAAGAAGGTCAGTCGCACCTCCGTTGTCGAGCATTACGGCATCAAAACATTGCTATATGGCGTACTCCTTCCTGGACCGGATATTGGTAAAAAGGCTGCAGCAGAAATGCGTGCGATTGACCAGGCTGGTCATGAAACCGGTATTCATACTTGGGACCATGTGGCATGGCAAGATGCCGTACGTACCAAAGATGCCGCATGGACAAAAGCCCAGATGCAAAAGTCTTGGGATCGCTTTGTAGAAATCTTTGGGCATCCACCAGCCACTTACGGTGCGGCTGGCTGGCAAATGAATGAAGCAGCGTTTGAGCAACTCGATCAATGGGGCATGAAATACTCATCCGATGGCCGCGCTGAAGCCAACCTCATGCCTTACCGCTTAGCACTTTCTTCTGGGAAGGCTAAACACGTCCAATACCCAACTACCCTCCCGACTTTTGATGAACTTATTGGCATAGATGGTGCTGATGAATTCGGGGCAGTCAAAAAGCTCCTAGAAATTACCCAAAGCAACCCAAACGACCAAGTCTTTACATTGCATGCTGAACTAGAGGGCCAAAAGCTCCTGCCAGCCTTTGAGCAGCTGCTAATAGGCTGGCTAAATCAAGGTCATGACTTGGTCACCATGGGTCAATTACACCAATCTTGGGATATCACCAAACAACTCGATAAAATAGCGGTATTACCCGTGAGCTGGGGTGAAATAGCAAACCGCAGCGGTGAGTTGATTGTGCAGAATCATTAAGCAATAAGCAGTAGTGAAAAAATCATTAGAGCAGTAGAGACATTCATTTATTAAAGGGATCATCATGACAGTAGCTATCGGACAATCTATTCCGGAGTGTGCAATTCCTGCGACATCAGGCCTAACATTTACACCAGCTTCTGCCCAAGGCAAGAAATTGGTTATTTACTTTTATCCAAAAGACATGACTCCTGGATGCACTGCTGAATCCGGAGAGTTCCGCGATAACATTGAAGCCTTCACTAAGGCGAATACCTTGATCGTGGGAGTATCGCGAGATAGCCTCAAATCCCATGACAACTTCCGTAGCAAATTAGAGTTGCCATTTGAATTGGTGGCCGATACCGAAGAGAAGTTATGCCAACTCTTTGGCGTCATGAAAATGAAAAATATGTATGGCAAGCAAGTGCGCGGTGTAGAACGCAGCACCTTCCTTTTTGACTCCTCTGGCAAACTGGCAAAAGAGTGGCGCGGACTTAAGGTAGCAGGCCATGTGACAGAGGTATTACAAGCCGCCCAAGCCATTAGTTAATTTTTTTAATAATTTTTGGCTAGGTGCTTGCAAAGCCCAAAATTTGGGGTAAAGTAAAGTCATATGCACCGTAACCGACGGGAAAGACTAACAATCCGTTTGATTCAAGAGCCTGGATATACAGCAGGCACGGCGAGCAACCCCCTTCGTTTTACCAACAACCGCTTGAAAACCAGTTTCATCACAAACCGTCAAAGCTCTCTGCCTGACGGTTTTTTCTTTTAGGAGAGTCTGCATGCCATTGCCCCCCATCCCAACTCAAATTGCTGACCAAGTTAAATTAGGCCAAAAACATACGCCAGATTTAAAGAAACGCCCTGCCCCAGCAAAACCAGTTGTAATGGAAAATCATGCTGCTGATTGGACTAACGATACTCAAGAAGATCTCTCTGCAGCTGAAGTAGCTCTCGAAAAAATTAAGGCAGATCGTCGCCCTGCTCGCACTGATAAAACTGATGGCAAATCACTGAACATCCCAGAGAAACCAAAGCGCGTCATTCGCACTGGTCCTCCAAGCTTATTTGTCCTTGACACCAATGTGTTGATGCACGATCCAAGCTCTCTGTTCCGCTTCTCCGAACATGACCTATTCTTGCCGATGACCACACTCGAAGAGTTGGACAATCATAAGAAAGGCATGACCGAGGTTGCCCGTAATGCTCGTACCGTTAGCAGATCCTTAGATCAACTAGTGGCTGGGACTAGCGGCTCATTAGACGAAGGCATCCCCCTCAACAAGTTAGGCAATCAGGATGTATCAGGACGCCTTTTCTTTCAAACCAAACTGACCACCCAGGCCCTCCCTGAAGGCCTGCCTGAAGGCAAGGGTGACAACATGATTTTGGCTGTGGTTAGCGAGCTACAACAGACGCGCAAAGGTCAAGAAGTGGTGTTGGTATCTAAAGATATCAATATGCGTATTAAGGCGCGCGCCTTAGGCTTACCTGCTGAAGATTATTTCAATGATCAGGTATTAGAAGATCGCGACCTGATGTACTCGGGCGTCATGAGCTTACCGGCAGATTTTTGGCCAAAACATGGCAAGGCAATGGAGAGCTGGGCCGATAGCAAATCCGGCACCATGTTCTACAGAGTTACAGGACCAAGTGTTCCTAGCATGTTGATTAATCAATTCGTCTATCAAGAAAATCCGGATGGCTCGACCCCTTTCTATGCCCAAGTTCGAGAAATCAACGGCAAGACTGCCCTCTTGCAAACCTTGAGAGACTTCTCGCACCAGAAAAATAATGTCTGGAGTGTGACGGCACGTAATCGCGAACAAAACTTCGCCATGAATTTATTGATGAACCCGGATGTCGACTTTGTCACACTCTTAGGTCAAGCAGGTACAGGAAAAACCCTGCTGGCTCTGGCTGCGGGCTTGGAGCAAGTGCTTGATAGTAAGCGCTATAACGAGATCATTATTACCCGTGCAACCGTTCCTGTTGGTGAAGATATTGGCTTCTTGCCTGGTACTGAAGAAGAAAAGATGCAGCCTTGGATGGGTGCATTTGACGATAACTTAGAAGTGCTTCATCGCAATGAGGACAATGCTGGTGAGTGGGGTCGCGCAGCAACGCAAGAACTCATTCGTTCACGCATTAAAGTGAAGAGCATGAACTTCATGCGTGGCAGAACTTTTGTGAGCAAGTATGTGATCATTGATGAAGCGCAAAACTTAACACCAAAACAGATGAAAACCCTGATTACCCGTGCCGGTCCCGGAACCAAAGTAGTGTGCTTGGGTAATATTGCGCAAATTGACACCCCTTATCTTACGGAAGGCAGTTCAGGTCTAACTTATGTGGTCGATCGCTTCAAGGGCTGGCGTCACAGCGGCCACATCACCTTGCAACGCGGTGAGCGTTCGCGCTTGGCCGATTACGCTGCTGAGGTTCTGTAGTGTGTTAACGCCATGACGCTGGGCTTTTATATTATTTTGATGGCCCAGTTTTTATCGGCCCTGGCCGATAACACACTATTGTTTGCCGCCATTGCGTTGTTGCGGGATATGGATCAGCCTCCTGAGTACGTCCCCATCTTGCAGCAATTCTTTGTGGTGTCCTACATTGTATTGGCTCCTTTTGTCGGTGCGTTTTCAGATGCGCTGCCCAAGGGCCGCGTGATGTTCATCAGTAACCTCATCAAACTATCCGGTTGCCTGGCCATGCTGTTTGGGGTTAATCCACTATATTCCTATGCATTAGTGGGGCTTGGTGCCGCCGCCTACTCGCCGGCCAAATACGGCATCTTGACGGAATATTTACCCGCCAAGTTTTTGGTG
>Ga0214194_100085_pt1 | contig 19618 bp, 18 predicted proteins | sample TroBogEpilimnion_35_FD_153032 | JGI IMG/M metagenome (GOLD analysis project Ga0214194, IMG submission 153032) | Freshwater microbial communities from Trout Bog Lake, WI - 12AUG2008 epilimnion | ecosystem: Environmental > Aquatic > Freshwater > Lake > Epilimnion/Euphotic zone | place: Trout Bog... | reverse complement strand
GACCTCACCGTCACTGGCATAGAGATAGGTAATCACTTCGTAAGTAGCGCCCTCAGTGTCTTCAAGGTCAAGTTCAACCTCGCTTGCATATTGTCGCATTGTCAACCCCTTAGGGATCATGGGCGGGCATTGTGCGCCGCCACCACTCACCTTACTCTCTTACGCGCTCACCGTCAAGTCACTTGACTGAGCAAGTCGCCGGGGGATCATGGGCCACCTTTGCCAGTCAGCTCAACTAAGCGGTCAGCGATCCCTTAGGGGGGCCAGTCGAACGTTCGCCGCCAGTGAGCTCACCCGCCCGCCAACTCACTGACGCGCCCAGGGTCGCCGGGATCAGTCACGGCCACCGCAACCGGGGTGCACTTCACTAGTAGGGGGTGACACTTAAACCGTCGCCACTCGTGCGCCCGCTGACCGTGCAAGCTGTCGCCGTTGTGGTGCCCTCAGTGCCGTTGTTGTTGCCATAGCCAATCCTCACCATTCGCATCCATCCTCCTCCATTGCCCTCCATCCAGCCTGAATGCGCACCCATTCGCCATTGATCGGGAAAACCAGGCGAACAAATGTTCGCAACCGGTAGTATGCCGAGACGGGGGGCCTGTTCAATGCCCAGTTAGACCCCTCCGTAAATCCGGTCATTTCGTAGTCTTTGCAGGGGAAACGCTAGAACGGCGTACTACGGTGTGATGGCTTCTACCGGCGATTTGGGGGTGTGACTGACAAGGTGACGCAACCTACAACAGGATCGCTTACAGACGATTACAGGGGGGTCTCGTGGCCTTCTGGCGTATTCAGGGAACGCGTGTCTATGAAGGTGGTGAGTCGTAGCGGATTGGGAGGCAGTCGAGGACTGCGGTGGTTGCGATTTCGGCTCGCTTGCGGTAGATGGCTCGGGTCATTTCCGGCGCGTCCCCCCAGTGCCCTTCACCGTGGTCGGCTTTCCACAGGCTGAGGGCAACCCAGTTGATGATCTGGCTCTTAGTCACCGGACAGCACTTTTACTGAGGCCCGGACTTTTTCGTGCAGCTCCTTGATGGTGCCATCGTTCACGATGAAGTCATCGCAGTCATCTGCCGTGATGGAGTTCTCGGTCGGCCCGCCGAGGTTCTCAACGCCTGGTCGCTCGATCCAGATGATCTTGCCATCCCACCATTTCACCATTTCCCGTTCGTTGGGGAAACGGACATCGGTGATGGAGATGTTGCGCTCGTAGTCCCCGGTGGCCTTGGAAAGGTCAATGGTTGCGCTCAGGTGGTCTACGAAGATGTAGGGGCTGATGTCCCGAGCTGCCATCCCCAACTCTTGCAGGAGCCTTCTGACTTCCGGCGCTTCCCTCTTTGCCTTGTCCCAGCCGACCCGCTCGATGACCTCTTTGAGCCGGACAGCATCCCCCTCGTGGGTCTCGTAGAGCACTGGGTCAAGCCGGAGGAGCATCTGTCTCAGCGCATCAGCGAAGGCAAATGTTGGATACGACAATGCCTCAGCAGCAGCGTTCTTTCCTGCGCCAGCGAGTCCTGCGAAGCCTACGATCATGGTGGCCCTTTCTCTGCAAATTTTTTCTTGCCCCTCACTTGCAAGCCTAGTCGCTCCCCTGTATGGTGTCAAGCGAACCACCCGAAGATCCAACCCGGTTCTCCGGCTGACGGTGGGGACATTCTTAGGGTTTGGGGTCTGAACTGCCCGGCCCCAGCCCCTAAGACCAGACACGCCAAGCGAGAGGAATGACTGAATGGCGATTATCAGAGGGCCGAAGCCCAGCAATAACTACGTTGTCGTGAGCAACGACATGGCGAGGAATGACCAACTCTCGTGGGAAGCCAGGGGCCTGCTGCTCTACCTGCTGTCCCACGCCGAGCATTGGGAGGTCAACGTCAAGCAACTTGTCCAGCAGTCGCCCAACGCTGGTCGAGACCGGGTGTACCGGATCATCAACGAGCTGGTGGAGGCTGGCTACATCGTGACCCAGCAGAACCGCAACAACTACGGGCAGATGATGAGCATGGACTACATCGTTTACGACGCTCCAGCCGCACCAGCATCCACCGCTAACGGCTCCACCGCTAACGGCTTTTCCGTTCACGGCAAACACGGATGCATAAGAAGTACTATTCCTAAAGAAGTACTATCTGTAAGAAGTACTATAAATACAACGATCATTTCGTTTTCTGAGATGTGGAAGCACTACCCACGCAAGATCGCCAAGGGAGCTGCTGAGAAGGCGTTCGCTGCCCGGTTGAAGGAGGGTGTTGACCCCTCGCTGCTGCTGGAGGCCACCGAGAACTACGCCCGCACCTGCAAGGGCAAAGAGAGCCGGTACATCCTCCACGGCTCAACCTTCTACGGCCCTGACGAGCGATGGAAGGACTACCTCCCTGGCGGCGCTGGTCTGCTAACATCAAAGCCAATGAGCGTTCTCGCAGAGTTCGCAGAGGAGGAAGAATGACCAAGAAAGAGCTTGCCCAAGTGCTCGCAGTCCTTTCCGCCGCCTATCCCCGGTGGGAGATCACCGAGGAGTTGCCGGTGGTCTACTACGACCTGCTTGGGGACTTGGACATCGCAGTCCTGCGCCAAGCAGCGAGGGAGTGGGCGATGGTTGAGAAGTGGCCTCCCACGATTGCTGACCTGCGCCAGAAGGCAGCATCCATTTGCGGCTACCTCGCCCCGACCAGCGGGCAGGCATGGGCGGAGATCATGGCCGCAATCCAGAACGGCTCCTACAACTCCTGGAGCCACCCCAGCATCTCCAAGGCAGTCCGGCAGTTCGGCCTGCAAGAGATCCGCTTCTCAGACAACCTCAGCGTGACACGAGCACAGTTCCTGAAGGTGTATGCTGAGATTGAGAAGCAAACCAACCAGCAGGTAATCCTGTCCCCCAAGTTAGAAATCGGAGCAGCCAATGACGTTTCTCGACATCAACTACCGCCTTACCAAAACGATGTTCGACTGGGGGCAGGAGCAGGGCCTGACCATCAACCTCAGCGCCTCAACCGTTCGGTTCAGGGAGTTCCACCACAGCCAGCAAACGCAGGCGCAGGACTGGTTTGACCTCTGGAAGCGGTGGGTGCTTTCCGAGGAGCACCGCTTCGCCGGTCTGCCGGAATACCACGGCACCTACTACGCCTTCCCCGATCCCGAGCCAGACACATGGGATGGCAACCCAACCCCAATGCCCGAGTACCTTGTCCAACAAATCAACGAGCTGAAAGTGAAAATGAATGCCAACCGATAGCCCCCGCAAAGTCCGGTTCCACTACCCCGAGGTCGTAGTTGTCCTCGCCAACGGCGATGAGATCAGCCACCCAGATGTCGGGTTCACCGTCAACGATGGTCACTGTGTTATCGTTGGCCCAGACTCGTTGTGGCGGCACATCTACGCGCCGCAGACATGGAACGAGGTTTACGGCGATGGAAACCCCAAGGAGCACTAGTGACCCAGTACCGCAACAGCCTCATCCGCCTCATTGCCCCTGCGCTTGTTGGTGCGGCGACTGGTTTGTCCTCGACGGTAGTGAAGCACCTGAACCCACAACTGTTGGCCGTTATCTCGCCCGCAGCTGCTTACGCCTACTACGCGCTGGCCGCTGGGTTAGAGAAGCGGTATCCGTGGGCATCACGCTTGCTCGTGTTGCCGCGAGTCCAAGCCTCTGCCACTGTCGCCGCTGCCCCAGTTGCACCAGTCGCAGGCGGTAGCACTCCAGCAGCATGACCACTCCCGCACAGAAGCGGATGGTCATTCGGCTTCTCTCTGAAGGCTTCTCATACCGAGAGACCGCCAAGAAAGCCGGAGTCAGCCTTTCCACCGTCCAGCGGTGGATGAACCAAACCAAGGGTGTCCCGACAAGCACCGTTGGTAAGGAGCGCACCGAGGCGAAGCGGATTGAGGAACTCCCCGGCCCCATTCCCTTTGCTGAGTTGCGCCCGGAAGCGGCCCGCGCATTAGAGGACTTTACTTACTTTCAGAGAAGGTACTTCGGGCGGGTCGCTACTCCGTGGCAGGCAGAAGCCGCCGAACGGATCGCCGCAGCACTTGACACTCCCGACGAGGAATACTTCGTCATCAACGCCCCTCCTGGCTCGGGTAAGACCACGGTGTTCACCCACGACATTCCCATCTGGCTGACTTGTCGAGACCGCAGCCTCCGAGGACTCATCGGCTCCGCCAACCAGCGAGCAGCACAGACCCACGTCAACCGCATCAAGAGAACCCTGATGCGAACCATGCCGGAGCAGGCTCCCCTGCAAGATGTCCGCAGAGGTCGAGCCGTAGATGCCGAGAGCACCGTGGCGCTGGACTTCGGGCGCTTCCAGCCACTTGACCGAGAAGTCTGGAACCGAGATGCCCTGATTGTCATGCAACACGATGATATCGGTGCTATCACGGAAAAGGAACCAACGTGGTCTGCCTACGGTGAGGACTCCGGCTTCCTTGGACAACGTTTCACCTTCGTCGTATGGGACGACCTCGTGACCCCCAAGTCCGTCGCAACGGTAGAAGCCCGAGAGAAGCAACAAGCTCACTGGTCACAGATTGCTGAGACCCGTCTGGAACCCTCCGGCGTTCTCCTGCTCCAAGGCCAGAGGCTCGCCCCCGATGACCTCTACCGCTACGCCCTTGATCTGAAGTCGGGTGAGTTTGACGAGGAGGAGGTCAAGTACAACGACCGAGGCGAGGAGGTCGTGACTGACCGAGGCGACCGGAAGTACAAGCACATCATCTTCCGAGCGCACTACGAGGACAGGTGTGAAGGCGAGAAAAGCCCCGACCACCACCTGAACAACGCTCGACCCTACCCAGAAGGGTGCCTCCTTGACCCCCGGCGCTTGCCGTGGAAGAAGATCAAGGCGCTGGAAGCAAACCCCATCAACAACTTCCGAACGGTGTATCAGCAGGAAGATGTAGACCCTGCCAACGTCCTCGTGCAGGGAGAGTGGATCTACGGCTCCGAACGCTTTCCCGGTTGCCTTGACCGCCAACGTGACCTTTGGGAACTGCCACCAGGAGTCTCCAGCGATGGCCTCATCATCATGGCTTCATGCGACCCCAGCCCCACGATGTACTGGTCAGTACAATGCTGGGCTTATGACCCGGTATCAGAGTTCCGGTATCTGATCGGGTTCCACCGAGGCAAGATGGACGCTCCCGACTTCCTTGACTTCAAGCAGGACACCGGAGAGTGGACAGGTCTTATGGCCGACTGGCAGGAACAGTCCCGCAGGGCAGGGCTAGAAATCCAAACATGGATTGTCGAGGTGAACGCCGCAGCAAAATTCCTCCTCCAATACGACCATGTGCGCCGCTGGCAAGCCAAGAACGGCGTGGACATTATCCCCCACACCACAGGCCGCAACAAGACCGACGAGGAGTTCGGAGTGCAAACACTCGCTCCGCACTATAGATACGGTAGAATTAGACTACCTGCCTCCATGCAATCCAAGCAGCGTATCATGCCGCTGATTGACGAGGTGACGAAGTACCCCCATGGACGAACGGATGACTGCGTGATGGCCCAATGGTTCTTTGAGTGGAACCTTCCAGATGTCACACCCAAGGGAGCGTATAACGCTGCCCCTGTGTGGCGACCATCATGGGTGACGAAGTGAAGTCGCCCGAGGAAATCATGCAGATGTTCCAAGAGAGGAAGGTCTCTCGTGGACAGTGGTGGAACAAGGCCGACGAGGTGCGCCGCCACTACAACGGCGAAGTCGTAGTCCCGCTGCCCGAGCTTGACGATGTTGAGAAGCCTGCGGTAGCAAACCTGCTCTCAATGGGTGTCGAGCAGATGGCGATGCGAGTTGCCTCCGTGACCCCTGATGTGTCTTTCCCTTCCCTGCGCCCCGGCTTCAAGGCATGGGATCAGAAGGCCCACGACTCTCGGCTCGCCATCAAGGGCATCTGGGAAATGAACCAGTGGAAGATCAAGATGCGCCGGAGGGCAAGGTTCCTCATCGCCTACGGCTGCTCACCCGTCACCATCACCCCTGTCTCCCCCAACGGCGATGACCCGAGGAAGATCCCGTTCCTCCGAGTCCGCAACCCCCTGTCTGCCTACCCCTCGGCGCTCCTTGACGCTGACTCCATGGAGCCGCAGAACTGCATCTTCCACGACCAGAAGCCTCTTCTGTGGCTGAAGCAGAACTACCCTGACCAAGCCGGACTGATCTACAAGGGCGAGAAGTTCAACGACACCAGTCTCTTTGACATCTTGGAATACGTTGACGATGAGGAAACCGTCATCATCTGCGTCGGCAGCCAGAGGAACCCCGGCACTCGCTACGAGCCGAGCCACGGCACCTCCGTCACCGCCCTCCTAGAGCGCATCCCGAACCGGGCTGGCATCTCGCCCGTGGTCTTTCCCGGCCGCGTAACGCTGGATCGTCTAGCGGGGCAGTTTGACGGTACCCTCGGGATGCACCTCCGAGCAGCAAAGTTGGACGCACTCAACACCATCGCCATCTTCCGTGGCGTGTTCCCCGAGGTCTGGGTTGAGGGCAACAACGCCGCCCGCAGCCCCCAAATCCTTCAGTACGCCGATGGCAAGCAAGGGCAGGTCGGCATCATCAAGGATGGCCGGGCACAACAGATGCTCCCCCAAGTCGGTCAAATGGGGATGCAACTCCTTGACCAACTGGAGCGAGCGCAACGCCTGAGTGCAGGTATCCCTGCCGAGTTCGGTGGCGAGTCACCGTCAAATGTCCGTACAGCCCGTCGAGGCGAGATGGTGCTCGGCAACACGGTGGACATGCCCATTCAGGAGTACCAAGAAATCTTTGAGATTTCCAGCGAGGCAGAAATCCGCCGCATGGTGGCCGTACAGAAGGCGTACTACGGCAAGAAGGCTTCCATGTTCGTGTTGCCGGGAGATGGCAAGGTTCTCCGAGAGGACTACATCCCCGACGAAACCTTCGTCACCGACTTCGCCAAAGTCACCTACCCCTTGCCCGGCACCGATGCCAACGGCCTCGCAGTTGCTATTGGTCAGAAAATCGGAATTGGCATCATGTCTACCGAGACCGGCATGGAACTTGACCCCACCATTGACGATCCTGCTCGTGAGAAGCACCGCATCATCATGGACGGTCTGGAGAAGGCTCTGCTTGCCGGAGTGGAACAGCAACTCACCCAAGGCCAGATGGACCCAGTTCTCGTCGCTAAGATTGCAACCAAGTTGACCGACCCAGAAATGAGTCTTGCCGATGCGATCACCGCAGCCCATGAGGAAGCGCAGAAAGAACAAGCGGCTCAACAGCAGTCGCAACAACAGGCTGCTCAACAGCCCGGAGGTGGCGCTCCGCAAGGCATGGCAGACCCCTCGCAGATGGCGGGTATCAACCAGACTCCCCCTGCTACACCGTCTGACCAAAAGCCAGAAGGCCAACCTTCTATCGCCCCACCACCCCAAGGAGCCATGGACTTGAAGTCCCTGCTCGGCGCACTAGGCGGAGGCGCAAGTGCCGCGTAAGGCCAAGCCGAACCGTACTGACCTGAACGTCCCCAAGGTCACTGTCCCTGGACAGGACTACGGAAAGCAAGCTGGGCAGGCACAGGCAATGCAGATTGTTCCCATGGCTTCCGGCGACCGCACCACGGCGCAGATGGCGGCGCAAGCACCACAAGCTCCACAAGGCAAGCCACTTGTCCCAGTTGAGGCACCAGACCTTTCGCAGTTGAAGTATCTCCACCCAACCGAGGAACCTCACTTGCCCATGACTCACGGCCTTTCAGTCGGCCCCGGTGCAGGCCCCGAAGCGATGGGGCCATTCGGCGGTTCACTGTCGCACACCTTGACCTCACTCGCCCAAGGCCCTTACGGTTCACCCCAACTGAGCCAAGTGGCTGACCTCATTCACCAAGCCGGGCTGTAATGGAGTGGATGACTCCCGGCCCTGAGCCGATCAAAGCCAAGCCTGTCCCCACCCAAGGCCCGCAGGGAGCACAAGGCGTTCAAGGAGCACCAGTCGCTCCGGCTCCCAAGCCCCAGCAGGGCGCACAAGGCCCGCAAGGTGTCACTCGTCAGCCCACCGGAGCGCAAGGCGCACAAGGCCAAGTTCAGGCGCAATACGAGCACAACCTTCTTACGCCTCAAGGTGTCCAAGATGCGGTCAACAAAGGTCAAATCAAACTCACTACTGACCAACTCGCTGCATACCGAGAGGACAAATGGCAGGCACTCCCCGGCTCCGCAGACCGAGTTCAGCAAACCTACGTTGCCCCATCTTGGAAAGATGGCAAGTACCAAGGCGGCTACTACACCAGCGAGTATGTCGAGCCGGGCAAGGCTTTAGTTCTGTTGAAGCGAGGAAATGTCTGGCTTACGACTGACGAGCAGGAAGCGGCAAAGGCACAGATCGCCCACCTGAACAAGGAATACCACGACTACAAGCAGTCCTACGCCATCGGGACAGTCCTCCAGAAGTCCCCAGAATTGAAGCACTACCCCGGCATCCTCTCAGCCATGATGCAGGGAACCACGATTACTTCCAAGAACGTCAAGACCTACGGCGCAATCGGCGCAGTATTTGACAAGTTCCCAGCCCTTGCCGCCAACCCCCGAGTGCTTGGCGCTTTGATGAGTGGTCAGAACCTCACACGAGAACTGTTGTTGCAGAACAACATTCCGGCTGAACGCGTCAACATGATCTTGGAAGCCCAAAAAACCTACCGAGGGTTTGTCGTGCCCGAGCACGAGGTCGCCGGTATCTTGAAGGCACAAAGCCTGTACACAATGTCGCTGGAAAGCATGAAGAACTACGGCGACTATGTGGACTTCCTCATCAAGACGGAGCCGCACCCCGGTCTGTTGCAGGAACTCGGCCATGCTGTTCAGTCGGGCATCGCCGCAATCCCTGGCGGTCTCGCAGTAGAGAACGCTGTCATCTCCGCTGTTGGCGGCATCCTCGGCCTGATGAACGCTCACCCGCTAATGTGGCTTGACCACCTCCTGCACAGCGAGCAAAACAAAATCAGCAAGGAAGGCGGCGGAACGCCATTAGCCGCAACCACACCTGTTCTCGGTGTTGCCACCACCGCCCTTGACATGGTGACTGGTCTGTTCAACTCGACCCAGCACTTCTACCGCACCTATGAAACCATCAAGAACACCCGAGGCGAAGCCGCTGCTCTAGAGGCTTTGATGCCAAGCGTCCTTGGCGCAGGCGTTGGCATGGCGGTTGGCGCTGCTTTGACTGCGATCCCCGGCACAGAAGAACTTGCCCCAGGAGAACTTGCTGCAACCGGCGCAGGGCTTGACAGCAGCCTTGCCGCCGCAGACGCAGCAGGCGCAGCGTTAGATATGTCTCGCTTCACCAAGGCTGTCCAAGAGCTGCGAGACTCCGCTAACGCCCTCAAAGACCTTGTGAAGATGCCGTTTGAGTCGTTGTCTAAGACCGAGGCATACCAGACCTTCTTGCGTGCTAAGGCAAGTGTTGAAACCCTTCTGCGACCATTTGTGGACGTGGTTCGACCAGTTACCGATGTGACCGGCAAGGTCATCAACAAGTACTCCATCGCTGGCTGGCAAATCGGTGCGGACATCGGCGGTCAGACCATGTACCGCAAGGAGTGGGCGGAGACCGCTGACGCTACCAAGTGGGCAAAGGATCACCCCAACGAAGCCCCGACCCTCGGACAAGCCTTGCTTGGTCGCCACAACTTCGCTTCAGGAGCAGTTGACTTCCTCATCTCAGTTGGCGCACAAGACCCCTATGCAGTAGTCGGCTCGTTTCGCAAGGACATTAGGAGCGTTGAGGGCCTGACCTTCAATCTGCACCTGCCCTTCATTGACAAGACCCTAAACCATGTTTGGTCGGGAACCGCCTTTGCCAATGTTGACCAAGCCTACGAACAGTACGCCGGAGTTCGACGGGCTCTAAATGCCATTGTCGCTAATGTTGACAACGTTGCCGCCATCAACCGCATTGACAAGCGCCTTGCTCCCATCGCTCCCCTTCTCCACGCTGCTAAGGCAGACACGCCAGAAGAAACGCTCCGCAACGTCATGGACGTATTCAAGAACCTGTCGGCGGTAGACGAGGTATTCACCACCGGCAAGTTGCCCATGACTTCCTCCATGCTCTTGCGCTTGCGCCAGATGGAGGTCGGCAGCAAGGGCCGCTTCACCTTTATGCCGATGTTCCTGGACTTTTCCGGTAAAGTTCAGGACTGGGGAGTTCGCAACCGAGACTTCACCCTCGGAGACTCTGGTGCCCTGCCTGCCCTTGCTCACGGCCTAGAGCAAATCGGCATCCCTCGCAGCGTTGTTGACGAAGCCATCAACCACCTCGCCTCCACCAAAGACCCCGGCGAATGGATGAACACCTACAAGACCGTTGTGAAGGGACACTTGCAGCTTCAGATGGTTGCAACCTTGGTGGGCGACAAGTTGGCGGCGGAATTTGATCCGGTGGTGCTGGACTCGTTCCTCGCACACTTTGACGCTCAGGTCAACGAAGCAGTTGATAGGGCAGCAAACCTCGTCACTGGCTTCGGTGGCATCAGCACCAAGGAACACGCCTACGCCTATGGCCGAGATGGAATGAACCTCAGCCACGCCACCGATGGCGTAAAAGAAGCCAGCGCAGCAGTCTACGAAAGTCAAGTGGGGCGTATCCACTTTCCGAACTACAACGAGTTTCGACGCTCCACTCACGGCCTTGTGCGAGCGTTGAAGAACTCCAGCAGCGTGAAGCAACTTGATGTCTCACTGAAGAAGTTGCTCAGCCAAGACGAATACGAAGCGTTTGTTGCAGCTGTGAGCGAAGACAAAGTTTCCGACGTTGCTGTTGAGTTCCGAGAGCACCGGACAGATCTCGGCATCTCAAAAGAACTCTCGGGCAAGTTTGTCCAGAACCTCCGCTACGCGTGGGACACCACCAAGGGTGGCTCTGGCGTAATGAAAGATTTCATTGACCGCTACGTCAACGACAACTATTTCAAGCCCATGGCACTCGCCACTGGTGGCTGGGCAACTCGTGTCTCGGCTTCCGAAATCATGCTCAACGCCATGCGCCAAGGGCCGATCAACCTCAGCCTCGCTCGCTTCGCTGCTGCCGGTGCTCGCCACGAACGAGCAGTCCTGCATTGGGGCAAGGACTTAGAGCGAAAGTCCATCATGGACATCGCAGCCCGAGTCGCCTATGTCCTTGGCGGAAAGTTTGTTGACCCCAACCATCGAGTGTTCTCCAGCAACGAGGAGATGGGCCACTTCGTCGCAGTCCTCCACGGTGTCATGGCCGGAGTTGAGACCAGCATCCTGAAGGGACTCGGCAAGCAGGAGTTCATGGACGCTGCCATCCGGTCGCTCTACTTGAACCAAGGCCACCTTGCACCTCAGATGGTTGAGGGCGGTCACGCCATGGTCAACGACCGCTCCCTTCCTGCCAAGGGCAGCATCATGTCCGTGGACACGGCGCTGTCGGCGGAGAAGGACACGGCTGAAGGTGTCCGAGCCATGAAAGCCAAGATGGAGCAGATCGTCGGACACAAGGCTCGCCTCTCAACCAGTGGTGAGTTCACCGGCATCGGCTCGGGCAATCAGGGCTTCATTGTCTCGCGTCTGTTCCAAGCAGACACGCAGGCTACCGACAAGTCTGTCCACTACGCCTTGCAGGAAATGGTCAGGGTTTTTGACGAGGAGATCAAGGCTGGCAAGAGCGTTGAGCAAGCTTGGGAGTCCGCCAAGGTTGAAGGCATTGGGGCGCACTACGAGTTCATGCAATCGCTTCCGCAGTCAACCCGAGAGATCATGGTTCGCCAAAAGAACTTTGTGCCGACCAACACCGAGTTCCTGAAGAAGTATCCCTACGCCACAGATGACCCCGGCCTCGCGCACTCCGCTGTCGCCATTGAAGGTCTGGAGAGCACCCTCTGGGGAGGCAGGAACCTGCCCGCAACCGGCAAGCCCTATTTTGACGAGCGCCTGTTCAAGGACATGGCGGCTCGCACCATCAAGGACAAGTCATGGCAGGAGTTTGCTCGTGCCTACCACACCGGCCCTGACGGTGAGCGCCTTGGCTCGGAACACTTCTCAATGGTGTTCGGCCCCAAAGTCAATCACATTACCTTCAGCGAACTGTTGCCGACCCACGCTTCGGAATGGTTGAACACCAAGTTCACCTCTCGCATCGTGTCTCGACTGTCTCGTGAACCCATCTTCATCGTGGAGTTCGCCAAGCAACGCAAGATTGCGGAACGAGAGTTGGCTTCCAAATTGGGCGAAGCAGTTGACGATGAAGCAGCAACCCTCATGCAAGACCGTTCAGAAGCAATGGCTATGGCTCGTGCTTCCATGGAGATGGTTCGCTACATCCACAACCCTTACGACAAACTGAAATTTGAGTATGGGATGCGAGTCATTGCACCGTTCTACTTCGCCCAGAACCAATCGTGGCGACGCATGGGCAGACTGCTGGTAGAAGATCCAGGCGCATTTGAGCGGTACGCCAAACTTGTCATGCAGACACTCAACTTTTCCTACGCAGCATCTAAGTCCACTGGTGGCTACCCAACTATTACCATGCCGTTCTCTGGAAGCATCATGGGCTTCGTCACCAAGATGCTTGATGGCGGTGTCGCAGTCCCCATCGGCATCCCACTGTCGCTCTCCTCAGCACAGTCAATCCTGCCGATCAGCCCACTGGACACGGTAGAGCCAACCAACGCTCTGTCCAGCCCAGCGTCGCTTGTCCACTCCCTCATCCCTCGATTTGGCCCAGTGTTCAACTTGCCGCTGAAGTGGATTTTGCCGTCGTTTGGCGTTTTGACCCCGCTTGAACTGCAAAAAATAAATGACACCATTGTCGGAGCAACGGGTGAGAGCACCTCGCTGGTGCAAGATGCTGTCCCCAATTCGTTCATTGACCACATGCTGCAAACCTCTATCGGTGTGCTTGGCGCAGTTTGGTCAAAGCCGGGGCAAAACATCAATTCTCAGTTCCTGAGTTCCTACATCACGGCATCTGACGAAACTTGGCGCTACATCATTGAGAAGAAATTTGACCAACTAGAGGCAACGGTTCGTGCAGCCTCTAAGGGCAAGTCCGACAACTACATCAACAACTTGGTGCTTCAGAACTTCCAGCAGTTCTACAGCCCTGGAACGCCGGAAGGTAAGAAGCACCTCAGCGACCTATTCAGCGAAGTCAACAAGGCCACCGCAACGCGAGCTGTTGTTCGAGCAGTAGTTGGCTTCATGTCTCCGCTTTCAACTTCAATGGGACAAGCCAACCAGCAGTTCACTCAGGACTACCAGAACCTTGTCTATCTCCTCAACGGCGACACCATGGCGGCGCAGGATAAGTTGCTTTCCCTCAACCCAGATCGTGCGCCTTACACCATCGCTACCACAGCCTCAAAGTCCCAAGGCCTCATGGCGCCGGGGACAAGTTGGCCTACAACGCAAAATGGTCTGCACTGGATGGAAGCCAACACCGGCATCGTCAGCGCCTACCCTTCGGCATCTCGATACTTGATGCCCATCGCAACTCTGGAAAGCAGCAAGAACCCTTACGACGCTCTGGCGCAGTTGTACCAAATCCAGCAACAGTTCCGAGAGAAGCGCACTCCAGCAGACATGATGACTGCGCTCAACATCTCAGTGGGCAACTACTTCTTCAATCAAGTTGTTTTGCCGACCTATGAGAACTACTTCAAGTCGCAAGGAGTTTCTGACCCTGCTTACTCTGCCTACGCCCAAGGCGGTAAGCAATGGATACAATCCACCGGTTCTGTGCTCAACCCAGACTGGGTGGCGTATCATGGAGCAGCAGAGGGTAAGCAGTTCCGCACCCAAACTCTCGATCAAGTGAAGAACCTCATCGCTGACCCCAAGTACGCCAAGATGCCGCAGATGCAAAACCTCCGCAATGTCTACGACAGTTATGTCGCTCTTGACGCTGAGATGACGCAAATGAACTACACCTCATCACAGAAGGGCGCAGCATGGAACGGCAAGGGTGGAGTTGTTGACCAAATGAAGAAGTTAGTTCCTTCAATGGTTCCCTTCATTACCGATGTTCTCGCTCCGCTCTACCCCTACTACCCCAACGGATAAGTCATGGCTGAAGAACCCACAGACACCAAGGCACACGAGGAGGCTGAAACCTCCGTCTTTGAGGCCGAAGAACAGAAGTCTCCCAAGACCATTGCCAAGGACTACATGCTTCCCATGTCCGACGCTGCCCTAGAGGAATGGAAAGACAAGGAAGGCTTTGCTGAGTACTGCGCCCAAGTTGCTTCCGGCCTTTACCCGACGCTTGCCCCACAACTTGCAATGGGTCTGACCACCAAGGCACTCCTTGACCCCTACGAGCAGTTGGCGAAGAAGTACCTCGGCCCATTCTCCGAGGCAGAACTGGACAGCCCCATGTGGCAGAAGGTTCTCTCTGGTGGCACCGATCCCAAGACCGGCAAGCCAACCGTTATGCCTTTGGCAGACTTTGTGAGTTTCATCAAAAGCCACGCTGGTAGTGGTTACTTGGACACTGACGAAGGACAAGCCCGAGTCGGCAACTCCGTCAACCAACTTCGACAGAACCCTCACGCGTGGGACGGAACGCCGGAACACAAAGCGGTTCTCATGCGAGACATTTCTAACGGTGCTCACCCTGGCGGTGTCCACCCTTCTAACCTTCCGCCAGTAGTAGGAGAGGACTGACCATGAGTGGATTGGACATCAAACTCCCCACAGGGGGTGGGGCAAGCGGCTCAAACCCAACCGTCATTCCACTTGGCAATGTCAACGCTCAGGCAGCAGCTCGAGCAGGATCGGCCTACTCGCAGGCATACTCCTACCTCAGCACCGTGTTCAACAACGGTTCTCAGCAACTCAACTTTGAGGAAGGTCGCCTTGCTGCAAACAAGATGAGTGCTGCACAACGCAACTCTCTCAACTCCCTGCTCGTCAGCATGGGCTACGCAAACGCCAAGAACCAACAGCAGTTGCAAAGCCACTACGACGAGTTTCTCGGTGAGTATCGCAAGGGTCTCGCCGCCAACTCAAACCTGACGCTCTACGGCATGGTCGCCGGAACGATCAACGGCGGACAGTGGAACACCACGCCAAACGCTGCAAGCGGCACAAAGCACTATTTTGTTCCCCCAGCGGGAACCGCCTACGACCCCAACAGCAACACCTTCCAAGTTTCCCCAGCAGGCGTGACTAACCCCTCGGGCAGCAGCCAAGCCTCCACGCTGGACAGTGTGGAACTGGAGATGGAGAACTGGGGCTTCAGCGAAAAGACCATCAAGGCTATGTCGCCTCGCATTGTCTCGGCAATTGCCGGAGGAGTTGACAACACCAAGGGCATTGATGTGTGGCTCCGAGAGCAGCCTGAGTACGCCCAGCAGTTCCCCGGCAACATCACTCGCATGAAGAACAACTTGCCCCCATTGGCAGAAAGCATGTACACCTCCTATGTCCAAGCCATGCAGGAAGCTGGTCGAAGCGCCGGGTTGCCAGCGGGCTTCCTGACTAACCAAGAGATCGGCACCCTCATCGCCAATGAGGTCAAGCCCACCGAGTTCACCAAGCGTCTGACCACCGCCTACGAAGCGGTGCAGCAGGCCAACCCCACAGTTCTTCAAGCACTCCAAGAGAACTTCGGTCTTACCCCTGGACACTTGGCAGCATGGGCGCTCGACCCCAAGAAAGCCACCGACCTCATCGCCCAGCAAGTGCAAGAGGCGAAGTACATGGCTGAGACCCAAGCAGCAGGCTTCAATCAAGGCATGGGTGCTGAGCAGGCTCAGAACATCTACCAGTACGCCCAGACTGCCGGACTCAGCGAGGCATCAGTTCGCTCAGGCATTGACACCGCAGCTCGCTACCAGAGCCTTGAAGGTTCTGCCCCCGGTCAAGCCGGAGCAGGTCTCACCCAAGAGCAACTGATCGGCTCACAAGTCGGCGGAAATGCTGGGGCCAAACAAGCCTTTGACATTGCCCGAGCGCAGCAGATGACCCCGATGCAGGGTGGCGGCGGAGACATTATGAACGCCAAGGGTGTCACCGGCGCAGGCTTCGCTACCGGAGAAGGCACCGCACCAGTCCGATAGAACCCTTGCCTAGTGCAGAGGGGTATCATTGACTACAAGTGAGTGCTGTCCCTCGGCAGAGGCGAGATGGCCGCTTATCCCTTGGGGGATTGCACAAACCCCAAAGGCGTATGTGTGCGTGATCTTCCGCTGCGACACCTCCTGTCGTAGTGCGTATTGGAAACGGAGCGATTGCCATGTCAGAGTCTTACGACGAAACTGTTGAGTCCCCAGACGTTCTCGACCCGAACATCCGAGAAGCCTTACGGAGTGCGAAAGCACGAGAGAAGGAACTCGCAAGTGCTCAGGCAGAACTAGAGGCGATGAGGCGAGAAGTAGCCTTCACCAAGGCCGGTATTCCAGAGCAGGGCGCAGGCGCTCTCCTTCGGAAGGCGTGGGATGGAGATGCAGACCCCGAAGCGATCCGCAAGGCCGCTGAGGAGTATGGGATCTTCGGAGCCACCCAGACCCGCCAAGAGGAAGATCACTCCGCCGAATTGCAAGCACTCGCAAGAGCGCAGGGAGCAACAAGCGGTACTGGAGTTGGCGCAGGGATGACCCCCGGCGACAGGTTCATGTCGGCTCTCAACAACGCTTCGACGCAGGACGAGATGATGGCAGTCATCCGGGACTTTGGAGATGGAGCCCTCGGCTTCATCCCCGGCAACTAACCCCCTCTCGTAAAGGAGCAACATCATGGCTACTACCCCTACCATTGGCCCTAACGGAAACATCACCGGAGTATCCAATGTCACTTACGTCCAGGCGGCGTATGACCGGATGGCCTACTTCTCCCTCCGCCCCGAGCTGATCTTTGACCAGTTGGCGGATGTGAAGTCGGTCAACCAGTCCATGCCTGGTTCCTCGGTGACGTTCACCATTCAGAACGACCTCCTCCCGGCTGTCACGCCTCTCTCGCAGAGCACCGACATCACGACCCAGACCCTCAGCAACTCGCAAATCGTTGTGAGCCTTGCTGAATACGGTTCAGCCGTGACCACCAACGCAGTCCTCCGTGGTGAGTCGTACGTCGAGATTGACCCCATCGTCGCCAACGTCATTGGCTACAACGCTGGTGTCAGCATTGACTCGGTTGCTCGCAACGCTCTCTCGTATGGTGGAACTCAGTTCAAGAACGCCGGTGCCGCAACCCTCAGCACCTCGCTGGCTACCAACATCGCCAACGTTGCTGCCCTGTCCACTGGTGCCACGGCAACCTACAACGACATCCTCGGTGCACAAAAGACCCTTCGTGCTCAGAGCGTTGCTCCGTTCGGCTCGTACTACGCTGCGGTGATCCACCCAGACGTGGCCTACGACCTTCAGTTGACCAGCAACTACCTCAATCCTCACCAGTACGCTCAGCCTGCTGAGATCTGGGCCGGTGAAGTTGGTGCGCTCAACGGGTTCCGTTTCATTGAGACCCCTCGTGCACAGGTCTTCGGTGCGCCTTCTGACGGGAACAGCATCCCGCTGACGCTGAACTCGGCTATCTCGGCTGGCGCAACCACGAGCATCTCGCTGGTCGCCACTGGCATCTCGACAACCAACCCGCTCGACTTCTCGGTGGGTACGCTCATCAAGTTGACGGACTCGGCCAGCGGCAACAGCCAAACGGTGTCGGTCTCCACGGCTCAGGTTGCGACCTCCAGCCCGGTGACGGTTGCTGTGACCTCGTTCACCGCTCCGTCCGGCGGATACGCCACGGCTACCACCTCGGTCACGGTTGTCTCCGGCGCCCCCGGCGTGGACTCGCCGGTGTACTCGACCTACCTCATGGGTCGCCAGGCACTCGCCAAGGTTCACTCCATCGTGGATGGCAACGGCCCTGTGCCGAAGATCATCCCCGGCCCGATCACCGACACCCTGCGTCGTTTCGTGCCGCTCGGTTGGTACTGGCTCGGAGGCTACAGCAACTTCCGTCAGCCTGCGCTGCTCCAGTACTTCACGCAGTCCAGCCTCACCAACATTGACCCGACGATTGACAACTAGTCGGTAGTCGGACAAGTCAACGGGAAGGAACAGGATGTCAAAGTTAGTTCGTAAGTGTGCCCACTGTGGGAGCATGGATCTTCAGGTTGGTCTCAACCAACTCCATTGCTTCACCTGCGGAGAGTTCACTTGGTACAGCGATGGCACTCCTGTTCCTTCCCAGAAGCCAGTTGAGGAGAAGAACTGATGGGACTCACCTACGATGGAACCGGGCGCTCAGTCTCGCTTGCAGAAGCGATGCAAGACCCCGGCACTCCGCTTGCTGGCACTCGTGCAGAACGAGCTGCCGCTAACTCCGCTTCAGCATGGATCCAAGACTGCAACCCTTCGTGGTACGCAGGCGACGGGAAGATGATGAAGTTTGAGAACGGTCAAGTCACCGACCGCATGGGAACCGCCCTTCACGGCGACCCTTACGAGACCTCCGGTGATGGCAAGGTTTACCACCGAGAACTGGGGCTTTGATGAAAGACACCGCTCGACAAAGCGATGGGCCAGCCGTTGAGAGCAAGTACCTCCTCGGCACCGTCAAGCATCACCTTGACCCACTTGACGCAGGCAGCACCGCAGCCCCTTTCCGTGGCTTTGCCGGAGATGAGGCTCGGGCCTCTGCTCACGGCAACGTGGTCGTGCCTGGCGACTTGCACCCCGCAGCTCGCACCATGGACTTGCCTGACAAGCCCGGCTACCCTGTGGCTTACCGCACCTACGAGGATGGCACCCGATGAAGATTGACCGCTTCACCATTTCAGACACGGCACGAGCAGGCGAGATTGGCGTTGAGCATGTCATCGGTTCTCCGGTGACTGCCCTTGAAGATGCCAAGTCCGGCGTGACCTTCCGCACCAAGGGCGAAGGTGCCAACCCCCAAGAGCCAGCGGTCATCCTCTCGGACACCCGTAACGCCGGGGACACGCTTGCCATGGAGATCCTGAAGGGTCGGTAATGCCGACCTACACCTTCGTTCCTCCGGAAGTCAAGGTTGTTCCGCCCTATCTGGCGGACACCAAGGGGCTTCAGTACCTTCTGTTCCGGTACTTCCAGCCGACCTATCGAGGCGTGAACGTCTACATCCTGAGTGATGGCACCATCGCCCAGGACTACCCAACGCCGGAGAACCAGAACACCAACTTCCCCCAGCCGTACAACCCCAATGACCCCGGTGGGCCGTTCGCACAGGTGAGGAACATAGACAACACCTACACCTACACTTCCCTGCCGGTCTACATCGTGAACATCTACTATGGGGGACACGAGTACCAAATCTCTGATAGCGAAGCAGCGTGGCTCTCATCGCAGGGCTACGCCGACCGGATCACGGTGACACCATGAGTTTCATTGTTTCAGACACTTTCGTCACACCGAATGGCCCGACCAACGGTGCCATTGTCTACGGCTTCAAGGCATCTCGCTTCTCGTCTGTCCCAACGATCAACACGCCTTTCCCTTCGGTGTTTGACGCTGGCCCGGTCACGACAAGTTCAGCCTATGGAGGCCCTGGCGCTTTCCAGCTCCCTCTCCCGACTGATGAGCAGTACTACCTGTCCTTCACCTTCAACGGACAGACCACCTATCAGTTGTACAACTCTCCGCACTTCA
>Ga0214194_100045_pt1 | contig 28490 bp, 46 predicted proteins | sample TroBogEpilimnion_35_FD_153032 | JGI IMG/M metagenome (GOLD analysis project Ga0214194, IMG submission 153032) | Freshwater microbial communities from Trout Bog Lake, WI - 12AUG2008 epilimnion | ecosystem: Environmental > Aquatic > Freshwater > Lake > Epilimnion/Euphotic zone | place: Trout Bog... | reverse complement strand
AACTCTATTCAAAAACTTATGTCTGAGAACATGAAAGACTTCACGTTCTTAAAAGAGCTAAAAGATATTATTAATACCACTGCAGGTAAAGATACTACTGAGCTGCGTACTAATTTAGAAGAAAGCTTGGAGCAGTTATATCTGCTTACTTTGCCTGACCAAAGCATTCGTAAGATGTTTATGAATCGTAAGGGTACCGCTGGTATGGATCAGGATATGCTTCGTGCATTTACATCCTCAGCTTTCCATATGGCTTATCAGCAATCACGTTATAAATATAGCCGTGGTTTGTACAGTGATATCCAAACTGCTAAAGAAGCTACTCAGCAAAAAGGTGGTAGAGAAGGCAAGATTGAAGCCGAGTACCTTGGTGAACTAGAACAACGCCTTGGCTATATCATGAGCCCAACCGATACTGGCGCTATTCCATCGGTGTTATCTAATGTATCTTTCTTGTGGTTTATGAGTTCACCTGCATCAGCAATCACTAATATGCTTGGTGTTCCAGCAGTAGGTATGCCTGTAGTTGCTGCTAGATATGGCTGGACTAAGACTACACTTAAGATGGGTGAATATACTAAGAAATTTATTAGCACTGGATTTAAAGACCAGAATGGCGAGATAGCTTTCCCATCGCTTAGCAATAAGCCAGGTATCTTTACTGAGGCACAACAAGCTGCTTATGACCAGTTCTTAGCCGACGGTTTGATTGACTACACTTTGTCGCATGACTTGGTAGGCTTAGCCGAGGCGCCATCTAACTTATATACTGGGCATTCCCACACCGCAATGAAGTGGTTAAGTGGCGCTTTCCATGGTGCTGAGAAGTTTAACCGTGAGATTGTAGCTATGTCTTCTTTTGATATGGCTTATGAACAAGCTAAAAAAGATGGCTATTCAGAAGAAGCTGCACGCCGTAAGGCTATTGGTATTGCTAAAGACTTAACTTATAAGTCTATGTTTGACTATTCTACTTTGAATAAGCCACGCTGGTTTCAGCACCCAGTAGCCAAGATAGTCTTACAGTTCAAGCAGTTCTCTCAGCAAATGACGTACCTGCTAGCACGTAGTGCTTATGAATATATTGGTAAGTCTTATAGCGAAGACGAGATTAAAGACATTCGTTATCAGATTAAGGACGACCACAGAGTAAATAAACCTGGTTTGCCACCACTATCTGATGCAGAACTTGATGCTAAAGTGCATCAATATATTAAAGATACTAGAACTGAAGCACGTGACCGCTTAGCTGGAACACTCGGCATGACTGCGGTATTTGCTGGGGCTACGGGTTTACCCTTATGGTGGATGGTATCTGGGGTAATGAATGCTATGCACGCTGTATTTGGCGATGACGATGATGAGTTTGATTTTGATAACTGGTTTAAAAACTGGTGTAACAAGACCTTTGGCGGCTTTGTAGGCGACTCTATTTCTCGTGGTGTAGCTTCTCAAGTACTTGGTGCTAACGTAGCCGACCGACTATCTTTAAACGATATGTGGTACAGAGATAGCCGTAAGAGCCCTGACGAAGTTACTGCCGTACAGAACATGATGGTTAACTTACTTGGCCCTACTGCAGGTCTAATGGTTAGCTCAGCCGAGGCACTTAAGCAGTGGAATGAGGGCCATATTGAGCGTGCAATGGAGACTGCTAGCCCAGCATTGGTTAAGAATATCCTTAAAGGTATCCGCTTAGGTAAAGAAGGCGAAGCTACAACCTTGCGTGGCAACGTGCTTGTAGGCGATATTACCGGCCCAGAAGTTGCAGCACAAGCATTAGGGTTTACACCAGAGCGCCTGGCACAACGCCAAAAAGCTAATATTGAAATGAAGACTGCTGAACAGGCTATTCTTAATAAGCGCCAAGGATTACTGGACGGTTTCTTTATGTCTATCGATAATGGCGATACTGATATGACTGACAAAGTATTAGACAAGGTTGCTAAGTTTAATGCAACACATCCAACTCTAGCTATTACTGGTAAGAATCTAAGTAGCTCTGTAAGAACCCGATTTAAGCAGCGTGCTCTAGCTGATAGTACTGGTGGTATGCCAATCAACAAGAAGCTGATTGGTGAGCTGAGCAGCATGGGTGATTACGGTAACCCTGACGAATAAAAAACCCCACCGCTAGGGTGGGGTAAACGGAAATATCCGAAGGAAACGAACGAGTAGTCCAAGGAGAGACTACGGAGTAATAATACTACTTAATCCTCCAAATACGCAAGCCCCCTAGCCCTTTCTCCACAACAACCCTAGTTTTTACTATATACCCTAAGCGTTTTGTAGTTCTTAAGACTGTGGCTAAAGCCTCCTCTGCATCCAAACACGGAATAAAAAAGGAGGAACCAACTACAAAATTCTTCCAATTAACTCGGAAGTCCAGTCCGTGAATCAACATCTATAGTAACGCTCTTAGTTTCTTCAATGAAGTGTTCAGTTTCATGGAAATGCGGGTTATTCATATCGAACAAATATGCATCTACAGAAGATGAAATAATTTTAGTTCCTTTTCCAAGCCGCTTCTTAACTTGCCCCAAGTACGCTTTATCTGCTTGCAGGTGAGTCAATACATCTTTTAAAGTAATCTGATTGTCAGAACAATACTTACGGAACTGCTTGGCATTAATATAGATGTGCTTATTATCTGGTTCAATACGGACAAACAAGTCATTGAACTTAGGCTCAAGAATAGGAAGCTGCTCCATTCCAGAACGCTTGTCGGCCTCGCCATTAATAACTAATACGGCTGCACGGTGTGAGTTCATGAACTCGCCAATCACACTAGCTTGGCTTTGTGTAGGAGCCTTAATCTCGGTGCGCATAACTTTTAATTCTTTAACAATCCAGTCATATACACGCTTGATATCAAAGTCGATAATACCTAAATCTTTAGCAATCAAAGCACCAGCAATATTACATGCAACGATAGCTGACCAGAAGCGCTCTCTGTTTGTTAAGCCGACCGCTTTATCCAACTTCTGTTGAACCTGCATGACTAGGTCGATAGCTGCCTCTAGGTCGTTTACCAAATACTTAGCATACTCAACGCCAGCATGACCATAGTTATCGTACAAGCGATTAAATATAACATCGGCTTCTTCTTTAGTAAGGTTGCCAGTTAAATCAATCTTGTACTCTAACAAACGCATGAATTCACCATCAGGTGTAGACTTAAGAGTAGACAGCTTGTCATAGAAAGAAGCATTTGAACTGCACAATACAATAGTTGCCCACTTAGTAGCATTAATACGTTCAGAGTTAGCATGCTGCTGCATACGGTTCTTACCACGACCTTGTGATGCGCTGTAGGCTAGGTCAGAGAAGTGGTCTCCAGACAGCTTAGTAACCTCATCAATAGTCACAGGCAAGTTATTCATTACACCCATACGGTGAATAATGGAGTTCATTGTATCTTTCCACTGCAACATAAGCTCCTCTGGATGACCCCAAACACTGTTGCACATCTTAAGAATAGTAGACTTACCAGTACCCGATGTATTGTTAATTAAATTAATGATGCCGCCTTTAAAGTTCAAATGCTTAAGCAGTGGAGCGCCAAATGCAGTAAAAAAGCCAAACGCATGTGGCTCAAATCCAGGAGCGTCGTATACCTTAACTGTTTTCTTCCAAGCACCGTAGTCACCCGCTGGCTTTAAATGGTCAGCTAAAGAGCCAGTGGCAGTAGAAGGTGGGCTATACGCTATCTTATCTGCAGATATTTCTTGCTCTCCAATAATAAACTTCGTGTCTTTGTCGGCCCAGCCGAATTGATTACGCATAACTTCTAGCTCCATTTTATGTTGTAGGTTTTTAGCAGATGTGATGACGTAGGACATAACTGCTTCCATTTGCTTCTTACCACCGAGCACACCATGAAAGCCTAGCTTATCTTTTAGCTTATCCAGTGCCATTACGTCAGTAATAGGCAGAGAAAATTCTTTTACGCCATCTCTAGGAAGGTGTAGTCTAAACCAAAGTGACTCACCTTTAGCGGGATCATATAGACGCTTAACAATATAAAAGTCATGCTCGTAAATATTAAGCGCATCATCGCCTTCTTCGGTTTCAATCTTTACGTATACTCCGCCATTCTTCCCTCTAAAATACGGAAATGGATATTCTGGAATATCGAACGTTTCCTCCCCACCATCTTCCGTCTTCTCAACGATGATAGAATCCTCCGAAACCAAGATCTCGGATCCAAGCTGTATCGGCGACGATATCTTGCCTTTATGCTGGCACGTTTCGCATCCCGATGGGTTAATTTTTTGGAACGTCTCGCAAGTGTAGGGACCCTTAGTAGAGCGGGCCTTTCTCTCCGTCGCTTCTGGCGAATAGTCCGGGTGCGCACTGGAAATTTGGTGAATTGCCTCATCGCTATCTATACAGGCTGCCGCTATAGACAGGCCTGCCCTCCATAATGGTTCTTCAATACTGTCTTGGTTTACTACAACGTTTTCAAGCTGAGCACAGCCTTTGCCATCAAGTGTTTTTATCATGATGGTTTTAAACCGACTAGCTTTATTACCAAGCAGTGCTTTAGTTACTTCATCAAGTTTCTTCGGTACCCAATCAGGTGCAATTAATACACCAATTACAGACTTAATTGCTTCGTACTCAAGCTCAGGTTCAACCGATAGTATTTCTACAGGTAAACCTTCTTCATCTTTAAAGTTAAGTGTTTCAGGCACACGCAAAATAGATGCGTTATCAGCAGTACGTGATGGGTCAGCATGAAACTCGTATTCTTCGCATAGTGCTTTAAGTCGTTCAGCAATAGGCTTCCATTGTGATCGGTCAATTACACTAGACAATCTCCAATAAGCATGAATACCACGACCTGAATTGACTATCGTCGGCAAAGGTAGGTGCACTTTTGCACAGAACTCCTTGAGAGCCGATAAGCCTTCAACTTGATCTGCATATGGCTTGCCCAAGCCACAATCGACGTCAATCCAAAAAGCTTTAATAATATTGCCGTTAGGCTGAATACGCCCTTCTTTAGGGTCTTTATATTTAGCGCAAGCAAAGTACACATTGCATTTTTCTTGCAATAATTCATCAATCTTGGTAGCACATTCTGCAAGCGTTGCATGGAATGTTTGCTTAGGTCTTACTTCGTCTTGCCGTAAACCGACGATACAATAATACCCTTCACCTTCTGGTGCGAGTAAATGCGTCAGTAGATCTGTTGTTGCCATATAACCTCAGAACCGAAAAGAAAAGGGCAGCATGGGGTTCGGCAATACCCCTATTCGCTCCGTCAAGCTAGCTGCCCCCGTAGACTTACTTCGATAGATACTTCTTTATTAATTCAGCTTTGCGTGGGTGAGGTTTTGAAGCCCCAGTGAACCATTGATACACCGACATACGAGAAACGCTAAATAGCTCTGCCACTTCCCATACTGGTATATCTTTGGCTATGCAATGCTGTCCAAGCCGAACCCCGATTAACTCAGGATTAGCAGCTTGAACTGCTTTGACCAAGCGATAGCTGTAGCCTCTTAGACTCATTCTGAATCGTCAGTAGACCAACCGCTCATCACGGCTTTTAAGTCACGCTTAGGTGTAGGCTCGGCTTTCTTTTCCTCACGCTTTTTAGGCTCAGGAATAGGGTCGGCTTCTGCCTTTGCTGCTGCAGTAGGCGCAGCTAGCTTCTTAACACCATCTGTTTGTGCGACAGTCATAGCAATAGCATTCTTAGCTGCTGGGGTTTCGCTCAACTTAACAGCTTGTTCCCACTCGTGTTTTTCTAAGAAGCGTACTGGGCGGAAGAACAACTTACCGACTGTTGAGTCTTCATCAAATCGCATTTCAGTAACCAAGTTAATTAAGTTGTAGCCTTGTGAGCCAACATACTTAGCGTATTGGTTAAATGGCATGTGATCTAAATCGCCAGGGTCTTTCATATCGTAGAAGATTGACTTGGATTGCAATGTCATTTGATAAACATCACCACCTAAATCAGAAGCTAAAGCTACAGCAATACGACGGTTCTTACGGCAGGCTTTAGTACTACCTTGACCAGAACCATTAATGTCTTGTGGACATCCTGTGCAGCTTGACGCTTGTGGCTCTTTAACAGAAGCATCAGGTTTCTCGCCATCATTAGACCAGCAATCAGGTGGAGCTGCATCAGCTTTTGGGTCCCATGCTTTTGCATAGAATGTTCTGGAAATATGCTTAGATGCATTAACGATTACAACTTCCAACTTGTTTGTGTTGGTCTTTGAAATCTCAGCGCCGTTTACTTTAAGCACGAACTTGTTTGGTCCGAGCGCAATGCGTTTAGTTTGACTCTCACCACCACCCGATAGGGCTTTAGTGACTTCATCAAGTTCGACTTCTTTAAGATAGTCGGGTAGATTTTGGTTGAACAAGGCGACGTTACTCATTTGCTTCTCCTTACAGTTATAGCGTATGTGCGTTCCACATTTAGGCCGGCGGGATGCATGTCCGGATTCTCCTCCAAGAATTGCTTCATGTTGGTTTGGTGAATTCTTCTTTCTAATAATTCGGGGGCTTTTTGTTCAAATAAGAACTCGTAAAACTTCTCCCAATCATTAGTCCAGAAACGTGACTTGACGCCTCGCATAGCAGTACCGTGTTGTGTTTTAATGCTGTCGGCACCAGTCTGCTTGCAAACCTCAAGTATCTGCTGGGAAATAATTTCTAGCTGCTCGTTTAAATCAGCTTCTTTTTTATCTGCTTCACGACGCACTTCATCACGTGCATCACGAATTTTAATATAGACTTCGACTAGCTTATCTATATTGGCAATGGGTTCTACCGTTTCGGCATCTTGTATCATTTCGTTTTCCTTAAGTTATTTCGGATCTTTGCCCGATAATTAATACTACAACAACTACTTTACTGTGTCAACTACTTCTTGTTTATATAAATCAATTATTTTTTCATGAACATCAAGCTTATTTTGCAACATATGATACAGCTTTGTCTCTACGGGACTACCCTTAATGTGCACTATAGTCATCTTATTCTTTTGACCTTGCCTATCAATACGAGCATTAGCTTGCAAGTAAGTTTCAATAGATGTTACTGGTGCATACCAGACGATGGTATCTGCTGCTGTTAGTGTGACTCCGTGTGAAGCTGCTTGGGGTTGTATAAGAAGTACACGTGGCTCAGATTCTTCTTGAAATTTCTTGAAAATTTCAGTGCGTTTATTTACGGGAACAGCCCCATTTATAATTTCGCAGCTAATACCTGCCCCTCTCAAATACGCACTGAGTAGTTCTATTGTATGCGTGAACGGTACAAAGACAAGAACTTTGTGGCTAGCTTCGTTAATAACTTCTTCGATAACTCGTAACCGATTAGAAACGTCAAATTCAACAACAGCACCAGTATCAGAGTAAACAGCACCACCGCTAATTTGAAGCAGCTTATTGAGATTAATAGCAGCATTGACAGTGCTGACTTCTTCTCCATCAGCGACCATGAGCATTTCTTTTTTGAGGAGTTTGTAGTATTTCTCCTGTTGCGCAGTAAGGGGGGCGTCCCTGTAAACATGTGTCACCTCTGGTAGGTCTAAGCAATCTTTTTTCTCAAATCTAATTGCGGGTTGTAGTGCATTAAATACAGTTTGCTGGGCATCGGGTTTAGGTAACCAGCGATATTTACTTACGTTGACCATAGTCTGGTCACGGAAAGAGCCAAAGAATCTAGGTACATTGTCGGGCACACACATCTTTGCTAAACCAAACGCATCAGTAGGACTTTGTGCTGCTGGCGTACCAGTCATCATCCATAGCCAAGTGCGTGGAGTTAAGATATGGTTAAGGGTTTTCCAACGCTGCGTAGTAACAGTTTTATATGCATTAGCTTCATCGATAATAACTAAGTCAAAATTGTTTCTTGCAATATCATCGGCTACGATTTCAACACCATCATAGTTAATGATTACAAACTGTGCATCGCTATCAATAATAGCTTTACGTTTAAGTCTATCCCCATAAGCTACGGCAACCTTACGGTGCATAACAAACTTAAATAAATCTGCTTGCCAAGCCGACTGCATAATAGATAGTGGGCAGATAATAAGTACACGACCAATACGGTTTGTTTCCATTAGATAATCTGCTGCCCATATAGCCGACGCAGTTTTTCCAGTACCTTGTTCATTAAAACAAAAAGCACGCTGGTTTAGGGTCAAGAAACTAGCAGTTTCTATTTGGTGCGCCATAGGCTTAAAAAGTCCAGGCCATTTATATTCTTTATTAATAGGCGAAGGAATGTTTTTTATCTTCAGCTTATTAAGGGTTTGTGCTTCTTCTAAACCCCAATGAACAGCAACCTTATGTATGTCGCCCTCTGTATCAATTACTTCGCTTTTAGGTATACATTCAGTTATTAGGTTCGGTCTGCGTGTAGTTATTACAATTGCTTTGTTATCGACTATTTCCATTTTTAGGTTTATTCCGCTTTACTGTATGGTCTGAGTTTCGGCTATACGATCTGTTGGCGCTGGCAGACTCGGCTCGCAAGTTACTGCGGACAGTCTTACCACCTTTGGATAAAGGAGTCTTGTGGTCGACATCCTTGCCATCCCCCTTGTGAACGACTCCAGCTTTCTCAAGCATACGGCGAGCTTTATTACGCTCGGCCCGCTTCTTCTTAACGGCTGGTGTTCCATCATACATTTCATACTCATGTTTGTAGGGTCTTGGCTTGTTCACATAGGGCATATCGGTCTCCTTCTTTGCGGAAATAGTAGACCGAACCATCGGCCAATACTATATATTTTATTCCACTTTGAGGGTCATCACCAAGCATATCCTTCAAAATACCCTCGATTTCTGTCTTATTAGGGGGGTCAAAATCAACCCAGCCAGCAAATGGAATAGGCTCCATTATTTAATCCTTTTAGCTATTTCACGGTTAATGTACCAAACTGCCTTACGTAGATCCTCAACATCATTACCTTTTTCATCGGCACGCCATACATACTTCATAGCATTACCCAAGTTAAACCCCATATGCTCAGTAATTTGAATACACTCAACCCCACTTGGGTGGCTAGTGTAATGCTTAGGGTGATTAACCATATCATGTGGCTTGGCCTTTTTCTCAGCAATGCAGTCCCTGCAATTAGAGCCTTTTGGAAATGCATAGCTGTGGATTGTGCAAATTTCTAATTCATTAGTAGCCATGATTAAACCCTTGGTAAATAACCGCTAAACACGTAAGAACCTGTGTGGGACAACTGCGCCCAAGGTGCTGCCCAAATTTTAAAGCCGGCTTCTCTTGCAATTTTGCAGAAATGATAGTCTTCCGACAATAAGCGATTACCCGATGTAGAATCAATACTAGTAGCAAAGTATTCTTTGATTACTTTTTTCTGATTGTGGTCGTCAGTAACTGCAAACATGTCGTTAATATACTCAGGTACTTTGTCAGCTAAGCCAGCAAATACTTCACGCTTAATCAACATAAAGCCTGTACCTCCATTAGCAATCTCAACCACGTCAGAAATGTTTGCGGCAATCTCTGTCTCATAATTAACTGCATTAACTACAAAAATGCCTGTATGATCTTTGAGCTTTTCGGTAGGAACGCCAGCTTTAACTGCCGCTTCTACTTGCACCCAGTTAATTTCTTTCTTAGGGTACAAACCACAAATAACATCTTTATCTGCAGCAACCATAGGAATAATATCATTGGGGTTAAACCCAATATCGGCATCGATAAACATAAGATGCGTACAGTTGCTTTCTAAAAAGTCATGTGCCAAACTATTACGAGCACGGGTAATCAAAGACTCATTCATCATGTGGGCATACTGCATACCAATACCTGCTTTACCAAACACGCCAGGCATGAGTAACATACCTAATGTATAAGAACCGTTGCATAAGCCACCATACATAGGGGTGGCAATAAATAGTGACTTATTATTTTCCATATACTTCGTTTCCTTTTAAGTAAAAATCTTCTTGATTCGGTCTTGTCATTCTATAATTTACTGTAAACAAATCTGTGCAACCAAAGTTAGGGTATCTACTACTAGCTTCTTTATATAAATTCTTATCGCCGTCGTAGGTCTTAACTAAATCAAACATCTTATGAGCTATCTGACTAATCACACAGTTCTTAAATAAGTAACAGTTCATATCCACAAAACTTCCGCTTGTCTCGTGATAACTAGGGATTATCCCTAGACTGTCGCACTCATCTTTGCAAATAAATGAACCATCTTTTGCTACGACGTTTCTTAATGAATAGCACCAATCCCAGTTGTTTTTCTCTAGCGCCTCAACCATGCTAGTGATATGGTTTGGTTCAAACCAATTATCTTCATCAAGGAACATAACGTAGTCGGCATTAGTTAGCAAAGGAATAGCAGCATTTATTCGATAGCCATTAAAGAACCCTGTATAGGGTAAACCATTAAAGCCTACTATCGGCGTGCCAGTATTCTCAGGAAGCACAATTAGCTTTTGTCTATATGGGTGTGCTTGAATCATGCTAGCTACACGCTGGGCATAGGCAATACCATCTACTACAATCCAATGCTCGGCATCCATACCAACACTGTGCATAGCTTGTGGCAACCAATCAGTTCCGATTGTTGGGGTTATCACTGCTATACGTGTCATTTCTTTTGCACCGCCAGTTGATAGTTGGAAAACACTAAATCATATTGACCTTCAAAAGCGGATAAGAAAGCATCAATGCCTTTGCCAGTAGCTTCGTGTGGATACTGGTAGTCATCAAACAACATGACGCCACCTTGTTTTAATAACCCCCACGCCATACAAGCATCAGTAAGAGCAACATCAGGAGCGTGGCTACCATCCACATAAATAAAGTCAAACGCATATTTATACCCAATCATTTCGGCTAATGCTTTATATGAAGTATCTTTAAAGGCAGATACCACTTGAGTATCTTTCTTAGCTTGTGCAATATTAGTCCAAAACCTAGTTTCAACTTCGGTAAGGTTTGGGTATGGGTCAATAGACACCATACTACCTTTGTCTGCCAAGCCGTTCTCAAGCAACCAACAAGTTGAGCGCCCTTCGTAACTACCAATTTCAAGAAATAACTCTTTCTCGGCTAACTTGTTCATGCATAGTTCAAAGTTAGGTATATTGTGGCTAAACCAATCTTCTGTAAAGTTCATTTAAATTTCTTTTTGGGTATCCCATTAGCCAAGCGAAGGTCGCTTGAATGTAATTTTTTAACGTGTTCGCCTTTAATTTGCCCAGCTTTCTTAGCAATCTTGGCGGCTTTTTTCCTACCTACAAATTTATCTTCGCTAGTTATAAACCCCCGCTTAACTTTCTTATCAGGTATATGCTCTTTTGCTTCTATCTGGTCATGCGCCCATGCTTTAGAGGGAGCTTCAATAACTACCCCTGTTTTCTTTTCACGAATTGCAGGTGCTACAATCTTCTTCTTGTTTGCCATGTCAAACTCCTTTTAATATAGACGAGTCGATTACCCCGATGTTTTCTAGGCTCCGATCAGGGTAGTCATTCTTCAGCAGAACGTACTGCATACTCGCTATTCTCGCAGATCTTTTGCAGTTTGAGCGCACTTGTATCCAAGGACATTCGGGAATGTTAGTTCTCGCAAACATCTCATTCTTGGCTCTAGTGTATTCATCCCACAAATCCTGACTAATCATGTCTACTTCGCTGAGTTTGCCTTGCTTGAGCGGGTGGGTTTCCCTTTCTTTGAAGCGACGGGCTTGCTCTTTTTTGCTGACCGAGTACCAGAACTTGATAATTTTAATTCCTCCTTCGACCCAGACTTTTTCAAGGATGGGCGCTTCTTTGTAGAATTGTTCGGTTTGCTCTCTGGTACAAAAACCAAGAACGCATTCGACCCCTGCTCGGTTGTACCACGACCTGTCCCAGAACGTGATTTCGCCTGCTTTGGGGAACTCTTTGATGTGTCTTTGCCAGTACCACTCTTTGGCTTCTTGCTCGGTTGGCTTGGAAAGGGCCACGACTCTTGCTGTTCTTGGGTTGAGGTGTTCCATAAACCGTTTAATAGAACCTCCTTTTCCCGCTGCATCACGCCCTTCAAAAACGATGATATGTTGTGTATTAGTTTCTTTAACATAATTTTGCCATTTCAATAGTTCAATTTGTAATAAATACTTTTTCGCCTCGTAATCCTTGAGACTAATCAAGTTCCTAGGTGATGCTTCTGTTTGGTCTATGGTGCTCAAAATGGTGCATCCTCAAACTCAAACTTTGGTTTTACTACTGCTACTCTTTTGTAACTCCAACCACTCCGCAGAGCGACTACTGCGAGCGCTTCTTCTTTCCTCGAAACAATACGCATCAACTCGTTTTGCTCGTCGAAAAGTTGGTACAGCGTTCCACAATTCATAAGGCTTTAGCCCTTCTTTTTTGTTTGGTAGTCGGCGTAAGACATCATCAATGACCTCTTCTAAAACCTTACGCATCCCTTTCTTCACGTTTCTTTCTCCGTTTAACTGCAACAATACCGACTTCTGCTTCGGGTTCAGCCTTGCGTGCTTCGAGCATAATGTCTGCTAATTCATACGCATTTGATGCTAAAACTTTATATGGCACTTCATCATTACTCCCCGATGCCATTAGCCCATTCAAAGCAAACATCGCAAAGCAATCCCTTAAATCATTCTCGTTCATTTCCAATGTCCTTTTCCATTATGTTCGCAGTCTTTTACTGGGCAGAACTTCCTGCAAGTAAAGTTAGGTTTTGCGTTCCACACATCATTGGTATGGGCTGCTTCTAATTTATTAGTTTCTTGCAACCAAGTAATCCACTTCTGTGGCGCTTCGTCTTTTGCATATTTAGCCTTAACAAACTCTTCGCACACCACAAAAGCCAAGCCAGCCTTAACTCTCTCGACTTGTGGGAAGTGCTTGAATACACACAGCGCCATAAGTTCTAACTGTTTAGTGTCGGCATACTGCGCAGACTTGCCTGTCTTATAGTCAATGATGTGGGCTAAGCCGCCGTCTATAATAATCAGATCGGCAATACCTCGATACCACACATTGGCTTTATCAAAGAAGTCACATGGCTCTAAATCAGCAGTCAAACCCATCTTGTATTCACAATGCTTCTCACCTGGTATTGCTTTTAGAACATCCAATACTGGAGTAAGGAATGAATACTTCTCAGGGATAGGCACACCATCTCTGATGTGCAACTCGGCGGCTTCATGCACCAGCTTCCCATAAGTAAGATGCTCGGCTTCGGGCTCGACAATATCCTTTACTACACGCAAGCGATAGTATTTGCGAGGACACTGCTGGAATAATCCAAGCGACGAGTATGACCAAGTAAAGCTCATTCAGCCTCTTTTTCTTTTGGCTCTTCGGGCTTTTCTTTTTTACCAAAGATTTGTTCCCATTGAGCATCAAACTTTTCCATAGGTACACCTAGTGGGCGTGGTGTATCGCCTTTTCCGCCGTCTCTCATTTGTCCTCCGTAGGAATCCAGCTTTTAACTGCGCCACGCATTAAACGCAATTCGGTCTGAGCATTGAGCGTATGTTCATATGCTGACTGAAAATTGTTTCTTACTAAGGCTTCGTGTGCTAATTTCATTTCTTTCATCGCTTCTAAATACATAGGGGTATAGTCTACTTTTGCCATTCTTCTATTGCTTTCTTTTTACTACAATCACCGTAGGATTTACCTACACCAAGTTCGCAAGCCAAAGGGAGTTCTTGAGCCCACTTCGGTCTCCATTTCATACATTCATCAATATACAGCATTGCAGACTTGGTTTCATCTTCGGGAACGACAGCCATCACCGCATCGTGTACGGTTAAGGCTACCTTGTAACGCTTCGCTATACGAAGCATTTGCTCCCCAATAACACACCTTGCTAGGGCTTGGCACACATTCTCTACTACTTTCCCACCGTAGACCTTAATTCTTCCTCGTCTACTGGCGTATGAGAACTGATTGTCAGAATCTCGCTGGAGGTCGGGGTAGTTGAGGAAAAGACCACTTGGGAGTAAAAAACCTGACTCCGTAACGGTAAGTGCTTGCGCTTGATGCCCAACTTGACAAGTTTTTTTAGTTCTGAGCGCATCAAGGGCACTACCAGCTTCCTGCCAAAGTCGGGGAATGTGAGGGTATCTAGATCGATAGACTTCGATAATCCTAGCCGCCTCCGCATCTGCGATTTCCACCCCAAAAGTTTTGAGTTGTATCCCAAACTTGGTAGAACCCATGCCATACCCCGCACCGAGGATTGTCGTCTTACCCACGAACCTTTCTTGCGAGTCGATTTCTTCTTCTGCCTTACCATATATAGACGATGCCATGATTTTGTAAACATCTTCATGCCTTTCAAATGCTGTGACTAAGTCGTTTTGTCCCGCTAGCCACGCAACAATGCGAGCCTCAATTTGAGAAGAGTCTGCGTCGATAAGGGTATAACCGTCGGGTGCAATTATTGCCTCCTTAAGAAGCGATTTCCTTGGTAAGTTTTGTAGGTTTAACTTGTCATCCCCACCCCAACGACCAGTATGAGCAGCATAATAACGCAAAGGCACAGGCATCCTACCACGCTTAGAAATACTGATAAAGCGCTCGGTTCTTGTTTCTTCCAAAGTTGATTTTGTTCCGAGTCGGGCTGCAACAATAGCTTGGACTCTTTCATCGGGGTGTTCCGCAAGAGCCTTGAAGCCCTCGTCACTTTTGGCGAACGCATATGTTTCCTTTCCGTTAGCTGGGCTTATCTTCATCGGTGGTTCAACGCCCAACGATATTAGTAGTTCTGCTAATTTCGGGTTGGACATTAGGGTATCTTTATCTGCTACGCAAGCATCAAGTAATTTCTCTTTGCGGGCACGCACTTGCATCAGATGCTGTTCAAGTAGCGCCGTGTCTAAAAATAACGTTGGCTCTGAAAACATCTTGCTTGTCAAACTAATTAGCTTTAACTCGGACAGGCTAAACCGTGGCAGTAGTATTTCAAAAAGAGAGTAGGTTAGCTCCACGTCATTATTACAATATCCACCATATGCGTACAAATCATTGTCGCTAAAATCCGCACGTCGTTTGCCGATCGCATTGAGTACTTCTGTCCCTTTGACTCCAAGGTTATAACGCTGAGCCAATTTAGCGAGGGAGTTGCCAGCTTCCAAACCATCTGTCGCACGAGCCATGCTAAGCGTGTCAAGCCAAGCCATTGGTTTAATACCAAACCGCCAAGACAGAATAGCAGAGTCAAACATAGCATTGTGGGCAAGAGCAAAAGAACTATCCCAGTCATAGTTAGACAAGAAATCCAATACTTCTTCGTGAGTACCGCTAAACCACTTAACTTCATCGTCATTCTCCTTTATTGATACACCAATAACTTCAAAGCGATCATCACGCACATACTCCTCGGTCGTCAGCTTTGACAAGCTAAAGTCCTGTGCATAATACGTTTCAAAGTCAAGGGTTAAAATATTCATTTCTTTTTCTTTTTAGGTATTTCTTTTTGTTCACGATGTAGAGCCATTAGTTCTGCGGATTGCTTTAGTAATAGTTCTTCCATCCTGTCAAGCATTAGTCGAGTAGCCCACAATGCACCGCTATGCGGGTCTTGTATGTCTGTTGCAATTACTTCAATTAAGTTTTTAATGTTGCCCACGTCGTAGGCATACTCTTCAATCGTGTTTGATATATCCCAAATACCCATTAGCTTTTCTCCTTTGCCAACCGTTTACGTAACTTTGCCCCAGCCTGAGCATTTTTATTTTGCTCAATAAATTGTTTAAAAATAGCAATAGTGCCTTCTTGCACCAAGAACTCTAAACCTTCTTTGTCATACCTAACCATTACGTCAGCAGACCCGTCTTTGTTTTCTTTAATTTTTACTACTCTAATTTCCATTTATAACTCCACAAAAGTAAATGCCTCGGTCGGCACGTCATAAAACAATTCACCACTTACAACTTTTACATTACGCACTTCTTTCATCGGGTGCTTGAGGATTTCTTTTGACTCAATCCAGTAAGCGTGTTGCATGTCATGCGTGAGTGCAAAGAATAGGGCGTTACCAGCAAAGAACTTAGTCTTCCTACTAGGCACGTGAATGGTGGGGAATGGGCAGTTAGGACTCCAGCTACGAACCTCAACCTCAACAACGCCTACACCGTTTCCGTTGTGGCTCACTAGAAGGTCAACACCGTATTTGTCAGGGTTCGGCATGATTTCGTAACCCAGCTTAGACAAGTAGTTAGCAACCGCTTCTTTGGCAGGCGCATCATACTTGTCGTGCAAGTCTTGCTCGAAAGATTTAGTCCAGCTCATAGGTAGTTAAACAACTTTCCAAAAATAGTAGTCGGCTTTTTGTTTACTAGTGCGTCTCTATCTTTGACTTTTAGTGCTTCCAAATGGGCTTTCATATGTTCTGCAGTTTCAAGGGTTATATATTGACCTGGGGTCGTGCCAGCCGAAGTGATACCTTTCTGTTGCATTATTACGCCCACCCAATTCGACTTTTTTGGGTCGACAAGTCCCTCCAATACTCGCTCAGTCACCTTCTGCATCATGAGGGCTTTCAAGCCATCGTTAAGGGCTTTAGATTCTTCGGGTTCAGCATACTTGTGTATCTCTTGCATAATCGAGACCCACTTGCCGTAATCCGTAAACTCTTCGGGATTGGTCTCCATCCTTTTCAAAAGGAGTTCCACCCCAGCGTTCATTTGTTTCTTCTCAGGAACGGTCATCACTTCTTCTCCCTAAGCCATTGATATTCGTAGTCAGAATCAAGGGAAGCTACCCCCTGTTTAAGTATGCCTTGCAGTTCTTCGTATTTGACACGCTTGTAATCCCTAGGGTCACTGCCCCTAGCCAGTTGCTCTAGCACATTCTCTGTGTATTGTTTACGCATCTGTTCTTTAGCGTATTCTTGAATCTTAATTTTGGCTTTGGCTACCTCAATAGCTTCTTCCTCAGTAAAGATACCGAACTCGTCATAGTCCAAGAACTTGCTCCACTTCGTGCTACCAAAGAACTCTTCGGGGTGGGTCTCAAGTCTTTGCAATACAATGGCTAATCCATCTAACATCAACATCTCCCATCCATATCAAAGTCTTCGTCAGTTATCCAATGGGCTAAATCGTTTATGTTGTCTTCGTTAATTACAAAGGTCGCACCACCAGCCTCACGAATATTGCGTAGTTCTTTGTCTTGAAGGGCGGTCGGCTTGTTATTGCCAGCTTTGCACTCGATGCCCATGAATAGAGAGTTGTAGCAACAGATGATGTCGGGCACACCTGATCTGCCAAACCCATGCGTAGCAGGAAAGAAATAATATATATTGTGGGCTTTAAGTAGCTTAACTACTTTTTGTTTTACTTTGTTTTCGGGAGTTGTTGCCATTGTTTTCCTTTCTCAAACGAACCCCATGACTTAAAGCGCCAGTAGGCTAGTTCTTTACTTATTTTTATTTTGTTTGCGCACTCTACTAAAGTCCCGACAAACTTGCCGTCGGTATATAACTTAGTTGTGGTCTTGTTCTTTTGTTGTTCGCTACGTGTAGCCCAACGACAGTTGCTTGGGGTGTAACCTTTAGCAGTATCAATTCTGTCTAGGCTATGGTCGGCGCTGGGGCGAAGTCCCATATCTGCAATAAACTTTTTGTAGTCATGCCAGCGTTTGCACACAGTAACCCCACGACCGCCATAGTATTGGTAGCCCGATGCTTTTGGGTTAGTGCAACGACTTAACATCATGCGCCATATATAATGCTCAGGCTGTTCTACACCGCCAGCATATGCGCCGTGTTTAGTCTTTCCTGCAATCCATTTATCGTATTGTTCGGGAGTCATAATTTTTTACCTGTTCTGGTGAGTATACCTGAACCAAAAAGAAAAGCAACAAATATTTTTATAGGGACTTACCCTAACAAATCGACATCGTTGTCGAAATGTTCAAGGCAATAAAAAAGCCACCCGAAGGTGGCTTAGTGTGAGTCAGCAGATTACGCACTCACTATGCGCTCAGAGGAGATGCTCGGATTTAACCGACGCCGAAAGATACATCTGCAATATATACAATCGGCACTACAAATATCACGTGAAGTGATAGGGAATTATTGCTTAGTCTTGGTCTTGCCGTCAACTATATAAAATGCGTGCTCTAGTAGCTTCATACCTAGATGTGAATACGGCTCGTTCTGTTGTATTAGCTTGAACATAGCTAGCTTCTCGCTAATGTCCTGCGGTATATCATCGAAGTGCTGATACTTAATCACATCACCATTATGAAAGTTATACACGGCATAGCTACCATCTGTGTATGCTTGCACACCGAAGCCTCGCTTGTTCTGCAACTCATCATGCAAAGTCTTAGCTTCTAGATAGTTAGCCACACAAGTATCAGAGTGCGGAATGTTATTTGTATACTGAGCATTGTTTGCCTGTAACGTGATAGTCCCAGAACCCTCTTTGCGTGCATGATACGCAGCTACGGCGTAGTCCGTTGCTATGTTAGCTTGGCTTACTGACCACGCTACTTGGTTCTCGTAATTGCCTGCGATACTGTTGACCCTATCTCTGACCATGTTGCTGATCTGAGAGGCTAACTCGTCGTTGGCACGGGCTACTAAGAACTTCTTAGCATTACGGATTGCAACCTTCTTGTGCATAGAAGTAGTGCGTTCATAGTTGCCTCGGCTTTTCTGAATACGGAAAGACTCAACACCATAGGTCTGAACTTTTTTGCCTTGTCGGTATTCCTCAAAGGTAGATAGCGCACCGATCTGCTCACCGCCTTCGTATACTTTAACTTGGTAGATAACAGCGTTGTTATCGTATCGTTGAGTAGTCGGGTTCAACACATAGTCGCTGGCTACGCAGTCGTTGTCGATTGCAAACTTAGCCCTCGGCTTAATCAATGCTACATCATCAACGAACTGATCTAAGTCTAAGCGAAAGGGTAGACTCTTGTGCTTTGCATCTAGCTTGCTTGTATCTATTGGTGTAATCATTTCTCTTGTGCCTTTCTTATTTCAAATTCTTTATTCCATACTGTTGTTTTGCCGTCTGACCATCCATATTGTGTAAATAAAACAGGCATAAAGTAATCAGGATGATTTACCCATTGACTTTTGCTAACAAGATGTGGCTTTTCAAGTTTTGTCATTTCAGTCATTTCTCTTGTGCCTTTCTTAAATTAAAGCAACAAAAACAAGCGTAATAATAAGAAGTAAATAAGCACCGCCCTCTATTTTGTGTTTAAGTAACTGATACATTGCTACAACATACGCAAGTAACCCAATTAAAATTAGAATTTTTTGTATTGTTGTCATTTCTCTTGTGCCTTTCTTAGTATTGCTCTAGCAAAATCTTCCATGTAAAGCTCGCCAACACCATTCTTTTTCCAAGCATGGCAAACACTATCGGCACATTCTTTTATTTCGTCTTCGGTTAATGTTTTATTTTTTAACGATTCTATTTCAGATTGTTGTTGATAATATTCCTCTGCAATCAATTCCCTTGCACAAAACCCATTTGCAGTTGGCGAAAGTGTTGCGTAAAAATGGTATTTGTTTGATGGGAGCATTACTTCTTTAAGTTTTTGATTAAATAGTTTGTCCCACATTTTATTTTCACTCATTTCTCATTAGCCTTTCTTAGTATTGCTCTAGCAAACCCAACATCAAGCGTTGTCCAATCTCTTTTCCAAAAATCTTCGGTAATCTGCCATATTTCCTCATCTGTTAGTGTCTTTGCTGGTTTGGGGTTGGTATTAAGTTTTCTGCCATCTTCAACACCATTGTCATAAGCCCTAATTTTTTCAACCTTTAACTTTTCTATTTCAGCTTGTTGCTGGCGTTCTATTGCTTTACCGTACTCATTGATAAAATGCTTTAACAGTTCGCCTTTGTTTGGCAAACCATCAAAGTAATCATCGTCCCAAAATTGTTGTCTTATTTCTTTGCGTTGTTCATCATTCATCTTGGTTAATTCCTATTCCATGTGCCGCTTCTACAGCTCGAATGATATACATTAGGTTTGGCATACTACAATCTTCGCCTTGCCAGCATTGACCATTACCCAATATGAATTTAATTTCTTGCTCAAGTAAAGGTATCTTTGGTTCTTTCAACGCCTCTATTTCAGCTTGTTGCTGTCGTAGCATGGTGGCAGCTTTACTTGCACCAACATACTTGGCGTTTTCAAGGTGTTGAATTATTTCAGCTAGTTCATTTGCGTTCATTTGTTCTTCTCCTTAAAAGTTAAACTTACTGAGGATTGCATCAACCTGAGTTTTAACTGAGTTACGCACTACCATAGAACCACGCACCACATCTACATCATGGTTACTTATTGCCGATTTTAAAGCGAGCCTTGCTCTCTCCATATCAGGGTTCTTGGTGATGTTAAGGTGGCTAAGCATCTCAACCATCTCTTGTGCGTTCTCCATCAGGCTATCCCTAAATACACGGAACTCATGATAGGTTTCACCGTCGTCATTGACCCCTACATCAATAGTCAGACGATCACTCATGCGTTCTAAACAATCCTTGAGCCTACCCCACGCATCTTTCATAGCGTTCTCAAGTCTGTCTTGGTGCGCCCTATTGCAGTTTGCAATGATCTCGGCTTTGGCTTCCTCGTTGATGTCGACCCTAAAGTCTCCTGCGTTGGGAACAGGGAAGAAAGAATAGTTGAACTTAAAACGATTCTTAAGGGTGTTAACATCAGGATATTCGTTTCTGTCGAATAGGTCACCCAGTTGGAAAGCCGCCGCAGATACGAGGTCAGGATACGAATCGACAAACTTGTCGACTAGTGCGTCAAAGTTCCCTTCCATTACACCAAGTTGCTCTTTGTATTTCATAAAGTTAGACATAGGCAACAAGCGTGAGCCATTGTCAGACCACGGAAGCGTCTGAGAAATATGCCATGCACGAGCACTAGCTGCATACTTGATGATCTTATCCAAGACTCCTGTGCCTGCCATCAAGTTCTTGTTCACATTGACGGCTGAGACTTTGGTGTTCTTAGCCACATCTACCTCGGCTGAAACTTTCTTGTCTAGCTTGCGTGCAGTCCATGAACTGATGGACAACTCTACTAACATGGCTGATGAGCCAATACTGATTTCGTTACTCATTTGCATCTCCTTCGTTGTTTAACATTTCGACACCCTTGTCGTTTTGTTTCAATAGGTGTTGTATTACTTGCGAATAGGATGGGACAAAGCCCAGATCCTGGGAAAGCCTTAATCGCATTTCGGACAACACTTTCATCGTGTCAGGATTGATTGACACATTTACTTTCTTAGCTACCATTTGTTTCTCCTTATTCAACATGGACAGTCTTGCCTACTACTGATTGGAATCTCTCGTTGCCTTTGACACACCACAACAGGGGGATAGAACCAAGCGACGCATAGTCACTCGCATCTTGTGCTCCGATGTAGCCATCAGTTAGCATGAGTAGACACTCGCCTCTAATGTTGTGCTTAGCCATAAACTTAGGCACACATGTTGGGTCTGTTCCACCCCCACCAGCAGGCTTAGTCTCAGTCGTGAGACTGGAAAGCTCGTTTTGCGTATATGTTTCTCGTGATGCCACATGAGTATCCCAATACAGTAGATCAATAGCTTCGGGACTAACTTCCTCGCAGATAGACTTCACCTCGGATAGAAACTGATTTAACTCCGCAGTCCCAATAGAGCCTGATGTGTCGATACCGATGATGATTGACCCAACATTCTCGTTGTAACTGCTCGGCATGATGATGTCAGAAGCTATATATCTCTTGTGCAGTCTGCGCCATGTTGTCTTGTCCTTGCCTTGTGTGGCTGACTTAACGAAATCACGCAACGCTTCTTTCCAATCAATCTTGGGCACAAGCATCTCGCTGATACCACGCTGGACATTGCCACCCATCTTACCTACAAGAATAGAACCTTGACGCAAAGCAGACTCGATCTCTTTAGCTTGCGCTTCTTGTTCTTCGGGTGTTCCGTCTTGCGCACCATCCCAATCATGCTCGTCAAAGCCTTGCGGTAACTTTTCGACATCGCTGTCGTTTTGTTCACCACCCTGCCCATCAGAAGAATGACCGTTCCCGACAACAAGAACCTTAACCTTGCCTGCATCCTTGCCATGCTTCTTAACAAGAAGGTTGTAGACTTGGTGCGCATCCATGTCACGATACTCTTCATCAATACACCCCATGACATTACCATCTTCATCAGTCGGCATCTCAACTACTGCACCACTTCGGTCGTAGTCTACAATTTGCAGATTGATAACATAGTCACACGCAAGGTTGGCGAGCATAGCGTTCTCCTTGTATAGCTTGCGCCACACAATAAGATGTCGGTATGCCTTGTGCATATTCTCGTGCAATATAAGGAAAGCCAACTGCTTGTCGTTCAGTCTGTTAATGAAGTCTCGGTCGTAGATAACATCTAGCCCGTTGGTCTGAGCCGTGCCACTACTTGTTTCGTCACGGACTTCTACCTTGCCTATCATGAATAAGCCTGAGAACAAACAGAAGTTTGGGTGCTTCATCAACTGCACATGAGTGCGTTCAATGCGTTGTTCTGCTGATAGTCTGCTCATTGCTTTCTCCTTCTTCAATTTTTTTGTTTAGTTCATGAACATCATTTACATTCTTTGCAAACTTAGCAATCAATACGGCAGGCTCAATATCTGCCTGATATAAAGCCGTATCAACTAACATATAAGTGAGCAATGTAATGACCATACCTAGTTCTACTTGTTCGTCTTGCAACATATCTCCGATACGGTTTTTAAGATCGCTGAACTTACCAAACAACTTATCGTCTTTCTTCATATACATCTCCTTAGAATAAATACTGATTAACACGCATCCAATCAACAAAGGATTGGCTTGTAAAAAACAACTTCTTCTTCTCGTCGTCTTTCATACCTGATAGGCAGAACACAGACTGCAACTCCTTCGGTGTTCGCTTGAGATACTCAAAGAACTTAGTGATGCTCTGTCTGTCAATCTTCTGAACTGCTGAGAAAGCTAGCAAGCACAAAGCGGCAGGCGATGTCGGGACTTTTGCGTTGGTTGGGTCTTTGCAGATTTCTTCCCATGTAGGTAAGCTATCGGCTACTGCAACATACGCCATCAGATCACGAGCCGCAGGCGCACCAATCGTGCCTTCCAATGCACAGATGATTGCGTTCTCCGTTGTCAGGCTACGACGCTTGAGAATGTTTGACGCTCTCTCCAAACTACGAGGTGACACAAAGGACTTCTGAACTTCCTTGGGGTTGAAGATATACTTGTTGCCTGCCTGACCAGCATCGAGGTATGACGATAGAGCCTGCGGTGTTTCTTTAACCCATGCCAATACTTCGGGTGCAATATCATTCTTCAATGCCCACTCACCCCATGAGTTCTCATCAACTGAGCCATCAGGATTAAAGCCAGCGTTTGGTTTCTTGACATTCATAACAGTAATGCGATTGCGAGAGTGAGCCATCATGTTGTCGCCTACCCCGTCGGTCGTGTAGTTACCTGCCGTTACGACTATCGTATCCTTGTGTAAGGGGATACCCATAATTTGTCGTGGGTTGTTGAGCATTGGATGAAGCATATTCTTAACTGCCTGATGTCCTTTAGTAAACTCGTCGGCAAAGATAACTAGTGGCTCGCCTGTATGAAATCCCCATTGCTCATTCGGATAGAGCATAGTCGTCTTGGTTTCGTGATTAGGAATTGGAATACCCAACTCGCCGAGCTCCACATTAGGCACATCGATGTAGATACCCTTAAAGCCTGTGCGTGCTACGAGGTTCTTAAACATTGATGTCTTGCCAACACCTGGTTCTCCCATAAGGTGTGCTGTTCCATCACCACCCATTGCAAGGATTAAATCTTCTGCTTCTTTTAAAGTTACATTGCGGTTCAATAATACTTCTGACATTTCGTTTTCCTCTTTTTAGTTTGGATTGTTGAACTTTTCGACATGAGTGTCGAATTGTTTTGGTTTACTACTCAACATACTTAGCATTGCGATCATGGAACGCAATACCTTGCGGTTGTTCTACTGCTTCGAATACATCTTTGTAATACGCATACTTCAATACTTCATTGAACCCATTGATAAACCACTTAGGCTGACAGCCATACCCTTCACGATAGCTATACCCACCAAAGGCATAAGCACAATAGGTTGCCAACTTATACATAAGGTCTAAGTCGTTATCACGCTGAGCCACTATGATTTTTTGCAACATCCCACTACGATTAGCTGGTGCGTTGCCCCATTGTGAGTAGCCCAATATCCTTTGCGAACTCAAACCTAAGTCCTCGTATATCTTGCGACCCATATCGGTGTTGATCTTGTTGTCGATAGACAGCATATTCTTGGTGTATTCAATAAAGTCCTGATACACCTTGCGTATGCGGTTGAGCTCCTTGCGCTTGGCTTTGTATCTGTATTCCGTTGGTACGAGTGTCGGCTGATAAAAGCCCTGCTCATCTACACGCAAAACCATCTCCTCACCCTTGCTAGTAGGCATCTTGTATTCTTGCCCTTTCTTGTTGGTGAAATACCACTTGCCACCATAAGACTGGACTGTGCCATACGCACGCAATGAGAAGGTCATGAACCCCATAGTCGTCGGACTTTTCCACGCATTGACCCGCACTATCACATCACCATTAGGTAGCCACTCGACACAGTCGGTTTGATATAGCCTTGCCGCATAGCTATACGCTAGTGACCCCAACGGGTTTTCTGGTGAGAGATCAACGGCTATCTGTTTCTTGACTATCTCATACCAACTAAAGCGACGATTTGCGCCAAGCGGTCTGATCTCCGTGCTTCTACCACGAATAGGCTTGGTGTTCTCGAAGTGTTGCTTAGCTTGTGCGTGACTCTCAAGCATAGGGATACGGGCTGAGTTATACCCTTGGTGGCTATACATGCAACTTCCTTTCAAAGTATTTGATGATGACGCTTTGCTCTTGCTTCTCGATTAGTAGGTCGGTAATGCGTTGGTTGAGCCGTTCGATTTCCTTCTCATACTCGGCACGGCTCTTGAACACGACATGGTGTGCGTCTTCATATGCAGTTGGCTCACGACTAAAGTCATCACTCAATGGCTTGAGGTTGTTCCAATAGTCTGCCTGTTGCTTTGGCGTTGGCATTTGCTTCTCGTTCCATTCGCCTTTCTTAGCTACTGCTTTAGCTCTTGCCTGTTGCTTGGCTTTAACTTTGCGCTTGCGCAAGTGCCACATAGATGTGTAGATCTGCTCGACCTTCTTGCCTGTTTCTTTAGCAATGGCTGATGGCTTGGTAACGCCCATCTTGATGCATGCTTCGCAGGCTTCGGTTACTGACATTTCGACATACTTGTCGATTTGTTTACTAAGCTGGATGGATGTTGGTTGTTTTTCCTGTTTATGTTCTTGTTTCATAGTTTCCTTATCAAACTTTGGTGCGTTGGTTGGGATTAGAACTACTTTGGGCTTACGGATTCCGTCAGGAAATGCGGACTTTACTTCTTCGGGGATGTCGTCTTGCAACACCTCGGCTGGGTGACGGAACAATGCCTTGGCTTTTTGTAATGCTTCATACGCTTGTGGTTTCATGGTTTCCTCCTATTTGTTTAACCACATATAAAGTCCCACCATGAATGGCGAGGCTAATGCTAGAGTTACAACGAACCCGACTAGACAGTCGGCAATAAAAGCTAAAGTCAGCTTCGCATCAGACTTAAAAGTCTGTACTGCACACGCATAGCGTGCATCTCGGTTGGCTTCCGATAAAGTTCGGGCTACGGGGGTAATGTTTTTAATCAGGGTTTTACTGGGATAGTTCATTTACTTTCTCCTTCGCTTGCTTAAGAATACGCATAGCTTGCCAAGCGAGAGCAATCCTATGGTCTTGGTAAATACCTTTCTTCTGCGTTGTTTCCAACAAGTCAATCGCTTCATCTATTGCTTGAGAATAGATAACCTCAGGAAAAGGCGGTGGCTCAGGCGGTTCTAATAGCATCTCTGCCCACATTCTTTTCATATAACTCATTTACTAAACACCTCCAAAATAAATTCAACTGCTTTGTTAATAAAAACACCTGCCCAATACAGGACAAGCATCACCACACTACATACAACTGCTCCTACTAAATACCACTCAATCGTTAACATATCGACTCACTTGTCGTTTTGTTCAAAGAACTTGGCTTGGAAGCCCTCTAAAAACCCATCGATAAAAGCATGACGAGCTTCGTTTGCCCACGGCTGTCTGCGTGCTACGACCTGACCCGATTCGGGGTCATACTCTTGCATCCATATCCAACTGCGGTTGATGGCAATGTCCATCAGGGCAATCTTTGCTTTCTCTTGCTCCTCGATTAGCGTTGCTTTTAACTTGCCCATTACTCGTTCCCCTGTCTTGCAAGGTAGTCGGCATAACTAGCTGGTTTTAATTTCTTTCCGAACGCATACAGGAAAGGGTTAGTTTTTCCTACCAATTCCCGCTTCTCCCCGATTGTGCTCAGGTCTTTAATGCGTTGGTGGATTGAGTTATGGTCAATGGGCATGGGTAGCCTGATTGCTCCTTTGGTTCTGATTTTCATGTAGTCCTCTTGGGGTTGAGTTGGCGCAGTAAGCTGATGTCGCTGATATATGTCGGGGTTGATTTGTTGATCGGCAATACTCGGCTTTGTTTGCGCTTGATTTCTTGCTTGGCGATGATGTCGCCACACGCATGGCATGTGATCTTGAGCTTGTGGCTTTTTTGGTGGTCGTAGCGACCTTGCGTAACTCGTGGAAGATTGCATACTGTGCATAACAGATGCGTAAAGATTTTGTCGTGATGGGACATATTTGCTTCTCCTCTTGGTTTGTAACATTTCGACGGGGTTGTCGATTTGTTTGGTTGGACTGCAATACATAAAAAGACAATAAACACATAAATAACTACCGATTACCACTATACATCTATTATACCTGATTTACCTTACAATGTCAAGTTTATGTTAGCCATTTTGGGTTTTTGTTCGTATTGACAGCGACTGTATTTTGTGGAACAATGAGGAACATTTTAGACGAGAGGAGTTTGTATGACTGACTTTGTGTATGTTGAGCATGATGGAGTTCGTGGGACACTTGCGTACTGGGCAAAGCAATTCAATGTGCCGTACTCGGTGTTCAAGGTTAGATATAGCAGGTTTGGGTGGGACTTGGATAGATTGTGTGCGCCTGTGCGTGCTTATAAAAGGTAATGTTCGGGGTTTTGTTCTAATGTTCGGCTAATGTTCGAAGCTCAGGAACATTCTCAGAGCCTTATAGTATAAGGGTTTAAAGGGTATTGTTATTATATTGTTCTAATGTTCTATATATGTCAAAACGCTATACGGGGAGCAAATTGTCCTATGCTCTAGCACTATGCGAAGGGGGTCTTTCGAACGAAGTTTTTTCAAAAAAGTAAAATGAGGTCAGGAACATTAGAACAATAGGAACAATGTAATAAAATCAAGGACTTACGAAGAACATTATAAATAACATTAGAACATTACAAAACCCTTGACAGCCGAAAAACTATGTGTTACTCTGCGTATACGCAGAGCCGAACTAAGGGAATTCCCAAAAGGGCTATGGCGTTGCTACAAATGACCGTTCCTAAGCAGAGCTTGGCAAAAATAAAAAGAGGGCGAAAAAAAAGCCCTACCGATTGCTCGATAGGGCTTAGGTGATACGAGAGAACTACGCAATTACATTTTAGCATCGACTAACTTAGGCAACATAGCTGAAACCTTAGCAAGCAATTCCATGTCGGCAGTCTGCTTGATCTGCTTGATAACACGATCACGCATGGCTTTGACTTCATCTTCCTTGCCTTTGTTGGCTTCCTTGGTGCGACGACCAATCTCTTTCTTTATCTCATTGGCTTTGGAAAAATCCTGACCATTGACATAAGCGACCATGAGATCGACTAGCTCACCATCGGGCAAAGCCTGCAACTTAGCCTGTTGCTCAGCCCGCTTAGCCGACATAGTTTGTGCCGCTTTGCTTGGCGCACTTGGCTTAGACAAGCCTGTTTCTTTAGCCATACGCTTTGCTAAGCGCTCCCATTGTTTCTGAGAGCTATCCTCAGTAGCCTGAGGAATACGACCCATGTATTTACGAACCCACATGGCTTTGACTGTATTCCATTGAGCATAAGTAGGATTAACACCGAACAGCTTAGCGAGAGCTTTGGCTGTTGTTTCCATCAGCACATCACCCTCAAACAACAACTCATCAGCTTCGATGAACTTTTCGACAACTGTGTCGATTTGTTGCGCTTCGCTGACTGATACAACATACTCAGCCTTTGGAGCTTCAACGATTTGAACAACTACATCACTTGGTACAACTGTATTGGCTTTAGCCATGATTACATCTCCTAGTCGCAGTTAATAGAATGTATGAAGTAAGCGACTGTTTACCCCATGTAATAAGTATACATGAAACAATAAGAATAGGTATGATCTTTACAGGATTGTGTAGGAT
>Ga0214194_100016_pt1 | contig 45803 bp, 67 predicted proteins | sample TroBogEpilimnion_35_FD_153032 | JGI IMG/M metagenome (GOLD analysis project Ga0214194, IMG submission 153032) | Freshwater microbial communities from Trout Bog Lake, WI - 12AUG2008 epilimnion | ecosystem: Environmental > Aquatic > Freshwater > Lake > Epilimnion/Euphotic zone | place: Trout Bog... | reverse complement strand
CAAGCCAGTCAGGCCACAGTGGATCAGCAAAATGTACCACCTAGCCCGCCAGCATACTACTCCACAGACCTCTCACACATCCCAAGCGCCCGCCGAATTGAAATAATTAGTGAGCTGCTTGAAAAAGCATTAGCGCCACTTACCAATAGAAATAATGCGGTTGACGCTAAAACACGTGTTGAGCTAGTTCGTTTAAGTTTACTTGAGCAACTAAAACAAGCCGATATCGCCCGGTTAACTGGACTTAATGTATCAACAGTTGAAAAACAACTTGAACGCCTTGGTATTAAATTAGACCCAAAGACAAGCGAGTATGTTGTTACAAACCCAGACTTAGCGAAAACAGTTGTTAGGGAAGCCGAGAACTATAGGTCTGCAGAGTTTCCTGATGGTATTGGGGAGCAGCAATTAGCAGGTCTATACGCTACTAGATATGAGACAACAGATGAACCACAGTCTCTTGCGGAAGAACTGGAAGGTGGCAATCAAGAGGGCGATAGAAGCAAACTTTTATCTGATGAGATTTACGGTTCTGGCGAAGAAAAAGAAGGCCAGTCTATGGGAACTATCGCAGAAGCAGGCGGTAGCCAAGGGGCAGTGGAGTCTTTATCGAAGGCCACTTTTGACAAGATAGAAAAGCTCACCAAAGAACGAGATGCTTTACCCGAAAAAGACCCACGCCGTAAAGACTTAGATGAGAAAATTAAAGCCGCTTGGGCTGAGTACGGCAAAAAGCAAGCCACTTGGGATAAGAATAGTGGAGTAGTTGTAACTAACAATGAAGAAGGAGAGGAAGAAAATGCCGTTCAAGAGCAAAGCACAGATGAGGGAAATGTTCGCAAACCAGCCCAAAGTAGCAAAAAGGTGGGCAAAGGAAACGCCGAATCCAAAAAATCTACCAAACAAAGTAGCACCGAAAAAACCAGTGAAAAGCCAAGCGAGCAGAAAAAGGTAGAACCCACAGTTATTAAAACTGATGTTGAGTTGGCGGAAGAGTCTTGGAATAAAGTTGCAGACACTATCCCTGGTGCGCCAAAGTTTGCGGAACTAACTAAAGACCAACGAGAGACTTTCATTGACTATGGCAAAGATAACTGGACACCTAGTGACGTTCGTGCAGAGCTTGTTAAACTTAATAAAGAAGCCACACAGAATAAAACTTCTGAGGTTTCTGAGCAGCCTACCACTGCCAAAGAGAGTACAACACCACCTGTTACTTCTGTTACTGAAGAACTACTAACCCCGCATATTGAAAAGCTGACGGAAGGTCAGACTAGCCGTTTAGAAAAGTTCTACGGCGTTAAGCGTGGAACCGCTGAGTTTGCCGCTAAGGTAAGAGACGATGTTGTCGCTTATATAAACAAAGGTGCAACAGCCGTAGCTGGTGCAGTCCGTGACATTATTAAAGCAGTATCCGAAGGGGTACTAGCCGTAGCGTTGGTATTTAATCCAAGTTTCTTATCGCAACCAATCCCAATAACTGTACCAATTACGCAAACAAGAACTGTTGAAGTAACACAACCTGTTCCTGTGGAAGCTGCTAAAGATATGTCTGCGCAGGCAAAACGGGCGTATGAAGTTCTTTACCCAGCAATCAAAGATGATTTAATTAAGTCAAACAAGCTATTTTTGATTACGGATAAGCCAACTGCAATGCAGTTTGTGTTTAACCCAGATGGAACACTACTTTTAAAGAGCAAAGTATTACTAGCAAAAAGCTTTGGCGATTTTGCTAAAGGCGATAACAACCTTGATGCTAATAAGATTACTCCAGCTGGCCTTAGGACAATGGTTAAGCGCACTCATACCTCAAGTACTGAAGGCTATGATTTTGATACCGTGTTTGGATCAGTAGAGACAGACCCAGATACAAAAAACCAATACTTTACAACTTATCTACATTCTGTATATACGCATCTTCCAGATGCACCAAAGCGCCTGCAAGCGCTTAAAGAACCTGGAGCACAAAACTCTAGGTATTCTTTTGGTTGTATCAACGTGGATAAAGCCACTTTTGGTAAGTTACTTAAAGAACATGAGAACGAGTTGGACGGAGCTACTATATTTATAGTTCCTGATAAAGACAACAACGTCATGAACTTTATTAATGGCGAAGCCACTAAGGCTACAGATATTAACCGCAGATCGGTAAACCCTGTTACACAAACAATTACAACTACTGTACCAAATGCCAATAAAAATTTACAAACTCGAGTTGTGGTTGGCAAAGAAGAAAAGGTTAACTTCCTTAAAAACCCAAGGTCAATGACTTTACTTGATGAAGATAATAATACTTTTGTAGCGGATGAAAAGTCTTTATCTGAACTTGACCAAAAGTATCCGGGCATTGCTCGAGCTTTCTCTCACTATGAAAATAGGGGAATGGCTCATGTACTTGACGCTGTTGAAGCTTGGTATGTAACTGACGATGAAGTACCTTGGGATGGTGCTTTTATGCAAATCAACGGGCAAAATGCTATTGTCTTTAGAGTTGGCAGTTTGCACGATGCTATAAATACTGAGTGGACAACACACCACGAGATTGGACATGCCATAGATGATCTTGGCTCTGGTATGGGTGGCATATTTTCCAGTTTGCCTGAGTTCAATGTTGCCGTTAAGAACAACAAGATTATCCCTATGGGGAATATTATTAAAGAGGTACACGAGCACTATTTAGCAGAACCTAATAGTGAGTTGTCTCAGCATTTGGTATACCCATTTGATAGAAAACAAAACCCAAATATGGATGGGGACTCTATTAGAGAAGAGTTGTTTGCTCAGTTATGGGCGTCGTACAATACTTCATTAGGTCGTGACTTTTTAGAAGAGCATCTGCCTAATGTGGCAGATTTTATGGAGAAAATATATGACGATGTCGAAAAAACAAAGTATGGACTTAACAAAGCGAATAGCGGCAAGACGAAAGTTAATCCGAACATTACCCAAAAAACAGGGGATGTTGAGTCAGGACAACTTCAAAGGAGCCAAGTTGCCGTTCGTCTCAGGGAAAACAGAACCCAACAACGGATAGAAAAAACAATAGATGGTTTACCACCTAATCTACAAAAACCAACTAAGGTCATAGTTAATGGATTAGTAAGCCAGCTCCACAACAAGTTTGGTGCGGCTAAAGATATAGTTCTTAAGTCTGCAATTACTGAAGATATTGTTAAGTTTGCTACCAAGCATATGCCATCTGCGGCTAGGTATTTAACCAGCCAGTATGCTCGTCAAGCTGACGTAGCTAAGTGGAACAACCGCATCGACAAAATCTTAACAGCACATGATGCTCTTGAAGGCGAAGAAAAAGGTACTGGTGCTAGTAGCGTAAACAAGTTTATCGAAGACTCTGTGATGCTCGGTAAGTGGGGCTATATGCCCGAAGAACACCGCATCGGTACAACGCTGATATACGACCTTATGGATGACGACTTGGTCAAACGGTTTAAAGCGTTCTCCTCTGAGGGGCAAGAGGTAATTAAGAATTATTTTGAACATGGCTATCAAGCATTAATAGCAAAACAGATTGCTGCCAAAGAAGCTGTAAACCGTGAATTTGCAGAAGCCGAGCGACTTGCTCTTGGAATACCAAACGATGAAGCACAGGTCGCCGCAGATAAAAAAGCGGCTATGTCTAAGATAGTGGAGCTTGACCCATCCGTTCCTTACGGACACCTGGCTCGTTACGGCAACTACCTTGTCGTGGCTAAGTCTGCTGAATACCAAGCCTACGAAGATATCCTAAAAGGCGAAAACGCAGCCCCTGTTGGTAATCATGGTGTAGTTGGAACAACTAACTCCGCTAAGATTTGGATGGACGAGAACCAGTCTAACCCAACGCATTACGTCGTTCAGTTTGCAGACACAATCGGCGAAGCTAAAGCAATCGCTAATAACCTTGCAGCTACTGGACACTACGACCATGTTGAAGCTTCTCCAAAAGAGACTGAGGCATCTTACACTGGTGGCTCTGATATGCACCTTGCAGTAGCTAGACTTCGTAACTTAATGAAGCGCCAAACAGAAGACAAAGGGTCTCCTGAATATAAAGCATTTGATAACATGATTGGTAACTTGTACCTCATGACTGTGGCTCAAAATAGTGCTAAGAAGTTTACGCTTCAACAAAAGAAGATTGCTGGATATGACTCCAACATGATGCGTAACTTGGCAACAGCAGGTCGTGCCGATGCTCACTTCTTGGCGACCATGAAACACAATGACGCTATCAATGACTCTATTGATAAGATGCGTGAAGAAGCTAGACGCAACCGTGGTGAGGCTATGCCTTACTTTAATGAGTTGATTAACCGCCATACCCAAAGTATGGACTACAAAACACCAAGTGTTCTTGCTAAAACTCTCAATCAGATGAACCACATTTGGTCGCTGACATTTAGCCCTGCTTTCTACCTCCAACAGATGTTGCAGACTGGTGCTATATCTTTACCCTACCTAGCTGGTCGAATTGGCTACGCTAATGCCACAAGGCATATTGCCCGTGCATATGACGATATTGCCAAAATCAAAGACATCTTTAATTTTAAGGATGTAAATAACCATGTTGACTTTAGCAAAGCACCTGCAGATGTACGTGCCATGCTGGAGCGTTTGGTCGGCATGGGTAAAATTGATATTGGTATGGACTCCGAGTTCAAAGCACGTTCACATGAGCAAGGTGTATTTGGTAAAGTCATGTACAAAATGCAAGGCATTACCAACCGCATTGAAGCAATAAACCGTTCTGTGGCGGCTATTGCGGCGTACCGTGGATACTTAGAGCGGTATGGTAATACCAGTACCGAAGCTGCAATCCAATACGCATCCGATGTTGTATCAGATACACATGGTTCTTACGATAGTTTTAACACTCCAAGAGCACTCAAAGGCGTAACTGGTCAAATTATTGGTCAGTTCCGTAGGTTCCAAATTATTCAGCTCTCCATGCTGGGCAAGTTAATTCACTCTAGCTTTAACAGCGCAAGTAAAGAAGAGCGTATGGTTGCCCGCAAGACCCTTGCGTTTATATCAGCTCAGATGGCAGTAGTTGGTGGAGCACTTGGTGTACCGTTTGTATCTCAGTTAATGTTCTTAACATTGAAGATGTTTGGTTCACCTGACGAGCCTGATGACCCTGAGTACAAGTTACGTAAACTAATTGGTAATCCAGTAGCGGCTGATTTGCTTTTAAGGGGTGTAACTGGTGCAGTTGGATGGGAGTCTTTAGGTAAAAAGCTCTCTATGGAAAACGTTGCGTCTCCATTTGGTGGGTATGTAGTTCCCGATTTAACTAGCCGTACAGGTGTAGAACAAACTGCACTAGCTATTCTTGGCCCATCGCTTAACCTCGCAGAGAAGTTTGCCGATGCGTATCAGTTGGTTAACCAAGGTAATTACTACAAAGGTATTGAAATGGCTATGCCTAATGGTATTGCCAATATACTTAAAGCTGTAAGGTTCGCAGAAGAAGGTATGACTATGCGCAATGGGGACTTGGTTATGAAGCCCCAAGATGTAGGAATATTGACCGCAGCTTCCCAGCTTGTTGGATTACCAACTAACCAAATTACACACCAACAATTTGCTCAGAAAGTTAAAGCAGAATACGATAAAGAGTACGAAGCAAGATTGACCGAGATCAAAGGTGAGTATGTAAAAGCAGCTAGAGCTAGCGACTATAAAGCTATGTCTAACGCTCGTGAAGAATTCAAACGCATGGAAGAATCTCGTGTGGCTAATGGGTACAAACGCCAACCGCTATCGGAGTTGTTAAAAGCACCAATGGCAGCTAAGAAGCGTGAAAATTCAGTAGTCAATGGGGTAGAATCTTCTAAACAAAATAAACAATTTTTAGCCACGATGGGTGTATGATGGACTTAAATACGATATGGTCAGCCGGATTAACGCTAGCAACAGGGCTGATTACATTTTTTCTGAAAGAGAAGTTTGCAGAACTCAAACGACTTGAGATTTTGTTAAACCGCACTAGAGAGGAGATCGCTCGTGAATATGTCACCAATTCAGAAATTGTTAGAATTACAGACCACATTGACCAACGCTTTAATAGGCTTGAAGCAAAAATTGACCAGCTTATTCAAGGGAAATAAAAAACCCCCTGAAGCCAGTTAAGACCTCAGGGGGAACCCTCTTAGGCGCTAACGGCAACTGTTAGCCGTTAGATGATAACGCAATATCGGTCACGGAGGCAAGCATTGGCCCACTGGTCTTTTCAACAGCACCCTCCATAGCGGAGTAGTCTAATACTAAGACAGAACAGCTACCTGTCGATAAAGCCGTCCCCCTACCCATATTAAACTTGTCTGTCATTGGAACCAGCCAACCATGCGAACTAGCATATTCAGTTAGTTTCTTAGGCTCCATACGGTTCTTAGCACACCAATCCAAGAATTCTTTCTTAGCAATGTACAGCTTGCCAACATACTTGGGGTCTGTATAAGTTTTACTACCAAGAACACGGCGACCTGCAACTGCTCCATTGGGGCGAGAAATAGAATCCTCAGGCCCTCTAGCGTCTGTGCGTAAGTCTCTGTATTCATAAGTAACGATAAACCGTTGAGACAATTCCCGAATCATACGACTGATCGCATCACCTGGGTTAGTCATATTGGAAGTTGTTACGGTGCTTGTTAGGTCAGTCAACATCCTACCGCAGAAGTCTACTAGACCTTGGTAGTTAAAATCTACAATACTATGGTCGATAAGTATCTTAGCCGCAGTTAAAGTACAGGCTGCATGACCTCTAAAGAACCTATACTCAGACTCAGGTAGGATTACAGATAACTGATTCTCTATCTTGGCATATAGGTCTTTGACCTCCTGTTGGTGTTGAACAATATACCTAACAAATATATCGCCTGCATTACCCCAGTTCTCACGCATCACATCAATCGCATCTGATACATCTTTAGAAGGGTCAATTATTGGGACATTGTATTTAGCAAAGTTAATCCCGATCATACGAACGGCTTCAGCCTGAGTATTGGCATTGTGCGATGCTAGTTTGGAGTGCATGTCTTCGTTGGCAGTTACACCAACCACAGCTTTCCAAGTATGTTGCTCAGCAAACCCGACTTTACCGCCTGCGCTTGTTAGTCTAGCTCTATCCGTACCTTGGGATACTGTGTAAGCGAACGTGGATAACTCAGCAGCGTCCATATCTGTCATCTCATCAAACACAACAGGAATGTTTTTGTGTACACCAACGATAGCCCACCGAGCGTTACGAGTTGCACCGTCTTTACCTGCGTATATTAGTTTGTTTGCGTCTGCTAGACCGTAAAGTGCGGCTCTCCATACAGAAGTTTTACCTTTACCTGAATCACCGCTGTTAATTGATACTAATGCGCCGTTGTAGCTATCTTCCCCAAAAGGAACTAATAGCGAACCGAATACATTGCAGAAAACGTATTGAGCCGCTTCACTATTAGCCCTGTTGTATATGAAGTTAACCGCCTGTGAATACTTGGCAAGCGTTCCTCTTGGTAGTGGGTATGTAGCTCTATGATCTGCTGCACCGCCGCCAATAAAGACTTTACGAACAGAACCATCCTTATGGTACAAGCGGTCTCCAAGCAAGAACCCACTCATATCGTCACGCCATCCAAAGGATGTAAGGGTATCGGTTTCTCTTTGCTCCGCCATCAACTTATGAACGGAGTCACGAATATATGCAGTCATGTGCATAGAAGCGTCCTTGTTATTAGTTGGCATTAGTTCATATTTTGAGAGTGCCTTAAGCATGTCGGTTGATGATGCAAGGCTAGAGGTATCAACCTCAAAGTCTCTAACTCGTTTATCGGGCAAGTGCATCCTAATTGTGAACGCAAACGAGCCATCAGATTTACGTATTCTTTGGATGGGGTAAAAGAGTGATTGGCTAAATGAGTAAGGTTGATTGATGCCATCTTTGTCTTTAATAAATCTAACCATACGACCATGATCGTATACATAGCTTTCAGGTAACGCTGGTACTACTGTCTCAACTTCCTGCTCAACTTCGTCAATAACTTCTACAACTTTTTCTTTGGCGATTGGGATGATGCGCCCGAGCATGATAGGTGATTTAACTTTTCCTTCGTTAACACAACCTGCACAGCCCGAGGGGTTGCACTTTTTAAAATATTCACATGTCGCAGGGCCTGAACTCCAACTCTCGTACCTTGTAAAAACATCTGTATTTGAATGTCCAGTTTCGGAACGCTGCGATGACCATTCAACTGCAAGATCATAACCTTCCACACAGTGTTTGATAATCCCGACAATTCCTCGCCATGATTCATAGTCAACATCTCCTTTGGTGTCACGCATCTTCCCAACTTGTTGGCAATGATTGGCTACTTCATCGGCAGAGCACTCAATGCTCTGTGCTGCGTGAGCAAGAAGATCATCGTTTAAACCCGACGATTGGAAACTACTTGGGGCGTGAACAACCGCATTATATTTGGAGATTGCCTTCTGTAAAGCATTGTTGAACACCTGAGGAGATACAACTTCCCCTACTTGTTTGACCACCACTTCTTTAATTTCTCTGTCAGGCTTTCGGTTAAATGTACCAACAGGACGGAGGATAGAAGATAGATCAGCAGTGCGGGTAGGATCAACAAGAAGCCCAGCAGAAGCCAGTACTGACTTAAAACCTGAAGCCATCGTTCTCCACGATTTCGGCCCGATTGGTTTTGATAAAGGCCAATAGCAATGCAGACCACCACCGCTATCGACAAGCATTGGTTTAGGAAATCCATTGCTATGGCAGAATCTAATAATTGCTTTAGCTGCATCTGTTTTAGTAAGGTAGCCCTTACCCTCATCGTGTTTGGATTGACCGCAGTCAATATCAGCCCAAAAGGACTTAGTCTTTAGCCAGTTAGGTTCACCTCGATACTTGGGTTTCGGGTTGCCTTCGACTAAGTAACTTGGCTCTTTATAAGAGCAACATGCGTGATATACAGTCAGATTAGATTGTTTGTTGTAGGACTCAATAGCTTTAGCCATATCTTCCAAGGATGCGTATGCCTTATGGGCAATCCCTGTCTGTCCTACTCTACTCAACCCAACAAACTTGTAGCCATCCTCAGGCAATATAGTTTGTAAAAAGGTTAAAGTATTCATGTCAACTCGTCAATATGTTACTTTTCCCTGTTGCTTGAGCGCCAATCTTAATTGTGTTGTTAAGATGGTCAACTGCTACTTTTGCCAAATCTTTCGCTTGTATAGACGTCTCTGATGTCTCAACGATAATTCTGCCCATAAGTTCAGCAAGCCCTAGGATAACCTCACCGTGGTTGAATCCTTTACCGTCCAACGCAAAGTTACATTCAGTAACAACGCCGATGACTTTTTTCTGTTCAATTTGATAGCTCATGATATTCCTTTGAGAAGGGGGCAGTGCCCCCTATTAATTAATCGTCGAAGTTTAAATCGTCAAGATTTAATTCAGGTACTTCAACTTCCATAGGCTCGGGTTTAGGTTCAACCTTCTTAACCGCCTTAGGCTTCTCAATAGGTTTTGGTTTCTCAACTTTTGGCTCCTCAGCTTTAGTTACTGTCACTGTTGGAATCTCTTCCTCTTCCTGAGCGACAGGTGCACCCACGTTCATGAATGATAAGCCAAGAATCTGTTGTACTGTATCCGTTGCAATCACCTCTTGGACTTGAGCATAAGATGCGTCGTCAAGTAAACCAACAGCTTTAAATGTTAGTTTCGGTGTAGCCTCTTCCATGACAAACCCGACACGAGTAAGCACCATGTTGTAAGCCAAGCGTTTACCGCCACGCTTTTCAAGTACTTTACCCAACTCTCCAAGAGCACGAATAGATGCAGGTGGGATACGAAGTAGGTGTGGTTCATTGATACGGTCAGCAGTTGCAACAGCCATACGAACTGAATCTTGGCAAGCCTTACCTTTAGAACCATTGTCACTAATCTTAGAACCCCACTGATTGTTAGGGCAAAGCGCACAAGTCTTTGACTTAGGATTCTCAACTTGAGCATCGGGTCTGATGCCGTCATTACTAAAGCAATCAGGCTTTTTATTTTCTGCGTTCTCATCGTATCCACCAGCATACCAAACTTTGGATGTGCCTTTGTTAACTTTCAAAAGTACTACGTCAATGCTAGGTGCAGCGATCTTCTCGCCGTCAACCTCTTTGGTTAACACAGTACGCTCACCATCTTTTACAAGAGTGAACACTTTGCCCTTGATACTGATGATGGGAAATCCACCCCCAGCGTGTGCCATCAAGTCGGCGTTGGTCTCTGATGCGTTAGCAGTCTTCAAATAAGCTGGCAAATTGTCGCCATCGAAAGGGATGATATTACTCATCGTGATTCTCCATTAGGGTTAAATTAAGAACGACGGATGTTAACCGCACGTTCTGCTCTCCAGGTGACTCCTGGGGGTAAGTCATCGTGTTCCGCCTTGTATTGCTCAACGGCTGTTTTAGAACAACGAATTTCCATGAGTTGCCAATCTTCATTGGACTTCACATGTGTCATGAACGCATCTTTATCTGCCACAGATGCGCTTGTTTTTGTAGTGGTATAAGCAGTTCCAAACTCGGTTTTAATCGAGTCCATTCCTGCTGAATCGAAAGTCTTCAGCAACGTGCCTTCTATCTTTTCTAATACCACTTCTAGTTTCGATACCTTGGCCTCATACTCGGCTTTGTATTCTGCTTTTTTATCTCTTAGTTCAATGTACTTTTGTACCAGTTCTGAAAGTTTCATGGTTAATTTCCTTGAGGGGGGTTAAGGTTAACAGATTTGCACCTGTTTGCGATAGGGGTTTATACTAATTCTTGCTCCTCTTTGATGATATTTAGTAGTGACCCCTGTAAGGCTTCTTTTTTCTCGAGCCTTTTATAAATCTTTTGTTCTACACCGCTTCCTGCGATGTGAGCAATCACTGTCGTTTTAGTCTGCCCAGGTCTGCGAACTCGAGCATTGGCTTGAATATAAACATCGTTGCTATGTATTGGAGCAAACCATATGATTGTGGTAGCTTTAGTTAATGTTAGTCCATGACTCATAGTTGTCGGGTTAGCGACAATTACATGAGGGTCTATCGTCTCTTGGAAATTACTAAAGATGTCGTCTCGTTGTGCTTTGGGCACATCCCCATACACCATAGCGGTAGGCCAAATGGCGGAGAGTTCATCTGCTACAAACTTTAACACTCCTGTAAGTGGAACGAATACCAATACTTTACCCTCGGACTCCTCAATGATTTCCTTTAGTGCATCCATGCGAGGTTTATTAGGGATATAGATTTCACCACCTTGTTTATCGTAAGCAACACCACAAGCAATTTGGATTAACTTGTTGGCTTTAACTGCTTCGTTGACTGCGAGTACTTCACCTCCATCGTATTCAGCAAGTAACTTCTCAAGCATTGCTTTATATGCAGTCTTTTGTTCAGGCGACATCTCGATCTCACGATGCGTAATAATCTGCTCGGGCAAGTCTATACAGTCATCTAATGCAAAGCGAATAGCAGGTTGCATACAGCGTTGTACAGTTTGAACAGCATCTTCACGAGGAACCCAGATAAACTGAGTTATCTGCCTCATCACCATGTCTCTGAACTTTGAATAGTATTTAGGTACATCTGGGTTTGTAGGTCGAATAATACGACACTGCGCCCAAGCATCTGTTGGTTGATGCGGTATAGGAGCGCCTGTGAGTCCCCACACTCTTCTTGGAGATTGTTTATTGCATATACTGTTAAGGGTTTTCCATCTGTCAGTTCCTGCATTGCGGAACATGGCAATCTCATCGACAATAATAAGGTCAATGTCTTCCCTGTCGGCGAGTTCACGCTCAATAGTTTTGATTCCATCGGTGTTAATAATATAAATGTCAACATTTTGGTTGAGTAACTTAATTCTTCTTGCTCTTGAACCATACAGTACTGCACATTCGAGATGGGGGAAAGTCCGCCATACTTCATCAGCCCAAGTACGCTCCATCGTGGAGAGTGGACAAATGATTAACGCTTTCTTAACTAACTTAATCTCACGCATATAGTCGTAAGACCATAGCGATGTAACTGTTTTACCTAGTCCCATACTGTTAAGACAAAAGGCTCGGTCGTTCATAGACAAAAAGTTAGCCGTCGTTACTTGAGCATCGAACGGCTTAAACCTACCAGGCCATTTGTAATAGTAGGACATCGGGTCAGGCGCATCAAACCCCAAGTTGCGTAGTACTTTAACCTCATCAGGACGATGGGGCACAGCGACTAGCGTATCGCCTTTGTGTTGCACTAACCTTGCAGTTGGCACAACAGTTGTTATCCTAGAGGGGTTGCGTAATTTATAAATTAACGCTTTTTTATCTTGTCTGACGATCATTTTTTGGTGCTTTTGTTGTCGCCGTATATTTTGCCGTGGTCATCTCTCCAACTTCTGTTGGTCTTAGCAGGCACTGCTCGTAGATTCTTCGCTACATTTTTACCGCCTGCATCAAGCATCTTGATATGGTCAATGTCTTTGCCATCGCCCTTCTTGGCACGACCTTCTTTAATCATAATTGCACGAGCTTTGTTACGCTCTTCACGCTCTTTAATGTGAGCAGGTGTAGATTCGTATGCCTTGTCGTAAGCTGCCTTTTTAGGCCCACCTTTATTTGCCATCTTTCAACCCCTTAATATACATATCTAAAATCTCAACATCGTCGATGATGAGTACTGTTCCCCAATGTTCCCTAATTTCTTTAATAACCCTGTCTTGGTTTGGAGTGGTGTTATTAGCTTTACCAGGAGCTTTGGTCTCTATCGCCAAGAAGTGTCCATTAACGCAACAAATAAAATCAGGTATTCCAACTACACCGAATCCGTTTTGCATCGGGCAGAAATACCATATATCGTGTTGCTTTAACCTCTTCTTAACATCATCTTTAACTCTACCTTCAGGTGTTCTCGCCATCTTTCATCTCCGAAAAGGCTGTCGCTATTGCTAAAACGACCGCCGCAAATAATCTAATGCCGATACCAATTAAAAGCATTTGGATATCTTTATCGTTCATCTTTTGTCTTTGTAAAATTTACAAGATTTAACTGCGCACCATCCATTACATAAACCCGATGGGCGTTCAATCCATTTACCTGTCTCATACGCTCTCTCTAACTTGGCTACACGAGGCACAAACTCTTGCCATATCATTGGCACTTCACGCCTTGTAAATACCTGTGAGTCAATCTTTTTCTCTTTAAGCCATATGAATCCTGTGGAAACCACATTGACTTCGGGATAAGTTGCAAAAGCGTAACCTGCGTAAAGCATAAGCTGCTCAGTTGGCTTTCTCTTTCCTGTCTTATGGTCGAGTATTGCAACTCGATCATCGTGCTTGACAACCACATCCGCAATGCCACGACTCCAAGCGTTACCCCAAGGAGCAGGCTGAAAATTTTTATCAACTGCCATTTGAATTTCACAGAATTTCTCCCCACGCAGATTATCTATTTTCTTTGCTATGTTTTCCCATTGGGACATACCCTCGGGTAACGGCGTTTTATTTAGAATCCTATGCTCCATAGCAGTATGAACTTTCTCACCCCATATGGTTGCCTCAGTAGGAGGCTCAGGGAAATCCTTGGCTACCCTAGCATGGTAGAACTTCTTCGGGCATGTCTCAAAGGTACTCAGTTGTGAGTAAGTCCAAGCGGGTATTATCATTTTTGATTCCAAGTCATCACTAAAAGGCTATCAATTGCTACACGAAACTCGTCTCTTGTTTGTGGAATAGGGACAGAACCTACATAACTGTTTGCCCATCTATCGAAAGACGCATAAGGCTCACTTACCTGTAATGTATCTGCAACCACACGCCACACTCGTCCTCTACCTTTAAAGAAAAGACCTTTGTACTTCTTTGTTGGGCTAGTGTCTCTGAGATGACTATCTGCTAGCCAATGACTCCATTGTTTTGGTAACGTAGGCATCATTTACACTCCGCATAATTTAAACCAGACGCAGCTTCACAGCTTAGAGGCAAAGTCGGACACCAGCTGGGGGCCTGCTTCATTCTCCATAGCATTAAGTTCGTAGCCCACTCCTCCTCGGACTTGGGAACGACACAAACAACCTCGTCATGAACTGTCAATGCTACCTTAAAACGACCGCCTTGACTATCTCTTTTACGCATATCTTGATCTATTTTTGCCATTTGCTCAAACACAACAATCTTAGCTAGTCCTTGCACGACATTCTCAACAAACTTACCGCCGTATATCTTCGTAGCCCCATAACGGTTGTCGTATTGGAATCCGTCAGGTGTCTTGACTAAATTGGGATACCTTATCATGGTATGGTTTGGTAGCTTAACACCACTGTTGTCGAACGTCAGGAGTATGCCTTGCCCATGATGGAACTCACGCTCCAGCCCATTTGCCATGCCCTCTAAGATTCGGTTAAATACATTCCATAGCTCGGCGATTTTGGAGTATTGCCTTCTGTATAGCGTTACGATTCGCTTGGCTTCGTCTAGCTCGATGTCCAAACTGATACCGCCCATACCGACCTTTAGAGTATTCTTAAACTTCTCAGCACCCATGCCGTAACCAAGACCAAGAATACAAGTCTTACCAACAAACCTCTCAACCTTGTCAGCTTTAGTTATCGTGCGACCATAGACTGTGGAGGCAAAGTCAGAATAGATGTCTCGGTTCTCAGTAAAGCCTTGGAGTAAGAACGGTTCATTGGCTAACCACGCAACTACTCTTGCCTCGATCTGAGCAGAGTCACACGCAACAATGACATGACCTTCAGGTACTGTAATAGCCTCACGCAACTTGCCACCACGAGGGAGATTTTGTAGATTCATCTTATCGCCACCAGACGCACGACCTGTATGCGCACCCCAGTAATTAAGCATGATAGGTAATTTGCCACGATTTGCTATTTCAAGAAAAGATTCGGTACGAGTCTCTTCAATCGTTGACTTAACCCCAAGCCTTGCGCTAACCACTGCCTGAACGAGTTGGTCAGGATGCTCCAGTAATTTGGTGAACTCCGTGTCCGTTTTGCTGAACGCATAAGCCTCCTTTCCTGTACGAGCAGACACTTTCATGGGGGGTTCTACGCCCATTTTTCGCAGAATTTCGGCAAATTTCGGGTTAGACATAAGACTTTCACGCCCTATTGTCTGATCTATCTTAGCCATCAAGCGAACTTTTTTGTTCTGTACATCGTGCAAATGGTTAACCAAAATGTCTTTGTCCAGTACCAATACAGGGTCGGTATACATACGCAACATCAGGTCTTGTATATACATCTCCTTGGGCGGGTTGAACTGTTTAAGTATGTGATAAAGTGTGTATGTAATGTCCACATCGTTCTTGCAGTACTCGCCGTACCTTGCTAGTTCCTCGGGGGTAAAGTCTTCTCGCCGTTTACCAAGAGCATTGACGACTTCCGTACCCTTCTCGCCGATCATGAACTTCTTAGCCAGTGCCGCAAGCGAACCACCTACCGATTGACCTGTAACTGGTCGTGCCATTGAGAGGGTATCTATATAGTACTTAGGGATGATGCCGAACTTCCACGCTAGGATTGCTCCGTCAAACGCCATGTTATGACAAACCAAATAACTGTTGTGGATTTGAAGGGCAAGTAAAGCCCGCTGCAGCGACGCCTCGTCTCCGCTTACCCATTTAGAACTGCCGTCGTTGACCTTGTACGCAAACCCTATGACTTCAAACTGTGGGTCACGGATGTATGCTTCTGTTGTGTATTTCTTAAGACCAAACTCTTTGGAATAAAAGGTCTCGAAATCAAGTGTAATAATGTTGTTCATTTTGTTTTAGTAGAATGAGGAGGGAGGTTAACAAGGCAATGCAGGATGTCGGACATGGGGAATTTTCCTTGTTTCTGCCCCATCGAGTCGAACGACCAAATGCACTCCCAGTTTAGAATACCGCCCTTTCATACTGCTCTGTATCTACTTTCTTTTTTGGTTGTCGTTTGGGGGGTTCAGTAAGAAGTTTCCTGGGGAAAGGCCAAGTTGTATCTCCTCTTGGAGTAGCTGTCGATCTAGGTATTTTCTTAGCCATGCGGTTCCTCCAAGGTCATTGAACATATCTCGTTGCCTAAAGCTCATGCGCATACCTACATATACGCCACCTGTGATGTCACTCTTTGGTCTCGGCATCATAGACTCCTAATAAATAAACCATAAAGCAAAAGACTGCAGTTATCCACACAGCGGCTACTCCAAGAATAGCCATCAGCAATAGATATTCGAGTACTTCATTCATGTGTTGCGCTCCTTGCATAGTTGTACTATCGCTCTGCCTACTTCAAATATATTTACACTTCCTTTGATTCCACCTTTGGGGTCAACAACCTTAAGATGACAACTCTCGTCAAAACAATTTTCTATATCTTCATCAGTCAACCCTACCCATTCTTTGATTGGTGATACGGTATTTAGGCAAACTAACTCACCTTCAAGTTTATGAATGCGGTGATTTAATGCTCGGATGTCTCCCTCTGCAACTGGGATTGCTACATCCCATGCCGCTTGGTGCATAACGTCGTGTAAACTGCCGTAATCCTGTTCTTGCTTGATGTTTTCTCGTTGGCAGTATTTACCGCAAAACCCTCCGCAACTTGAGCATTGTTTATCCATGTCTTACTCCTCTATGGTAGTTTTCCAGTAGTGCATCTTTAACATTTCAAGCGTCCCGATTAACTGCCCAATGGTTAAATGGTCATACTTGGGGGCTCTAATAATGTCTCGTATTTCGTCCATCAAATCATTGCTCATAGCTCTTTGATCTGAAGAAGGGATCACTGTTAGTTTCAGTTTCTCACTCATGTGTTACTCCTTTATTCCGTAACATTCTTCAATAAATTCTTTAATAACCTTGGCACTTTTTAACAATCCAATTTTCCCTTGCATCTGAATTGAGCCTCCAACAAAAGTTGTGTAGTGGAGAAGTTCAGAGTTACCCTTGCGCAATAACAATTCCAAAAATTCGTCATCCGTCAAAGGTTTGCGGTATTGTGGTTTGGTGTAGAGCTTTGTCCCCACAGGTAACTGCTCCATGTTTTCCACTCCGTCAAAACGCACAATACCATCCGTAAATGCGTAGTGCTCAATCAATGTTGCCGAAGGCTCATCCTGCTCTTGCTTTGATTTTTCTGCTATCAGTTTGGCAAAACGTACTAAATCCTCATCATCCAAACGCCATTCATCAGGATATTTTTTAGAATAGTAACCCCCAGCCTCTCTAGCCAATTCAATTATTTCTTCTTTAGTCATCATCTTCCCCCATAGCATCATTGATTAACTGTTGCCTTACTAACTCCACGCATCCAATAACTGTTGCCATGTAAAGCGTTTCGTCGTACTTGTGAATTAGTTCTAGCATTTCGTCGATAAGACCATCCGCTAATTTGCCTTGGCTAAGATTCATACCAACTCCTTGTTAAAAGACCAAGCACAGTGTATATACCAAGTGCATACATGACAACAACAAACAGATTATCCTCAAGCCTACTGCGCTCAATGCCAAGTAGAATCTCTTGCACCCAGTCTTGATCCTCGTTGTGGTAGTTAACATGTGGGTAATAGTTGCAACCAATCAATACCTTGCCTGTGTTGTACGGAACTATCTTCGGGGATACCTCAATCATTCCTTCGCTTCTTTCTCCTGCGATGCCTTCATAATCTGTAATACCGTAGTGTGTCTCAAGTATTCCTGGTATATGGGGTTGTTCGTCTCGATCATCCATTTAAAAAACTCCTGGTGTTCTACATACTTCGCATTGATTTCTCTAATAAGGTCTGTCATACGATTCATCTCAAGCTCATGCCTAGATATAACGTTAAACAGTTTGTCCTTTTCAGCCTTAGATTCAACTCTTAACGTACCAAACTCACTAACAACTGCATTACAAAAGGAATAAAGAGCCGTTGGGTTAACATCATACCTAGTACATATTCCATCGGCGGTGCTTCCGTTAGACAAACACCACGTGTTTACTGGGTTAACTATGCCTGTCATTGAACTCATCATTCCCCCTTCAATACTTTGTCTACCATCTCAGCGGTAATCAAATCTCTGAGTTCATCTATATCTTTAGCTATCCACTGGAATGTCTTTGATTCAGTCATTAGCCTATGAGATATTAAGATGAAACCATTCTCAACTTTCTCTATATCTACGCTAATCATTTGTCTGTTCGTAGGTGCTATCCTATTTGTCATAGTGTTTATGTCATAAGATGTGGGGCTTTGCGCTATTTTGTACGAAGTTGCTGTGTTTGTGTTTAGTACGCTCATATCACCTCCGTTTACCCGCTTTAGCAAGCGGTCTACCTCGTCCTCTTTTAACTGGGGCTTGTGGCGTAATGAGTTCCACCAACTTAGCGACATAATGTTGTGCTTTGAGAACATCTTTTAAACCTTCCTTGTCTTTGTATCTTGCTAGGTACTTGATTGCATTACCACGAATGAAGCCCTCGAACTCATCAGGCGACATCCAAGCCGCCATAGCATCCCAAGGTTGGATACCTTTATTTGTGTAATGTTCGCCACCGACTTGGTAGCTATTAGCCGTGATAGGTGAATTAATTTTTGCCATGCGGGTCTGCTCCTAAGTGAATCATAAGTTGCACAAGTCTTGACTCGATACGAGCCAAGCGTTTCTCTAGTTCATCCACCCGAAGGTGGAGATCATTCAAAGCGTAACTAAGCGTTGGGTCGTGTATCATTATTTGTTACCTGCCATCGCCATACGAGCACCAACCACTGCACCAACTGCAAAGTCTGTGTCGATATTTTTAAGTGCGTCTACTGCGCTAGATGATACTGCGTTGCTCTTCTCAACCTTCTTCTCTATACGCTCCATGTACTTGATTGGAATATACAACCTAACATCAGGCCATAACTTAAGAGCTTCATTAAGTGACTTACAACCCTCAATGAATGTGGTAACTTGTCTTGTTAACTTATCCCACTTAAGATTAATGTCACGAATTATAATTTTATAATCCATCCACTCTTTAACGAATGGGTCATCTATTGCCAATGAATTAATTGTTAGTTCAGTTGGATTACTCTCACGATTAGGAGCAACAAAAACGCCTGCGTTTGGTTTGATGTAAAACTCTGTTCTACTCTTCCATGAATCACTTACTGTACCGTCTTCATTAGGCACAATTAAGTTAACTCTGATTGACGATACTTGATGTGTAAAGCTAACAGGAATGGATGACATGATTGCCTTATCTTCACCCCACAATAGCTCCATCACACGATCATCGAACGAATCTACTAATACACTTTGAGTAGCCTCGGGATACGACTCAGCCTCAGCACTACACATGTTGTTCATGCCTTTCTTGATATCGTTAATTAAATCTCTTGATATTGATACATAAGCCATTTTAAATTTCCTCTTCTAGTAAGTTGTGTTTAATAAAATCAATAACCATCTCATCACTTGTTAAATACTCATAACCTTCTTGCAGTTTCTTGTATACCTCCTTCATGTGGTCTTCCAAATCCCTAATGATGTCTTGCTCTAACATCAATAGGTCGAACTGTTGCATGGTGTTTATCCATGCGTCATGCCTTAAAGCATCTGTCTCCTCGTTGTACGGATTGTCAGGTAGGAATATCTCGTTGTCATAGTTTACCGATTTGTGGTGGTAATATCTATTAGCATGATAAACTTTAAAGTACCATTCGTCCGTCGCCGTTTGGATTAGTATAGGGTTGTTGTATCCTAGGTGCAATAGGTACTTACCCCAATCGTATATTGAACCAGTAAAACACGCACCATCGCCTTGGCTGTAAAACCCAGACCATAATACGCTATCAACATCTACACCAATATCTAGCATGGCTTCCTTGAACGGAGTAATTACCCACTCACTCCATTCATCATGCTTAACATTAATGTCTCGATACTTTTCTATTAGTTCTTTGTCGTACATGATGTATCCACATATTCATAACAACCATCTACTGTTGAGTAATACGCTTCACGCAGTAACTTCATAGCAGTCTCAAATACTTTTGGTCTTAAGTCCTCAAGTGTTATACGCCAAGGGATGTTCATGTTGCATAGCGCATACTGTATCGCCTGCTCTGCCTCATAGCCAGTCACATCGTTAGGCATTGCGATGATTCGCTCGATTGCGCTCTCGTCCCACTTAACATAGCTTCTAGTCATAGCAGTTTTGATTGCCTCATCGAACGAACCCATCTTAAGCATAACCATAACAACCTTGCGTACCTTGGCTAAAGTTTGTCTAGCATCAGCTACTGCCTTTTTAGTTATTAACTTCTTGAAGTCACCCTTGTAGTTGACTACATCTTTAACATCACCCTCATCAGTCATTAAGAACTGAGTACCTACATTGCATGGGATATTCTCCAAGTTAAAAGGGACACCAGGCATAGTAGCGCACAATACTCGTTCCCATTTATCTCCGCTGGGGTTGTGCCATTTGTATTTCTTAGTCCTCATACGAACATGGTTTACATTGGTTCGGTGATTAGATAAATCCGAATACACTTCCCATTTAAAGATAGCTGATAGTCTGTTGCGATGACTGATCGTATCGCCTGTACTAAGTACAGTTGCTATGTTGTCTTTGTTAACGGATGCCAAGTCTATTAGGTCATTACGATAGTATGCAAGGGACACTATGTATTCATCTTTAGCTTCGTCATACCTTAGTTGTGAACCACGCATAACTGCCTTGGTTGTTGAGCCTTTCTTTCGCCTAGCAAATGTTGCTTTACACGCTTCATAAGTAAATACATTTTTCCAAATAGATGTTGTCATAAATATCTCCTTTAGTTAATTAATAGGGGGCATTGCCCCCATCCCTCACTCAGCTAATTCAAAGTGAATGTTCTCACCATGAGTTGCTTCCATGTCTGAACTAATACACCATACGATTGGATAGTCTTGCGGTTCACCAAAGTCGGTATAGCCATCAGTTAAGCACACGAACACATCAGGTTGAATACCATGCTCGGCACAATACTTAAAGCCCGCAGGCATGTCAGTCCCACCGCCAGAAAAGAATGATAGGTGAAACTCTTCACCACAATCAAACTCATCATGACGCACAACCTCGGTGTCCGTATAAAGAACATGAGTCTTATCAGGTCTGCACTGCTCGATGATGCGTTGTAAATGTCCGTTGTAGTGATCTAACTCTTGCTTACTGATAGATCCAGATACATCGACTTGTATCACAAGTTCTCCCATTTGCGGTAACTTGTCTGTACTTGGTAAATATACATCCTGATACCTACGATTAGCTCGTCGCCATGTCTGACCTTGCTTAACTTGAGACACCATATGTTTCTCAAGTATCTCATGCCAAGGAGTCTTAACATCCAAGATGCTAGTAACCATATCTTGTAAACGACCTGACAACTTACCACGCATCTTAGCGGCTTGAGCTGCCTCGGCTATCTCTACCTTGATCTGACCTTCGATCTCACGCTTCTCATCCTCAGTCATTGGATTGCCATCGTCACCGCCTTCGATGATGTCATCACCTAAGCCGTCGTTACTACCACCTGGTTGACCAAAGTCACCTTTGCCGTCATCGTTACCATCTTGTTCGGGTAGTGCGTTGTAGATGTTCTCGACTGTATCGTCTTTAGAGCCTGGCATGTTGACTGTCTGCGGTATACGCTCACCGATGCCTGCATCATCTAGTGTGTCGTTAATCCATGCGTCACCTGCATAGTTCCACTTTTTGGGGTTGCGATGCCCACGCCGACTAGCATGTTGACCGACCACATGAAGTACCTCATGACATAAGCCCCACACTAACTGTGGTACTGGTAACTTCTCGGTAAACTCATTGTTGTAATAGATAGTCCCTGCTTGGTTGACCGCAAGCGTTGGTATTTTATCGGTCTCGACTAGCTTACGCCTTAGCAGTATTGATGCAAAGAACGGTTGATCTAGGACAATCTGAGCTTTCGCTTTGTCCATCTTACTTGGTGTTGCCATGTTACTCTCTCCTTAAGTTTACTTGCACATCGCCATCGGCGTTTCTTTTAACTGATGCCTCGCCATCCGCTAGGGCGCTTATTGTTCTTGTTACCAAAGCGAGATGACGACACATTTCCCTGTTATCGTTGTACAACTTATAGTTATAGAACAACAACCCTACTACTGCGATCAGTAGCACTACCTCTAACGCACTCAGTTCAATCATTGATTACCTCCGTATAAGAACCCCATCTGCTTGGCTATCTCGTCTAACTTCTTAGCAGTATTCTCACGAACGATTGGAGACTCCCTAAGCACATCGCCGTTATTGGAGAACACACCGACTGCACTGCGCAGTACATCTGCTATACCATTAACTTCCTCATCATTGTCTATGTTAAGTTTCTGCGCCATCTCCAAGCCCTCGATGACATTCTCGATTGCACTATCCCTAAAGATCGCACCCTCAGTTCCAATAGGCTTGTTGAGTTTGTCCACCAAGTGTTGTAATGGTGTGAGCATTTTCCTAATGACCTCCGCCCTAGCCTGAGCCTGAACGGCACTCATCGAATCCTCGAACGCTTTCAAGTCCTCGTCTGAGATATCGAATAAGAAGTGTTTAGCCTCGGGTAGTGGTGTGAATCTAATGTCGTGCCCCATGCCACGCTCAAACGCTTCAGCCGTTGGGTAATCATCCGCACTCGGTGCTATATACTTACTTGGTTTAGCCTTACCACTATCCTGAGCTATACGATGCGACACATCAAGCTGTACATACTTGTCGTAGTTAGGCATATGCAAAGCCATCATTGCATCCACCTCAGAGATACGGTTACGCATCTCAGTCGTATAGTCGAAGTACCTTGCATTAGGTAACAGTCGAGGCCCCTTGTCAATGTACGCTAATGTGTTTTGTTTGTGATAGGTGTACACCTCCCCTGCCTTACTCATGATTTGATTGATTGGATTCATCGGGTCACGGAATAGTTTCTTATTCACAATGAACGCCGTATCCCCTAGCTCGGCTTGAAGGTATTCCTCGGCTACCATGTCACGCTTGGTTAGGTTAGCCCGCCTTGTTGTCAGCTTGACTAGCATCGCCTTGGATGCAAGGGTTGTAAGATTTAAATTCATGTTGGTATCTCCTTAAGTAAATTACATTAACACACTAGCATTTTTAACAGACCATGCGATGAACGCCTTGGTATTGCGAATCTCAGGCTTGATTTTCTGAGCATCATAGATACACATAACTTGGAAGTCACTTGGTAATCTGTCGATGTACTCGGTAACTCTATCGAAGTTATCCTTACTACACTTATGAGCCAAAGCACCAGTCAACGCAAACAATATCGCTGGGTCGGTCGGTACTTGCGCCTTGCTTGGGTTGAGTAAGATGCCGTCGATATCAGGTAGTCCCTCATAGATACGCTTGAACCCTGTATACTCAGCCGCCGCACCCTCACCCACACAACCTGCAATGTTGGAGAAGTAAAGATCACTAGGCAACTCGGTATCCACTTGGTTTGCCATCTCCCACGATCTTGGTGTCGGGTTGATACTGCGGTTGGGGTCAAAGTCGGACAATAGGTTAGGTCTGAACCTAAGAAACTGAATCATCTCGACTGCGATGTTAGACTCCAATGCCCACGCACACCAGTCGTCTAGGTTCTCGTCGAACACTAAAGTCTGCATACGATTGCCCAGTTTGGTACTCATACGATTAGCACCTGACTTGTCCTCGGTACGATTACCTGATGCAATGATGTACAGTTTAGGATGTAGTTTAAGCTCACCCGCACAACGATCAAGGATGACACGACACATGGGATTTTGCATCGGTATAGGCGCATCGCTTAACTCCTCGATGATTAACGCACACGGCTCATTGATACCATCGTCACGAATACGGTAAAACTCAGGCATCGGAACCCACTTGGCTACATCCGCATCGGTTCTAGGTATACCCATGATATCCACTGGGTCACGAAGTGATGGATTAAACTCCACAACTCTCTCGGGTTTGATGCCAAGTGACTTGACAATTGCACGGGCAAGGGATGACTTACCACCACCTGGTTTACCCACGATGTAGGGTACAAGTAAATTACCCTTGGCAAAGTTGGCTTTGACTGAACGCTCAATATCTGAATATTTCATGGATTACTCCGTTAGTTAGTTTGGGAATTTCGTACTAGGGAAAACCCTAGCACCTCTCTATACTCATAAGTTCTATGCTTATGTTCATCTTAATTAGTTACTGACTAGCTCAGGATATGAGCCAGATGATTCTCATGACTATGCCAATAAATACCACAGTCAATAATAGGTTGATCGAAAAGTGAATTAGTTTTTCTTTAAATAGTTTCATTTTTAGTCACTTTCAATGGTATTTCTACCCATAGATTTAGTTGGCTTGTCTCCATCTGCGATCTCCTTAAGGATTAGTTGTTGGATTGATTCGTTGAATCTACGCTTGGCTTGCTTCTTATATGTAGGTTTTGCACCATAAGAGACACAACATCTACAATTAATACCACCAACACCTGCGACGGTGTAGCGTTTATAGTTTGACTTCATGGTCTGACTCCGTTGGTTCGTGATAGGTGAATCCTCGCACAGTTCTCCCTTATAAGGCGACGTGCATCAAGTCGAGATGCAAACCATGCGAACAATTTATAGTTGTAGTCCTGCATTAACTCAATCATCTAAAGTTACCTCAATCATTGTGTCTCCGTCAAACTCCTCCATTGGGTTGATGTCTCCGTTTACTAGCTTATCCCGCACCAACTCCTCTGCTTGCTCAGGGTTGTCAGCCTCAATAGTTACATACCCTGAATACGTCTCGCTTATATATACGTTAAATGTTTTAATCATCTAAAGTTACCTCCTTTGTTGTTGATACCCTTAAGATCATTTAAATCTGTAATGAGTAGATAGTTTGATTTGTGCATGGGCACAACTGTACGCTTAACCTCCTTGGCAAGTACTTCACCGCACGACATACAAGTTGGTCGTAGCATCTTAGCCCGATGTGGTTCTACCCTTACTGCATAGCATTTGGTACAGATAGGTAAGTGATAATCTTCCATGTTACTCCCCAGTGAATGGTTGTTTAATTACCTCATACCCAAGGGATTCGATATCCTTTAGGTTTGCTTTGCTCAGTGTTTTAGTCTTGGTTAGGTTTGCAAATAGTGTAGCGTTTGTACACACAGGATATATTAGGACATTCCCGTATACAGGTTTAACTTGTACAGTTATTGTGGGTTTAGTCTCCATGATTGACCGCCTTTGCAGTTACTATTCCAAAGATGAACGCACCAAAAGCCAATAAGGCTTGGTTAATTAATGCGTAGCTTGTCTGATTCCATGCACCCGCACACATCATCATCGACGATAGCGCAGTCAATCCGACATAATTAATTTGTATTACTTTTTCAAACATAATTCCTCCAATTCAATGCGTTATGGGGCATGGTTAACTGGTTGAGATAACAAGTAAAGTGGCGTTCCTCCTCCATGATGTAGTCCGCCATCTCGGGAAAGTCGATCACGAACTCCTCAAAGTCGTAGTCAATGTCAGCTTTTTCGGGGTTGTCTATGCGTAGGGTTAAGTAATTTAAAGCCATGATAGGTGCTCCGTAAGTAAGTTTGGATTGTTGTCGTTGAAAAGATACAAGCCAGTTGACAACAGGGAAATTGACTTGTATACTCCTGCATAGCAGGAGTGAGATTAAAGAATTCGATGGGGTGAATATTCCAATGATTTTTAGGGCTGGAATATTCTCGTGAGTGATTACTTACACGGAAAGCCCCATGAATAGGGCATCTTGAGAATTCGGATTTTGAATATTCCAATATTCCAAGTTTTGAAAAGGGTCAGACGACTTTCGTGTGTGATGTATGTAATGGATTATATGTATCCGCATTTCATCATCCGATTAGACCGACACATAAATGTATATATGTATGTATTTGTATAGAATATTGGAATATTGGAATATTCATACCAAAAAACCTAATAGAATCAACACATTTCAAATATTCTCTTATTTATTCTATAAGAATACACTGGAATATTCATTTATCGTATGATTTTTGGCGCTGATGGGGCACGAACCGACTTGGTGTACGCTGACCACCGAACGATTGAACGCTTATGAAATCCGACAATAGCACGATTAGCTGAACGATACGGCACAGGCGGTAAACCACCTTGGAGTTTGCTTACAGGTTCAATCTTAACTAAACTAGGCAATGGTGCAATACTTACACCCTTAGGCAATAAATGTACTCGCATAATAAAATCCTCAATAAGTTGTTAAGTGTTAGTCAGTTTAATATCGTGACTAGGATAGATTAATTTAAGCCTCAAGAACAGTTTCACGAACAGTAGCAGTTTCAACTACATGCTTTAAGAATCCGAAGTAAAAAGCCTTTTTACCTTTTAACTCTTTACCATTGTTCAATGCGTTATAGAGGCGTTTACATGCGTCAATAAAGCGGGTTTTATTCAATGCACCAGATTCGGTAATCTCGGGAAAGAATACGATTGTTTTAGAGTTAAGCAAATTATTGCCAAGGTCACGAAGTACGGGACGATAAGTACCACTTAAGTATTGGCGAGTTAAAAGATCTTCGGCTACACCCTTACGGCTAGTCGAATCACCGAAGGCGATAAGCATTGATAGCGAACCGACTTTCTCGGGCTTTTTAACCGACAATGAGTAAGTTGCATCTACGTCGATAATTGTGAGCTGATTATTTTCCATGAGTTTCCCCTTAAGTAAATTGATTGTGTATGTGTATCCTAGGATTAAGACACACATTAAAATCCCCTTGCCACACTTTGCCGTGTGTGTTTACACCATGCCCCTAGGGGTTTAGATGATGCAAGGGTAATATCGGTAGTTAGCTCACGCTCACCTACAAAGAGCGCTCGGGACGAAAATGCACACGCATTAGCCACATCCGAGAGTCGAATTTTTAATGATTAAACTTCACGCAAATATACCCATGTTCTCGACACTTGACCTGATGCACTAAGGCAAAGGCACGAAGTACCGCACAAATATAAACACGTCGCCAATTTAATGAGCTTGAAGCGAGAGACACGATCGTCCCTACACTAATGGTTTCTACCCGACAAACGACAGCAGGGGAGAGGGAGAGGGACACGCCCATGACACGCCGCCCCCCACCTTATCCGTTTCACACATCGCAAGGTCAAATTTTTACATGTTGTGTATATTAGCCACAACAAATACCGAGCGCCCATAAAAAAACCCACCGAAGTGGGCAGCACTAAATTGTCTAAGACTTAAGCGCTTGGGGTAACTTCAATAGTTACAGTATCAGCAGTAGCAACATTGTCTACAACAGATGGGGTTGGCTCGACAGTTGGAGCTGGAGTAGGCTCTGAAGCAGCCACGGCAGGAACGGGATCAGCAACAGCAGGAGCCACAGCATCAGTAACCGCAGACTGGGAGTCAATAAATGCTTGCATTTGGTCACGAAAAGTATAAAAATCTTGGGAAAATACACGAAATTCACGCAGCATTGTCTCGATAAGGTCTAGCATAATTTTTCTCCGGAAAAAATTAAAAACAACAAAAACGTTGCGTTGTGTATGATAATACAACTTTTATCACAGGAGGATGACATGGCTACCAATCTGAAAAAAATATTCAAAGGTAAAGAGACCAAGCGTGAAGAGATGACAGAAGCTAAAGATGTACGCAAAGGTAAAATAACACCAAAGCAGTACGTTAAAGGTGAAAAGGGTGAAGGCGAGAAAGCCTCTTCTAAAACTTTGATGGCTGAAGCTAAACGACTTAAGTCTGGTAAAGAGTCTCCTGCAATGTACGCTAAGAAAGGAAAGTAATCATGGCTACAAAAAATTGGATCGCTGGTGCAACAAAAAACAAAGGGGCTTTGCATGAAAAACTTGGAGTACCCGAAGGTAAAAAGATTCCTAAAGCTAAGCTTGAAGCGGCGGCTAAGAAGCCTGGTAAAGAAGGCAAGGAAGCTCGTCTAGCAGAAACACTAGGTAAACTAAGGAAAAAATAATGGCTACAACTCCCGCTTGGCAACGCAAGGAAGGCAAAAATCCTAACGGCGGTCTAAACGCCAAGGGGAGAGCCTCTGCTAAAAAAGAAGGTCACAACCTTAAACCACCACAACCAGAAGGCGGCCCACGCAAAGATTCTTTCTGTGCTCGTATGGAAGGAATGAAAAAGAAGCTGACTGGTACAGAGAAGAAGAATGATCCTGATTCAAGGATTAATAAGTCTCTCAAAGCTTGGAAATGCTAAATGAAACGATACAACTTTTATTTACCTGAGCCTCTTATCATTGAGCTGCGTAAGCAGTCTGAAGAAACTGGACTGACGATGTCGGAATTAATGAGGAGAGCGCTAAATGGATTCCTTGCTAATTCAAAACCAAAGCAAAATGGATGAAGACGATCTATCTAGGTTTTTAGATAACTACGAGTTTGCGCTTCCAGCAGACATTAGTAAGCCTCATGTAACGTTGGATGTCCCGCCCCAGTTGGTGTGGGAGTGTGCTGCAGGGTTGGAGAATCCGGCCGATATTGCAAGACGCTTAGGCTTGACTGATGAACGCTGGGAGCAAATCTCTCAGTGGGGGCCGTTCATTAGTGCGGTTCAAAATCAACGTGCGCAGTTTGAGAAAGAAGGCGTTACGTTTAGGCTTAAAGCTGGCCTTATGGCAGATCAGTTGATGAATGAGTTATTCAAGCAAACCATAGGTACAGACAGTACTATTCTTCAAAAGCAAGCAGTGCTTAACTCGCTCGTTGAGATTGCAGGGATCAAAGCGCCTAAGAAAGAAGCTAGTGCTGGGGACGGCAAACCACAGTTTAGTATTACGATCAATATACCCAAAGGTTCACAGCCTGTAACAATAGATGGCTAACCTAGTCTACACACCAAGCCCTTCAGTTGTACCGTTCTTAACCAGTGAGAAGTCTGCTAACTTCGTTGTTGGCCCCGTTGGTTCGACAAAAACAACGGCTTCATTAATTAAGATCAGCTATGAAGCAGCAAAAATTAAAGCTGGTAGTGACGGCATACGCCGCAGTCGGTGCGCTGTCATTCGTAATACTCGTCAGATGCTATGGGATACGACAATCCCTGATTTTTTAAAATGGTTTCCAGACGGGGAAGCAGGTATCTTAGAGAAGACGAACAGTAAATTTTTGCTCAAGTTCAACGACGTAGAGTGTGAGATTCTTTTCAGGGGGCTGGATGATGCTAATGATGTACGGCGCTTGTTATCTCTACAGCTTACTTTCGGAGTTATGGATGAGTTCAGGGAAATAAATCCTGATATTTACAATGCCCTAACGGGTCGTCTAGGTAGATATCCTGACAAAACCATGAACGGTGTTGGAGCCTGTGATGATAACGGCAAGCAGGTTCACAAAGTGTGGGGAGCTACTAACCCACCGGACGCTGATACGTTTTGGGAAAAATTACTTGCTGATCCTGCAAGCAACATGCACGTGACAATACAGCCATCAGGGCTATCGCAAGAAGCTGACTGGGTTGAGTTTTTGCCCGATGGGTATTACGAAAATCTGTGTGAAGGCAAGTCAGACGACTGGATTGACGTATACGTTCATGGTAAGTTTGGTAAATCTTTAAGTGGTCAACCTGTGTTTGGTTCGTTTGATAGAGATATCCATGTTGCTAAAAAACCACTGACTCATATAAAACTTGCGACCCACCCGTTAATTATTGGAATGGACTTCGGGTTAACTCCAGCTTGCACCATAAATCAGGTAGACATGCAGGGTAGATTACTTACGTTTGCAGACATTGTTTCAGAAGGTATGGGCATTTTACGGTTTAGTAGAGAGAAGCTAAAACCGCTGCTTGCCAACAAGTTTCCTGGTATGAATGTGCTAATCATCGGAGACCCGGCAGGTAGTCAGCGGGCGCAGACAGATGAGAAAAGCGTCTTTGATATTTTGAAAGCCGAGGGGTTTAGAGTCATTTCAGCCAAGTCAAACAGCGTTGTTGCAAGGGTGAACGCAGTTGATAAATTCCTCACTCGAACGGTTGACGGCAAGCCTGGTCATCTGATTGATCCGAGTTGTGTACATTTAATTCCTGCACTAAGAGGCGGGTATAGGTATAAAATACGACAAAACGGCGAAGCTGACGACAAGCCGGAGAAAAATTCGCACTCACACATTGCTGATGCTCATCAGTATGCTTGTCTACATGCCGACGGAAATGTTAACGGCGACGCATGGGAGAAGAAGGCGGTGAAAGTTCACAAAGTACCTTACGTATGGAATTAATATGCAATTAGGTTTAAACATGACTAATTCAGCTGCGCCGGGTTCTGTGAACTACGGCGGGCTAGTAAACATTAAGTCATTAAAAGCTATTCAGCAAGAAGAGCGAGCGAAAGCGCAGATAGAGAACTCTTCAACCTTAGTCCGTAGTCTTGCAAGTTATGTCAAGATGAAATGGACAGCAGCGATGCTTGCAAAGCAACAGACTGCAGAAAATAAGATGCTTCAAAGTGTTCGCCAGCGTAGAGGTGAATATGATCCCGATAAATTAGCTCAGTTGCGTGAGCAGGGAAGCTCAACGATATACATGATGCTTACAGCCAACAAATGCAGGGCTGCATCGAGCTGGCTAAAAGATACATTACTACAAGCATCAGAAGATAAACCTTGGACAATAGAGCCAAGCCCGATACCAGACCTACCGCCTAACGAGGTTGAGAATATTATTCAACAAGCTGAGCAAGAGATTAAACAGCTCTACCTAAGCGGTCAGCCTCCTACAGATCAACAAGTACGTGAGCGTTTGCTTGAGATGAAAGATGCGGCTATGTCGCATATGAAGGATGTTGCATGGCGCACATGTGAGCGCATGGAAGTTAAGATGGAAGACCAGCTGTCGCAGGGCAACTGGGTAAAAGCGTTTACAGAATTCATTGATGATATTGTTACCTTCCCAAGTGCGATCTTAAAAGGGCCTGTTGTTCGCAAAAAGCCTAAAATGGAATGGGTTAGGAAAGGCAAAGATTACGTTCTTGACATTAAAGATGAGTTAACCCTTGAGTGGGAAAGAGTTGACCCGTTTAATATTTATCCAGCTGCTGACTCGTCCTACATTGACGACGGCTACTTAATCGAGAGACATAAGCTTCACAGGGGAGACCTAGTTGCTTTGCTTGGCGTAGAAGGCTACAGCGACGGAGCAATCAGGGGCGTTTTAGAAGAATACGGTAAAGGCGGTCTACGTGACTGGATTTACGTTGACATGAACAAGGCCGCTGCTGAAGGTAAGTCAACAATGGGCGTTCAGCAAAACCCGTCTGAGTTGATTGATGCGCTTCAGTTTTGGGGAAATGTACAAGGACAACTATTGCTTGACTGGGGAATGGACGACGAAGAAGTTCCAGACGCTCTTCTTGATTACCCTGTAGAAGTATGGACTGTTGGTAATTGGGTTATTAAAGCTGTTATCAATCCTGATCCACTTGGTCGTAAACCATACTTTAAAGCGTCTTACGAAGAGATTCCAGGGGCTTTTTGGGGCAATTCAGTAGCTGACCTAGCCAGAGATACCCAGGACGTCTGTAACGCTGCTGCAAGGTCTTTAGTCAATAACTTGTCTATTGCATCTGGCCCTCAGGTTGTTTACAACGTAGATCGTCTACCCCAGGGTGAAAACTTAACGCAGATGTTCCCTTGGAAGATTTGGCAGGTTACTAGCGACCCACTTGCAGGTTCTGCTCCTCCGATGCAGTTCTTCCAGCCTAATTCGTTAGCTGCTGAACTCATGGAAGTCTACGAGAAGTTTTCCGTTTTAGCAGATGAGTACACAGGTATTCCACGCTATATGACTGGAGATAGTGCTTCGGGCGGTGCGGGTAGAACAGCAACTGGTATGTCTATGCTTATGGGCAACGCTGGTAAGTCTATCAAGCAAGTTGTAGGCAATATCGACAAGAATGTTCTTGAGCCAGCCATCGACAGGTTGTACTTCTACAACATGAGGTACGGAGATGATCCAGACTTGAAGGGCGACGTTAACGTACGTGCTCACGGTGCTGAAGCCATCATGGTTAAAGAGCAAGCTGCTCAGCGTCAAGCTCAGTTCTTGCAAATGGCGCTTCAAAGCCCAGTGGTTGAACAAGTTGTTGGCATGGACGGAATTGCGGAGCTTTTACGCCAAATGGCTAAGCAACTGGAACTTAACCCTGATAAAATTGTGCCGCCTGTTGAGATCATTAAACAGAAAATGGCTAACCAACAAGCTCAACAGCAAGCCGAACAACAAGCAGCTATGGCCCAGCAGATGGGCCAGGCACAAGCGGGCGGTACGCCTCCCAAACCCACTATGGGTGCTCAATTGATGAACGGAGCGCCAGTAGCTAACAACTTTGCGCCTCAAGCCGGGGTTGGTAGTTGACAAACTTCGTTCATCGTAGATAATTCACACAAAGGAGTATTTAAATGAAAGTTAACGAGAAAAAAGGTTTTTCTGAAGAAAACGTCAAGGGCGATTACAAACCTATGCGTAAAAGCGAAGGTGAAGGTAAAGAGCTAACTCAAGAAACCACCCACGGTGATGGTATGTCTAAAGGCTCCAAGTCTGAAGGCGCTGGCGGTAAAGACGGCGGCAACTTTGAACTCGGTAAGCGTGGTGGAAAAGAGTACCACGTTGAAGAAGCCCAAACAGACGGAATGTCAAAGTAAGTGGTTCGCATTGACGAGCGAGTAGCAAGATGTTTTTCACTGCTACGTTCCGAAGAGATGAAACCTCTGTTAGAATTCTTAAAAGCTCGAAGGTTAGAAACTTTAGAGAATCTTTCAATCGAGCAGAATGAATCAATGAAGTCTAGGTTGCAAGGCCGAAGCTTAGAACTCAAGGAAATCCTTGGGTACATTGAGGATGCTGGTAATTTACTAGCAAAAACCCGCAGACCTTGAGCAGACCGTTAAGTCGGAGCACAGAGTCACAAACCAAAATTTAAACCAAGTAGCAGACCGTAAGCGAATATGAACAGACCGTCAAGGCGGAGTTCTGAAGCGTAGTCGGAGCGAAGGAGATAGAAATGGCATTGCCAAAAGCAGTTCAAGAACAAGTTGACGCAGCAGATGCGTTGGTAGCACAGTTAAATGGGCAGACCGGGCAAACCCCGGAGACTACACCAAATGATCCACCACCAAACGATCCGCCAGCTCCTAATCCAGAACCGCAGCAAACCGTTTCGCAAGAGACAGAACAGAAGCCAGCAGTTTCTGAAGAAGTATGGGAACGCAAGTACCTAACTTTAAAAGGAATGTACGACGCTGAAGTACCTAGGCTACATGCGCAAGTGCGTGAGATGAATGGACAACTCCAGCAGCTCATTGCAGAAAATGCTGTAGCTAAAACACAACAGCAAGCACCTGCTCAAGCTACCGTTAAGTCTCTTATCACTGAACAAGACAAAGAAGCCTTTGGGCCTGATTTGTTGGATTTGATTGACAGGGCTACTGAAGCCAAGGTATCGGATTTCCGAAATCGTGAAGCTCAGTTGACCGCTAAGATTGAAGAGTTACAAGGCAAACTTGGTAATGTTAGTGAAAGACAAGTGGTATCTGATAAAGACCGCCTCTTTTCCGGATTAGCACAGCAAGTTCCTGATTGGGAAGCAATGAATGTTGACCAAGGGTTTTTATCCTGGTTAGCTGAAGTCGATCCGATCTATGGCCTACCAAGACAAGTAGCACTTAATAATGCGTTTGAGAACTTGGATGTAACCCGTACGGCTAATATTTTCAAACAATATAAAGCCACATTAGCACCTGCGCAGCAAACCCAACAGACTAGACAGCAACAGCTTCAGCGTCAAGTAGCACCGACTCGCTCGAAAAATTCGCCACCACCTGCTACTTCAGATAGTAAGCCTGTTTGGGATCAAAACCAAATAACGCAATTTTACGAAGACTGGAGAAGGGGTATGTTGGACGAAACTCAAGCGGCTCAAATGGAAAGAGATATCCATGCAGCCATTGCTGAAGGTCGTATAAGATAGTACACCCACATTGGTTGCATCCCACAATTTGTTTTTTAAAGGATGTAAATCATGTCAACAATTACCGCAGCAGCAGCCTATCCCATTAACTCTGGTGGCTTTAACAGCCCCGCTGGTCAGGTTGCCTACTCAGGCACAGCCTATTCTGGTTCATTTATTCCAGCCCTTTGGTCTGGTAAATTAGCTCAGAAATTCTACGCAGCTACAGTTTTCGGCGAAATCGCTAATACTGATTGGCAAGGCGATATCACTGGTATGGGTGATACCGTGATTATCAATACAATCCCAACAATCAACATCTATTCTTATAGTGTTGGTCAGTCTTTGAACTATGACGTTCCAGCTCCAAACACGATTACTTTGACTATCAATCATGGTAAGTACTTCGGTGTTAACGTTAACAACGTTCTTGAACTCCAATCAAAGCCAAAATTGATGGACATGTTCACCAATGACGCTTCTATGCAAATGAAGATTCAGATCGACAAAGACGTTCTGTACACAAACTTCAACCAAGGTGCAGCTGCTAACCAAGGAGCTACAGCTGGTGCTATTTCTGGTGCTTTCAACCTAGGTACTGACTTGGCTCCTGTAACTTTGACAGCTTCTAATATTCTCCAAAGCATCACAGCTTTGTCAAGCGTATTGGACGAGTCTAATGTTCCTGAGACAGATCGTTGGTTAATCATTACTCCTACAGAGCGTCAAATCCTCATGCAATCTAACTTGGCTCAGGCTCAGTTTATGGGTGATGCTTCTTCTATTCTCCGTAATGGCAAGATCGGTATGATCGACCGTTTCACTGTTTATGTGTCTAACTTAGTACCAAGAGGTACAGCAGGTAACGCTTGGACAAACCCCAACGGTTCTACTGGAACTGAAGCCAGTGCATTAAAGCGTCACGCTATCATTGCTGGACATAAGTCTGCAATCACTTTTGCATCACAAATTGCTAAAGTTGAGAGCTTACAGAACCCCAATGATTTCGGTACATTGGTTCGTGGCTTGAATGTTTATGGTACTCAAGTTACTCAACCTAACGGTTTGGCTTTGTTGGTAGCAGCAGGCTAATAGATGAATGGGGCTTCGGCCCCGTTCTTTCCAACCCAAATTAATAGGTGAAAAAATGACATCACAAATAAAACTTGTTAGCGTCGGCGAATGGTCTAATACAGCAGCTCAGGTTTCTGGCGGTGACTATAGCGGCCCAATTGTTTTAAGCACTGCAAACTCACAAACAGCTACAGTAACTGGAAGTGGTACAAGCCAAACTTCTACAACTGCAGTTACAGCGCTTACAGGCGGAGCAGGTCAGCCATATCAGATCGTAAATGATATTGCTCACTTCAATACTGTTGGTACTACATTCAATACAGCTCAATTGACGAACCAAGGTTCTGCTTTTATTACTGTATTCAACAATGGTGCTAATACTTTGTTGGTTTATCCCCCTCTTGGCGGAACAATTAACTACGGTACAGCAAACTTACCATTCGGTATCACAACAGTCAAATCAACAACGTTCATCACATCAGATGGACTGACTTGGTTCGCAGCACACGCTGGCTAATCTGTAGGGGCCTTGTGCCCCTACTTTCCTATGAGGATTTATGGGAACTATTACAGCGCAAACCATTGTTAATAATGCAGCACTGCAGTTAACGGACGTCGCTAACGTACGGTGGACTTCTGCCGAGCTTTTAGGGTGGTTAAATGATGGCCTTCGTCAAATTGTGACGATGCAGCCAAATGCTACCTCTAAGATATCTAATGTCCAGCTTGTTGCTGGCACAAGGCAATCCATACCTAGCGATGGGTGGATGTTGCTTCGTGTTCATAGAAATATGGGTTCTGACGGCGCAACTCCTGGTCGTGCTATCCGTGTAATCTCTCGTGAAGTCATGGATTCTTTCAATCCTTACTGGCATACAGATACAGCGACTGCAGAAGTAAAGAATTTTATTTATGACATAGAAGACCAAATGGCTTTCTATGTTTATCCGCCCCAGATAGGCGGTCAATACATTGAGTTAAATTATTCCCAACAGCCTACCAACTTGACGCTTAGCCAAGTTATCCCGATTTTTGATGTGTTCGCATCTGCTCTTCTTGACTACATAATGTATAGAGCATGTAGCAAAGATGCTGAATATGCACCAGGTCTTCAACTTGCGCAGTTGTATTTGTCTACATTTACTGCTGCTATCGCTGTCAAAGACAAGTCAGAGAAAGAAGTTGCACCTGACAATGCTCTTGGCGTACGTAATCCTGCTGTTAGAGGAACTGATTCATGAGTTTTTATGAAGATACAGAAGTCAGTTACGACCTCTTTATGTCAGAGCTTATCCCGTATTTGCCTGATGTGCCTGAACTCGTGGTTACTCAAGCTATTAGAAATGCAACAATTGAGTTTTGCGAAAAGACTAGGTATCTTCAAGAAAACGTAAGTAATATTACGCCTATAGCTAATATTGATTGGTATGATCTTGGGCAATATATAGACGGTACATATACGGTAGTCGATATTATTGAAGCCTGGTACGGTGACGTACTATTGATACCCAAGTCAGTCGAGCAACTTACAAAAATTTACAGAGCCAACGACTGGCAGACAATGCAGGGACAGCCATATTATTTCTACCGACGTAGAAACCATGTGATGAATATCGTGCCCAGGCCATCATTTACTAACCCATTAACACCCATGCAGGTGTTGGTAGCTAAAGCGCCGACTAGGGTGTCTACAACTGTTGCGTACCCTATTTACGAGCATTTCTTAGAGCAGATTTGTTTTGGCGCAAGATCACGCCTTTATGGCACTCCAGGTCAGCCGTATTACGATCCTAAAGCAGCAATGGACTACAGAAAACGTTTCTTTGACGCAACAAACGAGGTTAGGGAAAGAGTTAACCGTGGCTTAACTCGTGCTGCTGTCAATATTGAATTCCAGAGGTGGACATGAGCAATATCATTAAAGTTGTCCAAAACGACACAGGGCCAACGATTGTTTGTACGATTACTGACCAGACAACTGGGAATCCAGTCGGTCTGACAGGGGCATCTGTTGTTTTAAAAATACGCCCTGTTGGGTCAACAACACTTCAAGCTACTGCCCCTGGGGTAGTTACAAACGGTGCTGCGGGGCAAATTGCTTTTTTCCCAGCTTCTACACCAGCTATGTTTGCAGGCACTCCTGGTAGCTATGAGGGAGAGATCGTAATTACGTACGCAAATGGTACAGTCCAGACAGTTTATCAAACCTTAAAGTTCCAGTTAAAAGCTGAGTTTTAATGCTTAATTCAACTAGCAATGGGGAAGCCCTATCAGTAAGTGTTTCGTTCGTAAGCCCTTTGGCTACGGCGACTTACGTATCTCCTGTTGCTAATGTTTCTTACACGCTTCCAGTAGCTCAAATCCAGTATATTGAGCTTGTAGCTACAACAATTACAGACTCTTCTGGTCGGTTTAAATACTTCCCTGATGCAGTTGTTGTATCTGACTCTACAGTCGTTAGCTTGCATTTTTATCGTAATTACACTGATTCTGTATCTGTATCGGATTACGAAGTCACTAGGATGACGTTTGTTAAGCAGTTGACCGAGATGGCAACTGCTAATGACACGATTACTACTGTTTGGCAGTACCGTAGAAATTACGCTGACTCTGTTGCTACATCTGATAACTTTAGCAAGTTACCCAAGAAAGGGGTTGCTGATAGCGTTACTTCCTCAGAGTCTTTAGCTAAAAACTTCCTTAAGATTTACTACGAGGCTGGTTCAGTTAATGTTCTTGTAGAGAGTTACGCTGATCCGACATATTTTGCTGCTGATTACACAGGAACTTACACCTGGGCTGACCCAGTTACGCCAACAGACTCTGCTAGAAAGTTGCTTACCAAGTCTTTTTCAGACGCAGTTACGGCGATAGATACAAGTATTTACCAAGGTCTGACTTGGACATTTGCCGATACTCGAAGCGATGTGGTTGTCAGCTCTGAGATTTTGCATTTCTCCAATACCAAAGGACTGGCAGATTCGGCTACAGCAACTGAGCAATTAGCCAGAGCATACACAAAGGTTCTTTCCGATTCTTTCACGGCTGGTGAATCACTTGCTAAATTACTTAGCAAACCCTTTGCTGATTCGGCAGTTTCAGGCGATAATTACAGCCAGACAGTAAGTAAGGCATTTTCAGATTCAGCATCAACGTCAAGTACAGGCTCGTTGATTTCTCAAGGGTATTGCGACATTACGTATTTTGCTGCTGATTATGTCGGAACTTACGCAACATTTTCTTAAGGGGTTATTATGATTAACGAAGAAACAATTAAAGTAACTGGTTTAGTTACTGTCGAACTATTTGGCCCCGATGGGAAAATCAAGGAACAGACTCAGTCTAACTTGGTGACTACTGTTGGTAAGCAGTTTATAGTTTCCCGTATGTTTGATACAAGTCAAACCGTGATGAACTATATGTCTGTTGGCACCAGTACTACAGCAGCTGCTGTTGGTGATACGACACTTGGCGCTGAGATTTCTGGTTCACGCACTGCTAATACAAGTAATACATATACAGGCACAACAGGTACATACGTATGTACTTTAGGCGCTGGTGTTGGTACAGGTGCTGTAACCGAAGCTGGTATTTTTAACGCCTCAAGTGCAGGAACTATGCTTGCTCATACAGTTTTTTCTGTGGTCAATAAAGGCGCACTAGATTCTATGTCAATCACTTGGGCTATCACAATTAGCTAAGGATAAGTTATGACCGGATTAGCAACAACGATAAGTACAAGATCGACTGCGGGTACGGGGGCTACCGTAATAGGTTCGCCCCTATCAAATACCCAAGTTGATACTAACTTTATTAATCTTAATACTGTTCTTGCTGGTCTAACTGCAATCGCTCAAGTAACTCCTGGTACTGGTGTTGCTACAGCCCTAGCTAATGCGCTTAATGCAGCAAGTGGATTAGTTGCTAAAGATGCTAATGGAAACGTCTCGTATAACAACGATTCTCCTGGATATACAGCAGTAACAACTTCTGGTGGCACAACCACTATGACTGTTGCGTCAACATATATTCAAAACTTCAAAGGTACTTCTAATCAAACTGTTAAGTTGCCTGATGAGACAACTATTCCTGTAGGTACAGCGTACATCATCGACAATGACTCTACAGGTAGCGTAACTATTCAAGACAGTGGTGGTAATACTCTTGCTGTTGGGGTAACTGGTGCAGCGGGGTACTTCTACTCTACGTCTAATGCTACAGCCACTGGTGGGTGGGCTGGTTATGCCTTTATGCCAAACAACGTTCAGTGGGGGTCAGGTGGCCTACCGTTAGCATACGGCGGTACAGGAGCAACGACAATCTCTGGGGCACAATCAAATCTTCAAGTCGATCCGGCTGGAACGGCAGTCGCAATGAGCATAGCTTTAGGATAAAACATGGCAAATACATTTACACGGTACGTCTCAAAGTCAGTAGGTACAACCCCGGTTGTGCTTGTCACTGCCGCGTCTGCAACGCAGACCACAGCGATTGGACTGACATTGGCTAACACCACATCTAGCCCGATTACAGCAAGCGTGTACATCACTGCTTCAGCTACTAACTATTACCTGGTCAATAGTGCGACTATCCCTGTAGGAGGTTCTTTAGCTTTGTTTGGCGGGGATGGTAAGGTGGTTCTCAATACTGGCGATGCTTTCACCGTTGTCTCTGGAACTGCAAGTTCTATGGATGCTGTTTTATCCGTTTTACAGATAACCTAATATGTACATTGGCAACACCGTCATAACCCAAGGGTTTACACCGCAGGTAGATTTCTTCAGCGGTAATGCAAGCACGACTGCGTTCACGCTGTCTCGCCCAGTAGCGTCTGTATATCAGATGATTGTTAATGTAGCTAATGTAGATCAGAATCCTGGATCAGCGTACACAGTATCTGGTAACACAATCACATTTAGCTCTGCGCCCCCAAGCGGAACAAATAACATCTGGGTTGAGTACACGAGTTTAATCACACAAACGATTGTTCCTACAGGCTCATATCAGGTAGCAGGACCAGTCTTTGTCGGTTCTACGATTGGCTATACGGATACAGGTATTCTCCAGACGTTTGCATCTAACGTCAATAGCTACAACCAGATAATCTTACAAAACTTGAGTTCTGGTGCTAATGCTTCAACCAACTTTAACGTATCAAACAATAACGGTACATCCACAACAAATTACGGTGAGTTTGGTATCAACAGTTCTGGATTCTCTGGGACAGGGTCGTTCAGCCAGGCAGGGTATACATATTTAGCATCCGCATCAACAGACTTAGTTCTGGGTACATACGGCAATAATCCAATCCACTTTGTAGTCAATAGTGGTGCGACCGATGCGGCTATTATTGATGTTAATGGTAACTTTGGATTAGGAGTTACTCCTTCAACATGGAATACTGGTAAGTCATTATCTGTTTATGACGCAGGAAGCTCTTTATGGTCTAACGCTAATGGTTCTATGGGCATAGTTGCCAATGCTTACTATAACTCTGGTTGGAAATACCAAGCCACGGGTGCGGCAGCTAGGTTTGATGTTGGTAATGCAAACGGCACAACTACATGGGGCTATGCGGCTTCAGGTAGTGCAGGTACTGCATTAACTTGGACAACAGGAATGACACTAGATAATAGTGGTACATTTATTGTTGGTTCAGGAAGTGCTCCCGCTTATCTTAAAGGTTCTGTTTTTATACCAGGAACCGGAAACATAAGTGGAGGTGTTGTATCAACTTGTTTTGTTAACTTTAACTATCCTGCTTCGGGGCAACCTGGGTTTCCAGTATTTGTAGGAAACGACTTGGGTCCACTATGGGGCATTGGTCAACACAATTCATCAACGACAGCCACTACTGATGTAAGAATTGGAATTGTTACCACTAGCGGTACTACAGGTTTCATATGGAATAACACATATCCTGCTTTGTATTCTGGTTCTTATACAAACGCATCAGATTACCGCATCAAAGAAAATGTTGTTAATTATCCAGACGGTGCTTTAACTCAAGTAAATCAATTAAGACCGATTTCATATAAGATAAAAGATGCGTCATATCAAAAAGGTGAAGAGTCTGGGATTCATGTAGGTAAAAATGAGATTGGCTTTCTTGCACATGAAGTTCAGGCAATTATTCCATTGGTTGTCACAGGTGAAAAAGATGCTGTTGATGCAAATGGAAACGAAGCCCACCAAGGCGTTGATTATGGTCGAATGGTTACAGTGCTTGTAAAAGCAATTCAAGAAATGTCTAGTAAACTCAAAGCCGCCAACATAGAAGGATTCTAAAATGGAACAAATCAAACTCTCAGCACAGGTATTCAACGGACTCATGCAGTATCTAGATAACCAACCTCACAGGGAAGTTAGACAACTCATAGATGCTATTACTAGAGAAGTGCAAGAACAACAAAAGCCTAAAGAGGTAGAAGATGCCACTAAGCACGATTGATCAGACGGGGTTAACAAGCCCATTAGTATTAACTGGGGTTACTGACGGTAGTAATGCTAGTGCGGGTACTGTTGGTGAATATATATCTTCAACTGTTGCAGTAGGTTCAGCAGTTTCACTTTCAACAGCAACAGGCGCATTTACAGGAAAAACAATTACCAGCATTTCTCTTACTGCTGGGGACTGGGATATATTTGGTTCGGTAGGAATCAATAACGCATCTACAACCAATTTTATTGCCGCAGCAGGAGGTATAAGTACAACATCTGATACTTTAAGTTCTTCTTATGAACAAGAGACTAGATTCTCTTATGGAGCATCTGGTTTAGTTCTAAACAATGTTATTTCATTTGTAGTTCCAACGCTTAGAGTATCAATTTCTTCTACCACAACTTATTATTTAATTGGATATGCTCAGTTTACTGTATCTACAGCAACAGCATTTGGTCAAATTATGGCAAGGAGAAGAAGATGAAATACGCAATAGTACGTCAAGATGGTGTGACAGAGATTCGTGAAGATAACTATCCTTTACAACAAGGGGCAATTGAATTAAATGATGCCCAATACGACCAGTTAATTAGCGGTCAATACATTCTGCAAAACGGTCAAATTGTTGCAAACCCAACACCTCCTAAATCAATAGGATAAAAAATGTACATCGGCAATCCATTAATCCAGAGTGCGTTTCTAGTTGATACGTTCAGCGGAGATAACTCAACCAAAATCTTTACAATGTCTGTGGCTCCTGCTAACACAGCATCTGTACTGGTTGCCGTATCAGGGGTACTACAAGACCCATCAACCTACTCTGTAGTTGGTACAACCCTTACATTCACCCAAGCACCCCCAACGGGTACAGGTAATATCTCTGCAAGGTATTTAGGCATCCCTGCATCTGGAGTAACAACAACTGCATACAGAACAGTAACAACCTTTACTGCAACTGCATCACAGACAACCTTTACGCCTCCTAGCTACACAGTTGGGTTTATTAACGTATACAGAAACGGTGTACTGCTAACCCCTACATCTGACTACACGGCATCTAATGGAACTACGGTAGTACTGGCAAGTGGAGCGGCATCTGGAGATACGGTAATAGTCGAGAGCTTCCTGGTTAGCTCTGTGCTTAATGCTATACCTAATACTGCGGGTAGTGTGGGGTCGAGTAACCTAGCTTCTAGCTTAACGCTAGTAACGCCTACTATCTCAGGTAACCTGAGCTTTGCATCTGGCACAAACGGTATTGTGTTTAACAACTCCAATTCTGGAGTAATAAATAATAGTACTTTAAATGATTATGAGACAGGTACTTGGACTCCAACAACTTCGGCTTCTTCAAATATTACTTCAGTAACGTACAATAGTTCTTATTACACAAAAATAGGAAGACAAGTAACAATAAGTTCTAATGTATCAGGTACTGTAACAAGTTCAAGCACTTTAACTTATGTGATTATTAATTTACCTTTTGCAAGTGCTTTTAATGTAGACCCATCAACTGGAGTAGTTGCAAATACAAGTGGAAATAATATTCCTGGGCAAGTAATTGATAATTCAAGTGGACAACCAAATACTATTGGTTTATACATTCCCAGTGCTTCAGTTACATCCAGTGGTGCACAAGGTTATAGTTTCACGCTTACATATTTTGCCAATTTTTAAGGATCAACAATGGCAACAAACGCACAATACTTAGCAAGCCTTGTCAATTCAAGTGGCAACATAGTAATTCCTGTTGCAAATGGAGGAATTGTATTTAACAATACAAATACAACTGCTAGTCCTACTTCAACAACTCAGAATGACTATGAGACAGGGACTTGGACACCAGTTTCAACAGGAGGAAGTGGAGTAACATTTAGTTCTGTTAATACTTCTTATACAAAAGTTGGCAGACTAGTTTATATTATGTGCGATGTAACTTTTAGCTCTAATTCTAGTAACGCAAGCGCTCAAATAAGCGGATTACCTTTTACTGTTTTGACAAGTATGTTTAGTGGCGCTACTTTAGCTTACTATAATGGTTCAAACACCAATCCTTTTAATAGCACATATCTTGTATACAACAATACTAATTATATTGATATACGATTAGTTGATGATACTGGAGGCAATAGAACTTACGCTCAATTAAGTGGGCAAAGAATTATTTTAACTGCAACATACCAAGCATCATTCTAAGGAATCACCATGACACTCGCATCAACAACCACAATAGATCGCATCGAAGTCCTAGAGAACGGTGTTGTACAAGTACGCCAAGCTCAGGTTATAACAGACTCTGGCAATGAAATAGCTCGTAACTTCTCTAGGTGGGTATTGACCCCTGGTGAAGACGTAAGCACTCAGGATGCTAAAGTAAAGGCTATTTGCGAAGCAGTATGGACTACAGATGTAATCTCTGCCTATCAAGCTCAAGTAGCATCACAAGCAAAGGTGTAATATGTCTCTGACCAAGGTTCAAGGTGCGATGATGTCATCGTCACCGCAAGTAACGGTACTTACAAGTAGTAGCGGTACATACACAACTCCTTCTAATTGTTCTTACCTTCTTGTTAAGATGGTTGGTGGTGGGGGAGGTGGTTCTGGAGGAAACTCTTCTACTACTGGTACTTCAGGTGGTGCGACAACATTTGGTACATCTCTTTTAACTGCCAATGGTGGTGCTTATGGAAATACTTCTGGCGCAGGGTCTGGAGGTGCTGGAGGTACTGCAACAATAAATTCGCCTGCTACTGGAATATCTTTAACAGGAGCAATTGGTGGCGGTGGTTTAGATTACACAGTTAATGCAGGATATAACACAGGTGGAAACGGTGGGTCTTCTGCTTTTGGTGGCGCAGGTGGTGGTGTCGGTGGTGGATCAGGTCAAGCAGGAGCAACTAATTCTGGTTCTGGTGGCGGTGGGGGTGGTACTGCCGCAGGTACAACAGGCGGTTCAGGTTGTGGAGGTGGTTCTGGAGGTTATATAGAAGCTTATATTACATCCCCATCTGCAACATATTCTTACTCTGTTGGAACGGGTGGAAACGGAGGTACGGCAGGTTCAGGTGCTAACAATGGTGGCGCAGGTGGTTCTGGCGTTATTTATGTGACTGCTTTCTTTTAAGGATTTACCATGAACACACTCATCACAACCCTAAAATCAAAGCAGGTTCAATGGGCTTTAGTGATTGCAGTACTCTCAGTATTGCAAGGTTTCCTATTTGAACTACCCTTGACCCCAGTCCACCAGATGGTTGCGGGTATCGTAATTGCCGTGGTCGTAGTTTTGCTACGATTCATAGAAACATAAGAGTTAACCATTGAGTTTATACTTCTTTTCCAAGCTGCCAACGCCGCATTTGCGGGGGTTAAAGAACTATGCTCAATGTACAACGAGGGCAAAGCGTTAGTAAAAGATGTCCAAAAAACTGTCAATGAAGTAAAACAGATTGGTAAGGAAGTAACTGGAATATGGGGATGGATCACAAGTCTGTTCTCAGAACCAAAACAAAAGGAAACAGCTGCTAAAGAAGCAGCTCAACCTAGCAAGAAACAAAAGGTAAAGTTTGACGAGCAAGCACTTTACACGGAGATTGGAGATCAGTTAGTTGCGTTTTTTAAAAACTACAAAGCCTGTTCGGATGCAATCCATACTGAAGAAGAGAGGATAGAAAAGATTTTTGACCCAGATGGGGATACCTATGAGACAGCTATTCGGCTGGTCATGGCTAAAACCCAACTGGAAGATATGAGAGTAAACTTGACGGAATACATGATTTATCATGTTCCCCCAGAGTTAAAAGACCTTTACTCCCGAGTCAATGACATGATCGGGTCAGTGAAAAGTAAACAAGAAATTGCACGGAAAGCAGAGATTAGAAAAAAAGCTCAAAAGGAGGCAGACGCAAGGGAATTAGCTAACCAAGCTTGGTTTTTAAGTGCTTGCACAGTAGCGGTAGTTTTTGTATCAATTTACATAGCAGGATTGATGTGGGCAATAAATCGAGTGACACATGGGGGTATGTGATTATCATCATAGTGTTGGCGTTCTTGTTTGTTCTTGTACTCCCCGTCATTGGGTTCATGTACATGGACATTCACCAAGAGAGAATTCTGATGGCGGCAGATTTAAAGAGAATTGAGAAGCTGAAGAAAGAACTTGAAACCCAACGAGACAAGAGTAACCAATGAGAATATGCGTTTTATTGACTATATTATTAGCGGGGTGT
>Ga0214194_100011_pt1 | contig 56674 bp, 75 predicted proteins | sample TroBogEpilimnion_35_FD_153032 | JGI IMG/M metagenome (GOLD analysis project Ga0214194, IMG submission 153032) | Freshwater microbial communities from Trout Bog Lake, WI - 12AUG2008 epilimnion | ecosystem: Environmental > Aquatic > Freshwater > Lake > Epilimnion/Euphotic zone | place: Trout Bog... | reverse complement strand
TTTGCTAGAGCAATACTAAGAAAGGCACAAGAAGCCGACAAAATTGAATCTTTGGGAACTGTCAATATTGGTGGTGTTCATTATAGGAATGGGAAGCCAGAGAAATGAAAACAATAGCATGGAAAGCATATGAACCAGTAGCGATAGTTAAAAAAATAACTATAAGCGGAATAAACAATTTTCCAATAGAAAGATTTACCGAATTAAAAGAAGGTACTTTGCTTTACAGCTCTCCGAGAAACCTAACAGATGAGGAATGGAATAAAGCGTTTGACTTTTATTGCGAAACTGACGAAGGTGTGTTGAGGTTTGACCTTGAGTTGCGTGATGAGTGGAAAAAAGAACAGTTAATTCGCTGGAAAGAAGCATTAAAAAAAGCACAAAAGAAATGAAAGCCACAATTGTTATTGAGGTTGATGATGCTGACAAAATTACCATGACAACAGAAGGTTACGGTATTGCTTTAGAGATTGCAGACGATATGGTTGAAATGGCGATTAAAAGCGAAATGCCTAGTTTTATTGGCAAAGAAGCCGTGTATACAACAAATTAAGAAAGGCAGAAGAGAAATGAACGCAAATGAACTAGCTGATGAATACCAAGAATGGAAAGATGACTTTTTATCTTTGCGTGAATGGGGAGCTAATGCTGAAGCCATGCTCCGCCAGCAACAAGAGCAAATTGAAGAGTTGGAGAAAGAAAATACCGACTTGCGATATTTGATAGCAACCAAGCTAGAGCAACAAGATGGAATATCTTTAAATTCAATGGCACACCCTATTACCAACACCCCTGAACCAAGTTATGAAATAGACCCAGATAAGTTAGAAACTATTGAAATTGATTTACCAAGTCCTAAACCAATAGCGTGGATAGATAAAAATACAGGAAAACCAAAAATGGTAGGTTTTATTCAAACTGATTACGATATTCCACTCTACACCCATCCAGCAAAGACACTAACAGATGAGGAAATATTGCAACTTTGGAAAGAGTTTGATGATAACGATGCAGATAATTGGTTTATTGAAATAGCTAGAGCAATACTAAGAAGGGCGCAAGAGAAATGATATATCTACTAATTGGATTGCATATTACATTTTTTGTTGTGGCGGGATTTTTGGCTGGATTGTTGTATTCAATGGCAATACTAAGAAAGGCACAAGAGAAATGATACAGATATGGATTTTAATTCTTTTAGGCTCTAACGATGGAGCATTAGCTACGGCTGAGTTTTTTAATAAAGAAACTTGCATGGAAGCTAAAGCACAAGTAGACGCTTATCGTGGCGGTGCTAACCTAAGATATAACGGAATATGTGTACCAAAAGCAAAAGTTGAAAAGGCACAAGAGAAATGAGTGATTTTGGAAAAGCAATACCAAAAGGTGAAGGGCAATCTGTTAAGTTTGATATAGCAGATATGAATGTCACATTTCCAGTTAAGCCTGAATTTCAAAACCCCGACACTACCTATGTAGAACGCAGAGTGCCAGTTGAACTAGAGGAAGAAGCACATGAATTGCTTGATAACTGGTTGAAATCTAAGGGGTTTGACCCCGATGAAATTTAAGAAAGGCACAAGAGAAATGATTCCTAGACGCTCCAGAACTAGGATGGCTACCCAAAGGCGATCCCACGCCAAATCCATTGAATCTTTCAACCGCTTGAATGTTTTCAAGGTTAGGGTTCATTTTTTAAAATTTAAGCGCCTAAAAGCGCAAAAATGGTGGAATTCATGAAATACTTTATCGTTTTACTAGCATCTATTGGCATCTGCCAATCCCAAACAGTGGTTTATTCCAATCAGTATGGTCAACCTGTCGTAACAGCTCAGACACAGGGTCAAACCACTGTCTACAGCAATCAATATGGTCAGCCTATAGGATATGCTCAGGTTACATCTCCAACGCCCATAGTGCCTTCTTTACCGCCTGTACCACAATTACCGCAATTGCCAATGCTTGCCCCATTGCCACTAGCTCCTGTTATGAGCTATTAGGGAAAATAAATGAACGACAATTGGAATGAATGGGTCAAGGCTAGAAAAGCTTTTTTGGGTGAGCATCATATTTGGTGCAATTTCTTTCTAGATGAGCCTGCTGCAACTTGTTCAATGTGCTCAGGACTTAAAAAAGATTACCCTATAAACAATCAGACAGAAGATGAGCTTTTGGCTAAACACTTCCCACAAGTAAGAAAAGTGCAAGAGAAGTGACACTCTCCTAGTTTTCCCTTATACTTCAAAAATATACAGCTTTGAAAGAAAGTTATGGAAACCACAAGTATTTACATACTGCTTGACCCTGATACCAAAGAGCCTAGGTATGTTGGTAAGTCTGATAAACCAAACATACGCTACAAGCAACATTTGTCTAATTTAAAATCTCGAAGCATCAAGACTTGTTGGATTAAGTCTTTAATTTTAAAAGGTAAAAAACCAATATTAGAGGTTATAGAAGTAATTTCTATTAACGATTGGCAAAAAGCCGAATGTTATTACATTGAAGAATACAGAAATCTAGGAGCAAATCTAACAAATATGTCAGATGGTGGTCTTGGTGGTCTTTCGGGCAAAAACCAAAAAAGGATTCAGGTTATTAAGCGTAAGTTGGGGAAAATGTACTCCGATGCAAAAAAAGCCAATAACAAGCGACTTGAAAGATATGTTGGATCTAGATTATTGGCTGTTGCAAAATCAAATCCAAGCATAGTTCCTAAATGGTGGATGGAGATTCAATTGCCATGAGCGAAAAGAAGCAAAAAAATCCTGTTGGAAGACCCACATCCTATGATCCTTCATACTGTGAAGAGGTTATCAAGCTAGGAAAGATAGGGAAATCATTCGAGCAAATGGCTGCTAAGCTAGATGTTAGCTACCGCACACTTTGTAGATGGCGTGATGAACATATAGAATTTTGTCATGCCTTGGAGGATGCACAAGCTGCAGAACAGGCTTGGTGGGAAGATAAGGCTCAAGAATACCTAATAAACACCCATCAGGGCGATTCAATCAATGCGTCTATGTGGTCTCGCAGTATGGCTGCTAGGTTTCCTAAAAAGTATTCTGAGCGCTCTAAAGTAGAGTTATCAGGTAAGGATGGCGACAAGATACAAATGGAGATAGACCATGTTAATACTGTATTTGAAGACCTTATCAAAACAGTTGAAAAGAAGCTGGCTCAGTAAATACACTGATGAAGATATCGATAATGCATATGAGGCAGGCTACAACTGCGCTATGGCTGAAGTCGAATACAAGGAAAAGCAGGAAGCTGAGAACTTCATTCAAAATGCTGAAACTGTCCTTGATAACATCAACATACGCCTAAAACACACATTAGACCTAATCAACTCCACTCATGATTCTGCAGGACATTGCTAACGGCTTTAGCCCTGATAAGATCAAGCTAGACCCTATGGGGGCTGAAATAGCCATGAAGAAGCTCAAATGGGCTACTACAAGGCATGAGTATCAAAAGCTCCCTGAAGACGATTGGTGGAACATCTGGCTGTTCCTAGCAGGGCGTGGTGCAGGTAAGACTAGGACTGCAGCCGAGAATCTATGGCAGATGGCTTGGGATAACCCCAATACACGATGGTTAGTCTCAGCGCCCACCTATGCTGATGTGCAGGGCGTATGCTTTATGGGTGAATCAGGGCTGATAGCCTGCATGCCTAAGCTTATCATTGAGAAATACAGGGAGTCAGACAATGAAATCCTGCTCAAGAATGGCTCGATTATCAAGGGAATTCCTGCCTCAGAGCCTGAACGCTTTCGAGGTCCACAGTTTCATGGTGGCTGGCTAGACGAGCTTGCAGCTTGGGAATACTTAGATGAAGCATGGGATATGATTCAGTTCGGCATGCGATTGGGTGATAGACCTATCCTGATATGCACTACTACTCCAAAGCCTAAGCCATTGATTATGGATCTGGCTAACAGGGATGGAGAGGATGTCTATGTCACGAAGGCATCAACCCTTGAAAACATGGAAAACCTTGCTCCAACCTTTAAAAAGCAGATCCTGCAGTACGAGGGAACAAACATAGGTCGGCAGGAGATATACGCTGAGATCCTAGATCCTGAAGAGTCAGGCATTGTTAAGCGTGGCATGTTCAGGCTATGGGATGCTGATAAGCCATTGCCACAGTTCACCTATGTCATTCAGAGCTATGACTGCGCTACATCCGATAAGACAGTCAATGATCCGACAGCTTGCGTAGTATTGGGTGTCTTTCGCCCGTCACCTGACCGACCAATGTCCGTCATGTTGGTAGATTGCTGGTCAGAGCACATGCAATACCCTGACCTGCGCCCAAGAGTCATTGAAGAGGCAACCACAGTCTATGGTGATCCTGATGAGTTCGGGCATGGCAAGAAACCTGACATGATCCTGATTGAGGATAAGTCAGCAGGGATAAGTCTTATACAAGACCTGCAAAGAGCTGGCTTAAATGTTCGTGCTTATAACCCCGGTAGAGCTGATAAGACGGCACGATTGAACCTTGTGTCACCCATCATCGCCAAGGGCTTGATGTATTTGCCTGAATCCGACCAAAGGGAAAACATGGTTAGAAGCTGGGTTGAGCCATTTCTCAATCAGGTATGTTCATTCCCTGAAGGCAGGCATGATGACTATGTGGATGCATTGACTCAAGGATTGCGCTTACTGCGAGACATGGGCTTTCTTACTGTCGATTATCTCTATGACAATTCAGAAGACTATATCGATGAGACTAAGCCTCGAAATATTAACCCATACGCAATTTAAGTGGTTATAATCATCCAAACAACTGTCAGGTGCGAATATGGCAATTAACGAATGGGATGATAACAGCACACCTTTGCCTACGCTCGACCAAATGCGTTACGAGTTGGCTAACAAAGGCAATATGCCCCTTCAGCCAAATGGATCAGATGTTCCTTATCCTGTAAACGCCATACCTCCACAGCCTGTTAAAAGGCAAGTACCTCAAGCAGAGCCAACACAAACTACAACTCCATCAACTCTTGGAAACTTTAATGCGTTAGGTAAGTTTGCTATTGAGCATATGCCCGGCTCATCATTGGCTCAAGCTTTAGCACCATACATTCTTGCAACACCTCAAATCGCAGGATCAAACCTATATGGTGTAGGCAAATCAATCTTGAATGGTCAGTATGGGCAAAATACAGATTATGCTCAACAGCAAGCTGGTCAAGCTATGCAGGCAACGCAATACACGCCACCAACTAAAGCAGGGCAGGATATTTCTCAAGCTATCGGTCAAGCCCCTGAAGCATTGCTTGGGTCTTCAATGACTCCACCATTACCTGAATTGGCAAATCTTGGGCGTGGCATAAATCCTGATGATATTAGGGTTCTTGGTAAGCAAGCTATTGAAACAGGGCGTGAAATTAAGAATATCCCCCAAGACTTTCAAAACGCACAATCAGGCGTGGTTCGTCAGAATTACAAAGGTCAGCCTACTTATGGCGCTAAGCTCCAAGGTGTGGCTGAAGATGTTGGCGATGTCATGGCAAGGCGCACAGCAAGGGGCGAGAGTCCAATTCCCGGTGTTCCAAAGGGTACTGTGGAAGTGTTTGATCCAAGAACATTTGCTGTCAGAAACACCAATGAAGGCATGTTTATCCGTAATCGTGAAACACCTACAGGTGGCAGAAACGATAATACGAATTATGGCAATTTAGATGTCATGCTTAGACAAGCTGAGCCAATCAAAAATGAAGACCCTCTTCATGTAGTCAATGCATTTGAGGAAACTGTTTTTGATAGAAATACCCCTCAAAGCACTGCTTTGCGTGATGAATGGAGAGTATTTCAAGCCAAAAAGCGTGATGAGCTTTATCCTAATATGAATCGTAGTGATACGGCTAGAGCATTTAGCATAGGATATGATGCAAAAAATCGTGGCAACATCATGCTCGAATGGTTGGAAGAGTTTGCTAAAAAAGCAAAACAAGATGGTTTCGATATTCCTACAATGAATGAGTTCATTGAAAGAAATGAAGCGGTCAAACAGATAACTCAAAAGCATTTGCCAAACTTGATGCAAAAGTACATGGGTACGCCACAAGATCCATTCGTGGCATCTGCTAAAGAAGGTATTACCTATAAGCCTGCATCCGAGTTTGAGCGTTTTGAAAACCCTATGAGGGATGTTCAAGAGACTAGAAGAGAAGCTGGCTTTGAACCAATGGGTGAAGTTGCTAACAAAGAAATCCCACCAGTTGAAAGCAAGATACAAAAGCTTAACGATGACATTCAAGAATTGCAGAATCAATCATCTGAAGTTGTGAGAACTCAAGGGATGGGTATGCCTGATCCTACAGGAGCAATTGATCCTGAAACAGGGCAAGTTCGCCAAGTGGTCAATCCTGAGTACGCTAAATTCTCTAATCAGATCAAAGCTAAGCAAAAAATGCTTAACGAAGCTGAAGAGCAACTACGCAAGCTTAAGGTTGGCTCAGCCTATGAAAACATCAATGACTTAGTAGTTCGACCTAACCTGAATGCTGAGCGAGTCAGATATAACCTTGACCCAGCCGAATATCAATTCCATCCTGAGTTAATGGCAACCAAGAAAGAATTGATTCCTTTTTCTAATGTACCGATAGATACAGGGGAATATACAGTACCAAATCAAGCGAAATTGGTAGATATTCGACCTGAACAAACCAGATATATTGGTTTAGAAAAAATGGTTAATGATTTAGTTAATGACATCATGCATGGCGTAATTCCTGTAGATAAAGTCAAAGACTTCTCAAGCCCTCAAGCATGGAGAAAATGGCTAGAGAAGAAGGTCAAGCCACGATTAGAAACAGAAGCCAAAGAGCGTAAAGCCCAGCTTACTTATAGAACAGATGTAGACAATTATTTTAAAAATGTTCTTAACGATTTTCCAACTGAGCCTGTAGGAGAAAAAGGGAAAGTTCTTTGGATTACCGATGAAAATATGACGCCTGAACAGATTAAACAAAATCTGTCTGATATTACTTTTGTTCTTGACCATTGTATCGGTCAAGGTGGTCGTGGAGCAGGAACAAAGAATCTGTTTACAGGTAAAGAGCGTCAATACATTGCAATGAATGATCCTGTAACAAAGCGACCTACCAAGAATGCTGGCGAAGATAGCTCATATGTTGAGCGTGTCGCAGATGGTGATTTGGATATTGCAGACATTCGTGATGCAAAAACAGGATTACCACAGATAACTGTTGAATTAGATAGAACTAGCGATGGTGGCTATCAAATGGGTTATGTCAGTGGATACCAAAACGGGGGCAACAAAGAATATGCTCCTGAGCTTGCTGACTTCCTGAACAGTATTAAAGACAAAGTTGATTTCACATCAAACATTCACAAGCATGGTGTTTATGATGCTAGTGAAGGCAATTCTTTGCATACCATGTTAAATGACCTGAATGTAGAGCGTGGTAAATATCCTGAAATCCGCAAATACATTACTGATACTCTTGATGGTGACCGATTCATTACCCTAGATCAAGGTAAACAAGCTGTAGCACAATACAAACAGGATAATCCTCCAGTTCCAGCAGTTCGTTCATCCCCACCATCTGGGCGTGAAGCTACAGAGCGCAATATTGTGATGCAGAACTTAAGTTCTATGAACCTTACTCCACAGCGTCAGTTAGATGCTGGAGAGATTGTTGAGGATGGTAGTAGGTTTAATCCATTGGCATATTCGATTGGTTCTTTAGATCCAAGACCTTACAGTGCTTACAGAAGCATATTGAATAATCAAGAGCAATTGGGAAACCACAATAACCCAATAAGTGATTATCAGTTACATCGCAATTTAAGCGATATTGTTGAGCAAATAAATAATGGTCATATTGGAGACTATGGTTTAGCTTCTCGTTCCGAAGCTGATGAACTTGCAAATGCTGTTCAGCGTCATGCTGATGCAATTGGTCAATTGGCTCATTATGCTGATGTATTACAAAGAAATGGTACTCGTACTCCATTGGCATCTCATCAAACCCATACTGCATCTTGGCAAGCCTATCAGGAAGACTTGGGTAATTTGAATAGTGAAATATTTAATGACCCACAACACTTGATTACTCGTCTTAGCGATAGAAGAAATCATGCTGTTCCTCAAACCATTATGGATGACCATCCACGCATGGATAGAGCAGATGTTGAAGAATACAGACATCTTTTGCAGATTCATGAAAGAGCATTGCGTCAGATGATACGCCATCCTGCGCCTGCTCAGCCTGCCCAAGCAACCAATCAAATTGGTTTACCAATACAAGCATTTTCTGATGCATTGCATGGCACGATTGACCGAGTAGAACAAAACTATGGAGCAGATACAAGACAACAGGTTGGAACTGTTGTTGCTGATGCCATAGCGCAATTTTCTAGGGATAACCCTAATATTGCTGTAAATGAAAGACCATTGCGTTTTGCTCAACAAATAGGCATTGCATCAAATGACAACAATCTTCCTGTAGAGGTTCGCAACAGTTTAAGGCAGGTAAGAGATGCTATTACTGAAGCCAATGCAAACCATGTAAATGGACAGAATGCTCCTGCATTGCCTACTCCTACAGAAGCTATGCCCACTCCTAGAGATGTGGCTATGGAAGTTAGTCCTGTTGGAGCGCATCAAAGTTTAACTCAAAGACAAGCACAAGTTCAATCATTGACTGAAGGTATCAATTCTGTAATTAGAAGTCTTCCTGATAATGAAGAGGGCTTAAATAGGTCTTTAGAGCGTTATCAAGATTATGATAATCTTCCAACGATTGTTACTAACAATCTTGCTACTGAAGACGATGCCAATCGTGTTCTGTCTTATATCCGTCAACACATTGAAAATCGTATAGATAATCTACCTGAGAATCGTCAGCAAGTTGAAGCTATTAGACAAAGAGCTTATGAAGCAGTTAGCGGTGAGATTCGTCAGCGACATGGATATATGCTTGAAGACATTCAAAATAATCCATTAACTAGGTCTAATTTGACTACAGTAATTGGAGATGACTTAGACCGATATGGATTAGCAGGAAGCTCTCCTCAAGCGGTAGAAGCTGTTTTAACTAGAATTCGCAATGAAGGTATTGCACCAACTTCTAATCAAAATGTACAACAAGGACCTTTAAATGCTGTGGACCAATCACTTGTAAGATTGGCAACAGTTAACTATTTAGAAGGTGATAGAGGTGCATTTAGACAGTTTGGAGACCCAAGAGATGTACGAATTGGTGAAGTTTTAATTGGCAATAACACGCTACCTGAGTTAGCTCATCGTAGAATTATTCATTCTTTAACAAGTCAAACATACAATCCTGCTACTGATGGTGAAGCATTAGTGGCAGTAATAAATGGAGTTAGAGGTCGTAATGCATTTTCAGACTTTACTGAGCCTCAAAAAGAAGAAGCGTTTAACATTATCAGAAATTGGAATGCTTTACGATTCCCTAACTATCGCCCACCTGAAGCAGGAATGGGTGAAGATCCACGAGGACATAAGCGTGGTGGAGCTATTCGCAAAAGACGCATGAATGAAGGCGGTCAACCAAAATTAACTCCATACGAACAGTTCAAGATTGATAACGCTGAGCGCATTCGTCAAGGTCAAGAAGAGATAGTCAACCGCAATAAGTATGACCCTTACAAGGGAAGCGATAAACCTGTTCCAACTTCACGCCCATCAGGAGGTGGTGCAGGATTTACACCGGGAATAATGAACCCATTTAACCCTGATAGCCCACTCAATCGTAAAAAAGGTGGCAATGTTAGTATCGATGAAATGCGCTTAGCATTAACAAGGAAGAAATAATGGCTATAGAAATGCCCATCCCACAAGACTACAACCGACACATTGATCCTATTGAAGGTGATGATGATGAATCTTTGGTTGAATACTTTGATGATGTAGAAGGTACAGATGTTGAAGAGATGCCTGATGGCTCAGCTATCGTGCATTTGGAAGACTTAAAAGGACCTGAAGAGTCGCCTGATTTCTATGAAAACTTGGCTGACACTATTGATTCTTATGATTTAAACAAAATAACAATGAAATACCTTGACCTGATTGAAAAGGACAAGGAAGCTAGGGAAGATAGAGATAAAAAGTATGAAGAAGGCATTAGACGCACAGGGCTTGGCGATGACGCACCCGGAGGCGCACAGTTCATGGGTGCAAGCAAAGTTGTCCACCCAGTTATGGCAGAGTCCTGCGTTGATTTTGCTGCTAGAGCAATCAAGGAACTATTTCCACCTGACGGACCAGTACGAAGCAAAATCATCGGAGATGTAACCGAAGAGAAGCGTGAGAAGGCTGACCGCAAGCGTGATTACATGAATTGGCAGTTGACTGAGCAAATCGAAGAATATCGAGATGAGCAGGAGCAAATGTTCACCCAATTGCCTTTAGGTGGCTCACAATACTTCAAGATGTGGTACGACGAGCAGAAAAAGCGCCCATGCGCTGAGTTCGTTCCTATCGATAATATTTATTTACCCTTTGCAGCAGGTAATTTCTACACTGCAATGCGTGTTACAGAGGTTCAAGACATTACTCAGGAAGAGTATGACCTGCGTGTTGCAAGCGGTTTGTATCGTGATACCGATGTTTATCGCATTCCTGAAGAGCCTGATGAGACAAAAGCTGAAAAAGCTAACAATAAGATTGAAGGTAAGCGCAGTGAGTCATCCAATATTGATGGCATTCGTCGTGTTTTCCACATTTATACATGGCTAGAGCTGGAAGACGACAAGTTTTCCAAGGGTGAAAGAGCGCCATACATTCTTATGATTGATGAAAATGAGAGTGAGCCTGTTGGCTTGTATAGAAACTGGGAAGATGGCGATGAAACCTTTACGAAACTCGACTGGCTTATTGAATTCAAGTTTATTCCTTGGCGTGGTGCTTACGCTATTGGCTTGCCTCACCTTATTGGCGGTCTTAGCGCTGCTCTTACTGGCGCTTTACGAGCACTTATGGACAGCGCTCACATCAATAACGCACCTACTATGCTCAAGCTTAAGGGCGCTAAGATTTCAGGTCAGTCAACTGTTATCGATGTCACCCAAGTAAGCGAGATTGAAGGCGCACCGGGAGTAGATGATGTTCGTAAAATCGCTATGCCTGTGCCATTTAACCCACCAAGCCCTGTTTTATTCCAATTATTAGGCTGGTTAACAGAGGCAGCCAAAGGTGTAGTCACAACTTCAGAGGAAAAGATTGCAGATGTCAACTCTCAAGCGCCTGTTGGCACAACACAAGCCCTTATTGAGCAAGGTGCTGCTGTATTTAGTTCGATTCACGCTCGTTTGCATGATTCTCAGAAGCGTGTATTTAAGATTTTGGCTCGATTAAATCGTTGGTATCTTGAAGAGCAGATGAGGGGCGAAGTTGTTGCCGACCTCAAGATTACTAAAGAAGACTTTGAGACAAATGCAGACATTGTTCCTGTATCTGACCCTCATATCTTTGCTGAATCACAGCGTTATGCTCAAATTCAGACATTAGCAGCTCGTGCTCAAGCAAATCCTGACCTTTATGACCGCCTTGCAGTTGAAAAACGCATCTTAAAACAGATTAAATTGCCTGACATCAACGATGTTCTGCCTGATAAAGATGATGTTAAAGATATGAACCCTGCTTTGGAGAACATTTCATTGACATTAGCAAAGCCTGTAGGTGCGTTCCCCGGTCAAGACCATTTATCTCACCTGTTAAGCCATACAGAGTTTGCTAAAGATCCACTTTATGGCGCTAATCCAATTATTGCTCCTGCATTTATCCCTAACGCCTTAGAACACATTAAGCAACACCTAAGCTTGTTCTATCTTGAAAGCGTTGGCAAGTATGCAACCCAACATCTTGGCAAACCATATGATGTTATGGCAGTTAAGAAGACTATTCCTGAAGCTCAAAAGCTTTTGGCTATTGCAGGACAACATGTTCATGTGGATTCTCAAGAAATCATGAAACAAGTTATGCCTGTAATTCAGCAAATGACTGAAATGATGCAAAAGATGAAGTCAACTCAACCGCTTGATCCAAATGTTCAAGCTCAAGTTCAAGCTTTACAGCAAACAGCTATGGCTGAGACTCAGCGTAAGGCTGCTTACGACAAGGCTGATTTAAACCTAAAAGCTCAGAAGCAACAGCAAGACTCTCAGGATAAAGAAGCTCAAATAGTGAGCCAGCAACAGATTGAGGGCGCTAAATTAACTCATGACATCAACACCATGACGATTGAGAAACAATTCGAAGCCAAGCAAGCCCAAGCACAGCAAGAGCAAGCTATGCAACAAAGCAATATGGAGCATTTACAACAAATGCAACAACAATCAGCTCAAGCTCAACAGCAAGGCATCTTGCAACAAGCTCAAGCTCAACAGGCACAACCACCACAAGGAGAACCAAATGCCTAATGAAGTAGAAAACCAAGAAAGCATGTTAGGCAGAGCTGGAAACTTTATTTCTAGCCAAGCCAAAGATTTAAAAGATAAGGTTATGGGTACAGAGGCTCAGAATGAGCAAGCCCGTAAAAACTTAGACAAGATTGCCAAGGGTGAAGGTATGCAGTCAGATATTGAGCGTGGCATTCGCAGTGTAGTTGGTAGGAAGAAGGGTGGCAAGATTGAAAAAGATTGGCATGGCTTCAAAGGCGGTAAAACTGGTAAACACAAACACGGATTCTAAAGGAGAACCTCATGTCCGAAGCAATCAGAATGCAAAAGCGCATTGCCATGTATGGCGAAGGCGAAGCAAACCACTTTAAAAAAGGTGGAAAGATTAAGAAGTACGCCAAAGGTGGCGGTGTAAAGAATGACTCTATTGATGGTAGCGATTCAGGTCAGCCTGATGAAATTACTCATCAAAAGAATGTCAACAAGATTGGCGCTCATCCTGAGAAGGGAATTGCAAAGCTTCCTGCTAAGGGTGTAACACCAAAAATCACTAAACCTGTTCCTCATAGCATTGCCACAATGAAAAAAGGTGGTGGAGCTAAGAAACAAGGTTTGATGATTGCAATAGCAGTAGGGAAGAAGCCTTCAGCCAGAGGTCGTTAATGGATCTAGTTAACGGCTTGATTCACGCTGTCAAACTAAAACAACAAGAAATTGTTGATTCAATGGTTAACGGAAGATTTGCAAATTTTGAAAGTTACCAAAGATATGTTGGACAGCACCAAGGCTTGCAAGAAGCTTTAAACATTATTAATAACCTGTTAGAAGAGGATGAAAATGTCGAGAAATGACATTGTTGCTCAGATTTTTAAAGATGCATCAGAGCCTGTAGACCCAAAGATTTTTGATGTCGAACAGACTTTGGAAGAAGCTTTTCCAAATGTTGACCCTCTAATGTCTCCGTATGGAGCGAGAGTTCTTGTTCAATTGAGAGCTGTCAAAGAGAAGGTTACAACAGCAGGGATTTACATTCCTGAAGAAGTAAAAGAAACCGAGAAATGGAACACCATGATTGGCAAAGTGATTGCCATTGGACCATTGGCATTTAGAAAGCGTGACACGATGGAAGCTTGGCCCGAAGGTGCATGGGCGCAAGTAGGAGATTTTGTTCGTGTTCCTAAATGGGGCGGTGACCGATGGGAGATTGACTTTAAAGATGATAACGGGGCAAAAGGCAAGTCGCTCTTTACCTTCTTTAATGACCATGAACTTATTGGCAAAGTCACGGGTGACCCTCGTGAAATTAAAGCATTTTTATAAGTTTTGAAAGGAAAACTGTATGACACCAAGTGATAAGATGGAAATGCAAGTCAACGAAGAGCAAGATGGTTCTGCTGTTGTTGAATTGCCTGAAGGGGAAATCATCATTGATGATGCTCCTGAAGAAAATAAGGGTAAACCCGAATCAGATTTTCGTGGAAACGATGATTTTGATGATGAACCTGCAAAAGGAGAAGAAGTAGATCCTGAGCGTGAAAAGATTCGTGAAGCTCGTCGTGAAGAGAGAAAGCTTAAAAAGCAACTCCATCGTGAAAAGGCTCGTGAATCAAACCACCTGATTACCGCTCTTCGCAAACAGAATGAAGCTCTTGCTGAGCGTCTTGCTGTTATTGAGAAGAAAACATCAGGATCTGAGCTGGCTCAAGTCAATAAAGCCATTGAAGATGCAGGCGTTCAAGTTGAGTATGCCAAGATGAAGATGCAGGAAGCTGTAGAATCAAACGATGGCATGAGCTTAACTAAAGCCCAAGAGATGTGGTACGAAGCCAAGCGTAAGCAAGAAGCATTGCAAAACCTTAAAGTTCAAGCCACTAAACAAGCTTCCCAGCCTCCTAAACAAAACATCGATGTTCCTGATCCTATGGTTCAGAAACTTGCTGCTGATTGGATGGAGCAGAATAAATGGTATGACCCACATGGGAAAGACCTAGATTCTGAAATTGCTCAGAAAATTGACAAGAAATTAACCGAGGAAGGTTACGATCCATCAACTCAAGATTATTGGGATGAACTCGATGACCGACTCGAAAAATATATACCACAAAAAGCAAATCGTGGATATAATGAGCCTAGTGTTCGTAATCAAAGACCGAGGTCTGTAGTGACAAGTTCAGGTAGAGAATCTACTGCAACAGCTAAAACAGGTGCTTATGTATTAAGCCCTGATAGAGTTGCTGCCATTAAAGAGGCAGGAGCTTGGGATGATCCAGTGCGAAAAATGAAGATGATTAACAATTTTCGTGCGTGGGACAGAGAAAACAAAGGAAGGAATTGATTATGAACGATAGCAGATTAAAAAAGAATACTAACGCAGGTCGTGAAAGTCGTGCAGAAGATGACGCACAACGCAAAGCGCCTGAAGAACATATGGTTTCATCACAGGAGCGTCGTAGGATGTTCCGTTCGGAATTTCTCCAAGAATCACTTCCGACAGCTCCGGATATTCCGGGCTACCACTTGTGCTGGTTATCAACAACCAACCAATATGACCCCATTCACAAACGCCTACGCATTGGCTATATACCTGTGAAAGCTGAGGAAGTACCCGGCTTTGAGAACTACAGAGTAAAAGCTGGTGAAATGGAAGGCTTAGTTGCAGTTAATGAGATGGTGCTCTACAAGCTCCCTATTGAAATCTATCAGGACTATATGGCTGAAGTTCACCATTATGCCCCTATGGATGAGCAAGAAAAGATCAAAGTACAGCAAGAACAACTCTTAAATGCACGAGATAGTAATGGAAGAGCATTGGGTGGAATTGAAGGTGACGGCATGAATTTTGACCTAACACGGGAAGCCCCAACCTTTAACTAAGGGTTTTCCATAATATAAGGAGTTACTATGTCTTCAACATCAGCTCCGTTTGGTCTACGCCCTGCCTTCTTCCCAACTGGCTTGGAAAGAGCGCAGGTTTTGGCTAACGGAATCCCTTCGGGATACGGCTCAAACATCCTTAAGGGACAACCTGTCTCTTATGGACAATCTGCAAACAGTGGTACAAACGGCACTATCGTTCCATCACAAGCACCAGCTAGTAACGCTGCAACAACTTTGACAGGTCAGTACACAGTTACTGGTTCTTTCCAAGGCGTTGAATTTACCGATACTACTGGTCGTCGTCGTGTGTCGAACTATTGGCCCGCTTCTACTACTACTTTATCAGGCTCTACAACCAATGCTTACTTCTACAACGACCTAAACATCGTTTATGAAATCCAAGCTGATGGTTCTATGCCTGCAACCTCGGTTGGTGGTGAATATCTGTTCACTAACATCACAGCAGGTTCAACCACAACTGGCTTGTCTGCTGCCACTTTGGGTTCAGCCACTGCGGTATCCAATGGTAACCAAGGACAAATGCGTGTCGTTGACTTATGTCAGAATGTGGACAACGCATGGGGTGATGCTTACACAATTGTACGAGTACAGTTGAGTGGTACACAGTTCTATGGTCAATTCCCAGCAATCGTTTAATATAGGAGCAATATAATATGGCAGCCCCAATGAGAAGTACGGACTTCCGTTCAATTGTTGAGCCTATTCTCAACGAATCATTTGACGGAGTTTATGACCAACGAGCTGACGAATGGAGCACAGTGTTCCATGAATCTGCTGGTATCCCACGCAACTACCACGAAGAACCTGTATTGTATGGTTTCGGTGCAGCCCCTCAGTTACCTGATGGCTCTCCTGTAACTTATCAACAGGGTGGTGTGCTGTTCTTGCAACGCTATGTCTACCAAGTATTTGGATTGGCATTCGCTTTGACCAAAGTATTGGTTGAAGATGGTGACCATATCCGCTTGGGTCAGGTATATGCGAAGCACTTAGCTCAATCCTTGGTGGAAACCAAAGAATTGCTATGTGCCAATGTGCTGAATCGTGCATTTAACAGTTCTTATGTTGGTGGTGATGGCGTTTCTTTAATCAACACAGCTCACCCAATTGCTAACGGCACTTTTAGTAACCAATTGGCAACAGCAGCAGCATTGAGCCAAACTTCTTTGGAACAGATGCTTATCCAAGTTCGTCAAGCAGTTGACAACAATGGTAAGAAAATCCGTCTGCAACCATTGAAATTGGTAGTAGCACCGGGCAATGTGTTCCAAGCTGAAGTATTGCTAAAGAGCGTATTGCGTACTGGTACAGCCAACAACGACATCAACCCAGTGAAATCCATTGGTTTGTTGCCTGAAGGCGCATCTGTAATTTCTCGTTTGACTTCTGCCACTAACTGGTGGATTCAAACTGATGCCCCAGAAGGTATGAAGTTGTTAATGCGTCGTGCATTAGAGAAGACTATGGAAGGCGACTTCGAGACTGACTCTATGCGCTACAAAGCCACTGAGCGTTATCAGGTGGGTTGGACTGATCCTCGTGCCATGTACGGCACACCGGGAGCTTAATGTAATAAAGGTTATGTGGGGAGACCTTAACTCCCCACTTCATTTGTCAGACTTTTCATGGAGAAGACAAAATGCCACAATTCGGTGATGACTTATATTTGGGCGCAGCCCAAGCAAATATGGGAACAGGTTCGCTTGCTTCCTATGGTACTTCAGCAAATGCTGTTACCCTTGTTTCTGGTGCTAGTTCTACAGGTTTTGCTGTAGGCGATACACTTCAGGTTCTAGGCGGTACAGGCACTCCTGTAGTTTTAACTGTAACCACAGTATCTAGCGGTGCTGTAACTGGTTTATCTATTACTAACGCAGGTTTATACACTTCCCCTCCTTTGGGAACTTTAAACACTGCAGTTTTAACAAGTGCAAGTGGTGGCGGTACGCTTCCAACTGTATCTTTAACTTATAACACTGCAATCCAAGCAATGCCAAGCCCAATGGGTCAAGGCGTTGGTCCTTTGGGTCGTATTTATGTATTTGATGTTGCCCCTGCTGCTCCATCTACAACAGCTCTAGGCGCTGCACAAGCAACTACAGCAAGTACAGCAGTAACATTATCTGTTGGTTCAGGTACTGGTGTAATTAAGACTACTAACATCGCAGGCACAACTGTTTATCAGTTGGATACACCTCGTACAGTATCTTTCACAACCAGTGGCTCTGCAATTACAGCAACTGTGATGACCATCTCAGGTTTTGACATTTATGGTCAATCAATGACTGAGGCTGTTAGCGTTCCAACAACTGCTTCTACTACCACCAATGGTAAAAAAGCATTTAAGCAAATCGTTTCAATTACACCTAGCGTAAGCAATACAAATACTGTTTCATTCGGTATTTCAAATATCTACGGATTGCCTGTTCGTGTAACTGATGTTGCTTATATTGGTTCAGTTAAATGGGCGCAAACATTGGCTCAAGACGCAGGTACTTTTGTAGCAGCAGTTCAAGGTAACTCATCATCTACTACAGGTGATGTTCGTGGTACATATGCTCCATCAAGCAATGCAAACGGAACTTATCGCCTAGTAATGGGTATTTTGTTGCCAGCAATTGCAGTTGGTCCAAATGCTACTTTGGCTGGCGCAATCGGCACAACTCAATCCTAATAGGGGAATAAATCATGGCAACTAAAAAGTTTTTGCGTGAGCCAAAAGAATACACAACCGAACCATCAGCAGATGAAGTAGGCGATGGCATGAAGCGTGGTGGTCACGCTCATAAGAAGCATATGGCTATGGGTGGAAACCCAATGGCTATGGCTGCTCCTATGGGTCGTGCCATGCGTGGGCGTGTAGCTCCAACAGGTGTTCCTGCAATCTTGCGTAAGCGTGGTGGCAAGGCTGAAAGTGCTAAAGAAGAGCGTCATGAAGAGCATCAGATTCATATGCTTGAAAAAGAACTCAAGCATCATGAGCATGAAAAAGCTGGTAAAGCTCATCATGGTTTAAAGCGTGGTGGCAGAGCTGCTATGGCTAAAGACAATACTCCCGGTGGTCTTTTAGGTGGTATCAGTGCAACTCGCCCTGACCGCAAAAAAACAACTGGTGATATTGAATTGGCTGGCTACAAAAAAGGCGGTCATGCACACAAGGTTCACCATATTTCTGGTCATCCTGAAGGTTCGCATGAGCATCACAAGCATATGGCTAAACACCATGCTGCTAAACATAAAGAAGGTGGTTCAGCGCATCACAAAAAGATGCACGAGCACCACAAAGCGCATGCTAAACATTTAAAAGATGGTGGAGCTGCGATTGATTCTTTTGAAACAAAAACGACTTTGAAACCAAAAATCAATGTGAAAGATAAAGTAGTTGGAGCTAAGCAAGTTAAAGGTTTCAGCACTAAATCTGGTAGCCTTGAAGGTGTTGGTTACAAGCGTGGCGGTCATGCTCATAAGTATGCTAAAGGTGGCACTGTTTCTGACAATGTTGCTAAGCGTTTTGTAAGCGATATGAACGATGGTGTTCATAGCCCTAAACAGCGACCAAAAGGCATTAAAGGCATTAAGCAAGAGCCTGCTGGTTACAAAAAAGGTGGTCATGTTAAGCATCATGCTCATGGCGGTCATGTGTCTCATCACACGACTCATGGACATGGGGATCATGGTTTTACCCATATGCATGAGCATGTAGCTAAGCATCATCATGGTCATGAGAAGATTGAAGCTCATCCTATGAAAAAAGGCGGTCACGCTAAGCATCATATGAAAAAAGGCGGTAAATGTAATTATTAAAAGGCAGGGGGAGAAATCCCCCACCTTTTGCAGTTCCTAGCTTCACTTTTATATTTCTATTTTTTCTAGGATAACGCTATGTCACAATTAGTCGTCTACACAAATACAACATCCAAAACTGAAGACCAGTTACGGACTCAAAAATCACAACTATCAACAGGCTATGATCCAGTTGATAAATTGCGTGTTTCTACTCCGCAATCATTGATTGATACTGACTTTGAATATGGTCAACAGCCTTCTAAATGGGAACAGCTTGATTTAGAAAATAATCGTCAATCTTGCTGGTATAACCAAAATTCACCACTTGCTATTACTGCAATTACAGGTAACGGCACGACTACAGTTGTAGTTTCAACAACAGCTACAGTAGCGGTTGGAACTCCTGTATTTATTGAGGATGCATTAGATCCAAACGCCAATGGTTGGTGGTATGTAACTGCTTCTACAGGCGGTACATCATTTACTGTTTTAACCACAAATGCTGTGGCATCAGGAAATCAATATAACGCAACAGCTACTTATGTTTATTCAGGTAATTTTTACACTAACTGCGGTTTTGCAGTAGGTGCAAATGCTATTACTAATACAGGTACAACTTGTACAGTAACTACAACATCACCTCATGGCATGTCTGCTGGCTCATTAATTTTTGTAATTGGCACTACCGCCTCTACTAATCCACCTAATGGCTCTTGGGTAGTAGCAACTGTTCCAACAGCAAATACATTTACTTTTGTTGTAGTAAACGCTCCAACAGGAACAATTGTTAACTCTGCTAACCAAACTACTATTTATGCTAGACCATCAGGATATGTAGAAACTCGTGCATATGATGGATCAGTAAACTTTACTGCTGGCTCTGCTGTTCCAAATCAACAGATGATGCGCCAAACTCGTCGTTATTTCCGTTATCAGTCTGGTAAAGGTATTCAGTTCTCCACTGGCTCAATTATGAAGCCACAACTATTTGTCAGCTCTGTAACATCTTCAGGAACTACAGTGACTGTTACAACTCGTTGGGCGCATAACATGACTACCAATGCGTATATTCAAGTTCAAAACGCAGTTGTATCGGCTTACAACGGCATATTTAAAATTGCTTCAGTTCCTAGCCCTACAACATTAACTTACACAACATATAACAATGTCACCCCGTCAGCAAGCCCTGCATTAACTATCAATGGTTTGCCTGTTAAGGTTAGCCCTTATAGCTGGTATGGCTCAAGCAATCGATTGGGTTTATTTGATGCACAAAATGGATTATTTTTCCAATTTGATGGTCAAACTGTATATGCTGTATGGCGTAACTCAACCAATCAGTTAAGCGGAACTGTATCCGTAACCCAAGGATCAGGAACTGTTACAGGAACAGGTACTTTATTTACTACTCAGATTGCTCCCGGTGATTACATTGTTATTCGTGGTCAATCTTATCGTGTAATGGGTATTGCAAGCGATACAAGCATGTTTATTAGCCCCGAATATCGTGGTGCAACCATTGCCAATGCTTTGGTTTCTAAAACAATTGATAACAAAGTTCCACAATCTGCATGGTATGACCCATGCGATGGAACAGGTCCTTCAGGATATAACCTTGATTTAACCAAGATTCAGATGTGGTATATCGATTATTCTTGGTATGGCGCAGGTGTGGCACGATTCGGTTTTCGTGGTCAGGGAGGAGCAATTACTTATGTTTACTCTTTCCAAAACAACAACATTCAATACGCTGCATACATGCGCTCAGGAAACTTGCCATCACGCTATGAATCAAATGGTCAAGGAGCTGTAACAAGCTTGTATTCATCTGTTACAAATTCACAAACAACAATTCCTGTTATTAGTGCTGCTGGCTTTAATCCAAATGGTGGAACTATTAAAGTTACTGCTGGCGCTTCTAATGGTGCAATTGAATACATGACCTACACAGGCATTAACTTTGCAAGTAGTTCAGGTCTTGCATATGACCAATTTACAGGTGTAACTCGTGGCGCTACAGGTGGTGGATCAGCTTCTGCATTTACAGCAGCATTCCCATCAACCAATGCCATTCCACCTGTTTCAGTCGAATATGCTCCACCTGACTCAGTTGCGGTTATTTCACACTGGGGTTCATCCGTTATTATGGATGGTGGATTTACAAACGATGTGTCATTAATTTACAACTATGGAACAACTGCAACTGTTTCAGTTCCAGCAACTACCGCAGTTCCTATTTTGGCAATTCGCTTAGCTCCATCTGTTGACAATGGTCAAGTTGGTACATTAGGAAATAAAGAAGTTATTAACCGCCTTCAATTGCAATTGCGTGAATTGGGCGTGGTAACTTCAGGAACTTTCTTGATTCAGCTTGTATTGAATGGATACACAACAGGTACAGCTACTTGGACTGCATTCCAATCTCCTACCCAAAACAATACTGTAACTAGTTCTATTGTTCAGGTTGCATCACAAACTGCTACTACAGCAACATTTACAGGTGGTGAGTCAATCGCTGCTGCGTTTACCAATAGTTCTGGTCAAACAACGCTAGATTTGACATCTGTAGCAGGTATTGGTAATGCTATCTTGGGTGGTGGATTGACAAATACAGTGTCAAATAGCTTTGCAGGTCAATATCCTGATGGTCCAGACACTTTGTATGTGGTTGCTTTCAATACCGCAGCAACTGCTTCAACCATCATTGCTCGTTTATCTTGGCAAGAATCACAGGCTTAATATGCCAAGCAAATCTTTAAAACAACATAACTTAATGGAAGCAGTGGCTCATAACCCTGCTTTCGCTAAGAAAGTTGGAATTCCATCTAAAGTTGGTAAAGAGTTTGCAAGTGCCGATAAAGGTAAAAAATTTGCCAAAGGCGGTCTTTACGAAAATATTCACAAAAAGCAAGAGCGTATAGCTCATGGTTCAGGTGAACATATGCGTAAGGTTGGAAGTAAAGGCGCTCCTACTGCAGAGGCATTTAAGGAATCCGCAAAGACAGCAAAAATGAAAAAAGGTGGTGTTTCATTATCTGTTGGTCGTGGTGAAAAATTGTCTGTAAAAGAGGGTGCAGGGCTTACCGACAAGGGTAGAGCAAAGTATAATAGAGAGACAGGGAGTCATTTAAAAGCTCCCCAACCACAAGGTGGCTCTAGGAAAAAGTCGTTCTGTGCAAGAATGGAAGGGGTAGTTGAGCATGCCAAAGGTGATGCGCCTCGTGCAAAAGCTTCTTTAAGAAGATGGAAATGCAAAGATGGTGGAAAAGCTAAAAAGTATGATATAAAAGGGTGGTAAACCATGAGCACAAGCGGAACAGTTGGTCAAACAGTAATAACTGTCCAAAATTTAATAGATAGCGGTGCTCGTCGTGCAGGAAAGCTTGCAGAAACTCTTACATCTGAGCAAGTAGCTGCCTCAAAACAGAGCCTTTACTATGTTTTATCGAATCTAGCTAATAGAGGTATTCAGTATTGGGCTATCCAAAAGGTCGTATACGGGCTTATTCCTGACCAGTATGAATATCAGCTACCTGTAGGCATAAACGATGTCCTAAACTCCAATTATCGAACTGTAACAGCCAATACAACAGGTGGTTACTCTTCAACTGGTAATGGATCTTATGCTTTTGATGGTCAATACACCAATATTTGCCAATGCACTAACAATACAAGCACAATTGGAATTAATTTAGGTACAGGTCAAGGTGTTTACATTGGAACAGTAGGTATTTTGCCTGCTGTTAATGGCGCTGTAGACATTCAGATTCAATATTCCCAAGATAATACCAACTGGATAACGCTTTATGATCCATCTTCCACTACTTGGGTGGCAGGAACTTGGCTTTATTATGACTTAGATCCCTCTGTAACAGCTCCATATTGGAGAATTAAACAGACTTCAGGCGTAAATATGGGTGTTTATCAGGTAGTTTTTGGTTCAAATGCTACTGAAATCCCATTAGCTCGTATGAATCGTGATGATTACACCAATCTTCCGAACAAAAACTTCACAAATAACTATCCGTTGCAGTATTGGTTCAATCGAACCATTCCGCAACCGACTATGACGCTTTGGCCCAGCCCTGCAATCTATTCTCCACAGATTGTGGCATGGTGCTCTAGGTATATTCAGGATGTTGGAGCGCTTTCTGGGTCGATTGAGATACCTCAGCGTTGGTATTTGGCTATTCAGAATATGCTTGCCCATCAAATGGCTATGGAATTGCCTGATGTAGACCCAAATCGTATTGCTTATTGTGAAGCTCAAGCTGAAAAATACTTCAACATGGCTGAACAAGAAGAGCGAGATAAGTCTCCAATCTACTTTGCCCCTAATATATCCGTTTACACGAGATAATCATGCCTAAATGGTTAGATACTCGTGGAAACTCTGTTTTATCAATTGCTATCTGCGACAGATGCAAGATGAAACGAGCTTACTCGGATATTGGTCAAGATAGAAATATACCCGGTCTTCGGGTTTGCAATGAAGGATGTAATGATGAACGAGATCCTTATAGATTACCTGCTAGACAACCTGAAAAGATTTCAATTCGCTTTCCTAGACCTGATGCAGATATTGCAGAAAATGATGATGCGTTGACAACAGATCCAAATATTGTTAACAACCCATCACAAGATCCTGCTACCCCTGCAACTGCAGGAACATGGGGAATTGCCCCTGAAGTACCTATTGAGAATCCTAACAATGGTGATTTGGATAACTTAAGCCCATGACAGCTCCTTACTTACCAATATTTCAAGTTCAAGTTCCTGTTAAATTGGGTCAGGGTGTTACAGCTACATCCGTTGCTACTCTATATACAGTTCCTTCTAATGTTCGTACCTATGTAACTGACATTACCGCTTGCAATACAGGTGCATCAGCAACATTTGATGTGTATTTAGTGCCTGCAAATGGAACTGCAGGAACATCTAATGCTATCTTTTATCAATGCCCTTTGACTGCTAATCAAACAGTACAATGGACAAGTAATCAGCCTCTTTTTGCAGGCGATACAATTCAGATTAAAGGTTCAGGAACAACAATAACGATAACTATTGGTGGATTGCAGTCAACATGACAATCAATTATTTTCCACCTCAAGGTTCATCTTCTAGTAATCCAATTACTGCGATTACTGATAATGAATCTCCGCTTGCTTTACCTCCTTACTTACAAGTATCTCGTGGGCTTGTTACAGGCGCTTCAGTAGTTAATATTTATGGTTATCAGAGTGCATTGCCAAACTCTAGTGCTGTAACTTACTATCCTGTTTGGGAAAATACTACCGCTTATACTTATCCTGCATCTGCTACAACCATGTTGTTGTGGAGTTCTTCAGCTTCTGATACAGCAGTTCAAGTATTAATTAATGGATTAGATTCTAGCTACAACTTGCTTTCTGAAACATTGACCCTTACCAATGGAACGACAGGCGTTACTACTGTCAATAGTTACTTAAGAATCAATGGGATACAAGTAGTTGGCACTGTCAATGCAGTAGGTATTTTGAACCTAGGAAATGCAGGAAAAACCATTCAATATGCTGAAATTACAGCAGGAAATGGTAAAAGCCAAGCAATGATTTATACAGTTCCGAATGGTTATACATTCTATTTGACTCGATCTAATGCATATTCCAATCAAAGCGGAAACACAATTAACAATTTTTGCGGATATAGAGTTTGGACACAATCATCTGCTGGGTTGATTCAAATTCTTTTACAAGCGCCTTTTACCAATAGCTATCAAACACTTCGAGTAGCCCCTCGTGCATATGCTGCAAAAACTGATATTCAGTGGCAAGCTACTGGAGGACCATCTTCTGGAACATCACAAGTAGGTATTGGTGTAGAAGGTATTTTAATTGCAACAGGAACACCATAATGGCAAATATCAGAATATCGCAACTCCCAACAGCTCCAACCGCTATTACAGGTTCAGAGCTTGTTCCTATTGTCCAAAATGGTCAAACTGTTCAAACAACTGTTACTAAGTTAGTTAATAGCCCTGTCCAGACACAGACATTTGCCACAATTAATACTGAAACAAGCCTTCCGAATAGCCGAAAGATTACAGGTGGATTAGGTATTGGTGTAACTGATGGTGGCGCTCAAGGCAACTTTGTATTTGCCTTAAATGCAACCTCTGCAAGCCTAGAAAACGCTTCTACAGGAATTATTGCTAAGACATCAGGTAATACAGTAGCTCCAATTACTATTCAAAGTTCAGGATCAGGTATATCCGTTACCAATGGTAATGGAGTAAGCGGAAACCCTACCATTGCTTTGACAGGTTTAAATTCCATTTTATCCACACTTTCAGGCACAGGTTTATTGGCTGTTGCTGGTGGTAGTTCTTTATCTGCAATAACCATTACAGGAACAGCAAATCAAATTGCAGTAACTAATGGCTCTTCATCCCCTGTAATTGGAATTGTAAATAACCCTGTAATCCCCGGTGGTGGAAGCATTACCATTCCTACAGGAGGCACTGCAAGTCGCCCTTCAAGTCCTGCTAATGGCATGATGCGATATAACTCTGATACCAATGTTATAGAGGGATATATCAATAGTTCTTGGCAAACTATCAGCACTGCAATAATTGCTGGAGTAACATCATTTAGCGCAGGAACTACAGGATTTACTCCTAATACATCTTCTACAGGTGTTGTAACTTTGGCTGGTACTTTGACTATTACCAATGGAGGTACAGGTATTACAACAACCCCAACTAATGGTCAATTGCTAATTGGTAATGGTACAAATTACACATTATCAACATTGACTTCAGGTGTTGGAATAACAGTAACCAATGCTTCAGGTTCTATCACAATATCTAATACACAGACACCGGGAACTATTGCATCTGCATCTACGATTACTCCTACCATTACAACTGCTCAATACAATGTGACAGCATTAGCAGTAGGTACAACATTTGCAATTCCTTCTGTAGGTGCTGATGGTCAAAAGCTAACAATTCGCATTAAAGACAATGGAACAGCCCAAACATTAGCTTGGACAACAACTTCAGGTGGATATAGAATTATTGGTTCAACCCTACCAACAACAACTGTAGCTGGTAAAGTTACCTATGTTGGCTGTGTATATAATGCTCAAGACACATTTTGGGATGTTGTTGCAGTAACAACTCAAGCTTAAAGGTTAATAATGGCAACATATTATTGGGTTGGTGGTAATGGTACTTGGGATGCAACCACTACTACTAATTGGTCTTCTAGCTCAGGTGGAACGGGTGGAGCTGGTTTCCCAACATCTGTTGATGATGTAATCTTTGATATAAGTTCTGGTACTGGAACTATTACTTGCACAGGAGCAGTTTGTAATAATTTAACTGTAAATCCTACGCAATTTATGACTTTGGGAACAACAAGTTCTACAATTTCTATTTATGGTAATTTAGTTTTTCCTGCCACTGGTTCATTTACAGTATCATCATTACTTTCAACTACTTTTGCAGCAAATACCACTGGAAAAACTATTAATATTCCTAGTAATATTAATTATAATGGAGCAGTAACATTTAATGGAGTTGGTGGTGGATGGACATTACTCAGTAAATTATCTATAAGTTCGAGTTCTTTAACTCTAACAAATGGATCATTAAATACTAATGGATTTCAATTAACTTTCTCACAAATTACTTATAGCGCTACAGGAATATTTAGTTTAACGCTTGGAACATCATTAATAGCTACAACCAGTTGGAACTTTAGCAATACAACAGGATTAACATTTAGTGGAGCTTCATCAAGCTTTTTCTATCAAAATCCGGGTGCTGCAATATTTTATGGTGGTGGCTTAACATATGGTAATTTTTACTATACTACTCCACCTGTTGGAACAGCATCGATAACATTTACTGGAGCAAATACTTTTACTGGTAGTTTTTATTCACAAGGAAGCACAGGAAATAGACCTACTTCGCTTATTTTCCCTTCTTCTGTAACAACAACAATTGGTTTTTGGGGCGCTTCTGGTTCATCATCATATATTTTAACTTTACAAAGCTCTACTGCAGGAACTCAAGCTACTATTGCTATTAGCGGAAGCGTACTATCTAGCATTACTTATGCAAGCATTAAAGATATAAAAGTAACTTCTTCTGCAACATTTAATGCTTCAAATAGCACTAATGTAAGCAATAACACAGGAATTACATTTGGTAGTCCGCTTACATTCTATTGGGTAGGTGGAATAGGAATTTGGGACAATTTTACTCCTACCAACTGGTCTTCTAGTTCGGGTGGTTCAGGTGGATATGGCGTACCATCTCAAGGAGATAATGTAATAATAGATACAAGTTCAGGAACAGGATCAATTACTGTAAATAGTGGTAATTGTAATAATCTAACTGTAACTGCAACACAGGCAATTATATTGGGAACTATTAGTAATTCTACTGTTTACATTTGTGGAAGTTTATCTTTTCCAACTAGCAGTTCTTTTACTGCATCAACAGCAGCCAATTTATATTTTATAGGTGGCTCTGGTACTCAGACTATAAATACAAATGGAATAAATTTAAACATAATAAGTTTTTATGGTACTGGTAATACATGGAATTTAAACAGTTCTCTTTCCTGCACAAGTAATTTTATTTTTAACGGAGGTACGATAAATACTAATAACTATAATATATCGGCAGGACAAGGTTTTACTGTTTCTATGAGTTTTGGATGCACTGGTGTATTCAATTTAGGAACATCAACTTTAACTGGAATTAATTGGCTTGCTGCGGCTACATCTTTAACAATGAATGCTTCAAACTCTACAATAATAATAAATGGAGCAAGCAATACTTTTCAAGGCGCTGGTTTTACTTACGGAAATCTTGTATTTTCTCCGACTACAACAAATGGTACTTATAGTATTACTGGTTCAAATACTTTTGTTGGAACAATATCTAGTACAGCAACTATACCATTTGTAATAAATCTTCAATCCTCTACAACAACAACTGTTGGAAATTGGACTGCTAGTGGTACAGCAGGTAATTTAATAACTTTAAAAAGTTCAATAGCAGGAACACAAGCTACTTTAACCAAATCTGGTGGAGGTACAGTTTCTGCAAGTTATTTAAGCATTAAAGATTCAAAAGCAACTCCATCTTCTACTTGGACAGCTATAAATAGTACCAATGTCAGCAATAATACAGGCTGGACATTTACTACTGTAATAAACAATTCAGGAAACTTTCTTTTGCTTTTTTAAGGATCAATCATGGCTCAATCAGGATATACACCAATCATTATCTACAACAGTGGAACAGCTTCTAATCAGCCTACAGTAGGTAATTTGGCTTATGGTGAGCTTGCATTAAATTATGCAGATGGAAAGCTGTATTACAAGAATGCATCTAATGTCATTACAGTATTAGCTAATTCAAATTATGCAACTAGCGTAACATCATTTAGCGCAGGAACTACAGGCTTTACTCCTTCTACTGCAACTAATGGCGTTGTAACCCTTGCGGGAACATTGGCTTCTACTAATGGTGGAACAGGATTAACTACTTTTGTAGCTGCGAATAATGCGATTTATTCAACCTCTTCATCTGCTTTAACTGCAGGAACTCTTCCTGTTTTAGCTGGTGGTACTGGAGTTACAACATCTACAGGAACAGGATCAAATGTATTAAGTACAAGTCCTACTTTGGTTACTCCTATTTTAGGAACACCAAACTCAGGAACATTAACTAATTGTACTGGTCTTCCAATTAGCACAGGTGTTAGTGGATTGGGAACAGGGATTGCAACTGCTCTTGGAACTGCTGTTGGAACAGCAGGATCTATTGTGGTCAATGGTGGTGTTTTAGGAACTCCAAGTTCAGGAACATTGACGAATGCTACAGGTCTTCCTTTAACGACAGGCGTGACAGGTACTCTTCCTGTAGGTAATGGCGGTACAGGTATTACAACAGCCCCTATAGCAGGATCTGTAGTTTATGGAGCTTCTACTTCTGCACAAGGATACACAACAGCAGGAACTACAGGACAAGCTCTTTTATCTGGTGGCACAGGCTCTCCAACATGGGGAACATTAAGTATTGGCGCAGGTGGAACAGGTCAAACAACGGCTTCTGCTGCATTTAATGCTTTAAGCCCAATTACTACAACTGGCGATTTAATCATTGGAAATGGTACAAGTAGCGCTACAAGATTAGCTATTGGTACAAATGCTTATGTTTTAACTTCAAATGGAACAACAGCATCTTGGCAACCAATTCCAACTCCATCAGCAGGAGGTTCAAATACTCAAGTTCAATATAATAATTCAGGGGTATTAGCTGGATCAGCTAATATGACCTTCAATGGTACAGCTTTAACACTTGCAAATAATTTAACAATTGGAGCAACTTATCCAATAACAATTGGTGGAAGCAATAGTAATTCAAATACAATTTTTGGATATTTAGCATATAACGCTGGGTCTGGAAATGGAAATACAGCAATAGGCAACTCAACATTATATTCTACAGGAGCTGCAGCATTTCAAACTGGAGTTGGTTGTGGAGCTAATTCATACATCACAGGAAATGGAAATACTGGTGTTGGATATTTTGCTTTAGCAGGTAGTGCAGGAAGTAGTAGTGGATCATTCAATTCGGGTCTTGGTTATTATGCAGGTAATGCAATCACCACAGGTGGAAACAATGTTTGCTTGGGAAATAACTCTGGAAATGATGCGCTTATAACTATTACAACTCAATCGAATACAGTTGTATTAGGAAACAATTCCACCGCTTCTTTTTATTGCAAAACATCAACAATTACTACTTCTGATATTCGTGATAAAACAGGGATTAGACTAATCACTTTAGGATTGGATTTTGTAAACAGAATCAATGCTATTGCTTATCAATTCAAAGTTTCAAGGGAAGACGATACTCCATCAAGCAGAACTTATTTAGGTTGGTCAGCTCAAGATGTATTGGAAAACCAAGGATCAGAACAAATTGTTGACAACTCTGACCCTGAACATCTTAAAATGGCTGGTATGGATATGGTAGCTGTATTGTGGAATGCAGTGCAAGAATTAAGTGCTCAAGTAACCGCATTACAAGCTAAAATTCCTGCCTAAACCAAACAAAAGAGGAGTTATGCAAGATAACTTAGTTACATCGTCGTACTTTGTTACAACGATCCATACCATTAAAAAGCCTGAATTTTTAAAGGTTGTAGCCCCCATATTTGAAGAATATGTTGCAATGCAAGATAAGTCAAAAATGAGTGAACTTTACCCTGCAATTATGACTGGTAATATGGCTACAGATTCTAGATTGAATGAGTTTTTGTCTTACATTGCATCTACAGCATGGAATATCCTTAACGCTCAAGGATACAAAATGGATGGCAAAATCACTTATTTTCATGAAATTTGGGGTCAAGAGCACTATAAATATTCTAGTATGGATGAGCATATTCATGCCCTTGGAGCGCAAATATCAGGATTTTTCTTTATAGATTGTCCTGAAAACTCATCTCAAATCATTGTTCATGATCCAAGGGTAGGCAAGGTTCAAGCTAGTATGACTGAGGCTGATACTTCAAAAATCACTCAATCAACCAATATGGTGAGCTTTAAGCCTGAGAATGGTATGTTGCTTTTTTCTAACTCTTGGTTACCTCATTCTTTTACTAGAAATGGGTCAGATAAGCCATTTAAGTTCCTTCATTTTAATCTTGGAATTATGGCTGCTCCTGAACTACCAAAGCCTATTGTGATATGAACAAGTACCGCATACGATTCAATAAAAGTCGTGGTCAAATAGGGCGTGGAACTGTTGACCATGTATGGCGAGTGTTTGAAAACAATCAAGAATTTTTGGCAAAACAAGTTAAAATTAATGTGCCTTCGTTCTCTGAAAGAGAATCAAACAGTGACGATTGGAACATATGTTGTTTTGGCTCAATGACTATTGATAAAGAAACATCTACAATCATTATCGGGGAATCTGCTACCCCAGTTTAGCAGGAATTTTTTAGGAAATTAAAGAATGTTCAATGTAACTTTAAACTTGTTTGACGCAGAAGTACAAGATATTGTCAATGTTTTAGGCAATATGCCAACAAACTCACAAGCTTTTCCTTTGTTTATAAAGATTAATTCACAGCTTGAGGCTGCAAAACAAGCTAATGCTAATCCTGAAGTTCCTGTTGAAATTCCTGCAGAAATTACAGTTGAAGCCCCTCAATCCACAGAAGGAACTCCATCATGAATTGGTTAAAAGAAATACGATTGCATATTGCAACCTTTGAAACTCAAGCTGAATCTGAGCTTCATAAATTTGTTGATTACTTGGAAATAAAGTATAAAGAACCTGGTCCAGCTATTGTTTTACCTCCAAATCCATTAGCCCCAAATGGAGAATCAACATTCCCATCCGTTGTTGCTGATCCAACTCCAGTAGTTATTGCTCCCCCAACTGTTGTAGAAGTTCCTGTTGTTGTAGATATTCCTGCTGAAGAAGCTCCTGAAGCTACAGTAACACCAACAACTTGCACTCCTGCAGTTAGCCAAGAATCTAATGTAAGTTAATCATGGATATGGAAACTCTCGTAGCCGAAACGGATAAGCGATTGTCAATTCACGAAGCTGTATGTGCTGAACGCTACGAGGGAATTCAAGAAGCCCTCAAAAAAGGCGTTGGTCGTATGCAAAAGATTGAATACTTGCTTTATGGAGTCATTGGAGCTGTATTGCTTGGACCAAACTTTGCAGCAACATTAATTAGTCACTTTATTGGAAAATGATATGGAATGGCTTAAACAAATTGCACCTACTATTGCTACTTGCCTTGGTGGTCCTCTTGCTGGTTTGGCTGTTACTGCAGTTTCTAAAGCGCTTGGAATAGATGAATCTCAAGTACAAGACACTATAGATAGTGGAAAATTAAACTCTGACCAGATAGCCTCTATCAAACAAGCTGAAATTGAACTTCAAAAATCAGCTCAAGAGTTAGGCTTAAACTTTGAACAATTAGCTGTGGAGGATAGAAAAAGTGCTCGTGATATGCAAGCAATTACTCATTCCCTTATTCCTCCTACCCTTTCTATTCTTGTTACTTTTGGGTTTTTTGGCATACTTTCCTATCTTATGGTTACTCCTACGGATACTGCGAATACACCCCTAATGATTATGCTAGGAAGCCTTGGAACTGCTTGGACAGGCATTATTGCTTTCTATTTTGGTAGCTCTGCAGGAAGTCAGAAAAAAGACCAAATGTTATTTAACTCATCACCAAAAGAGAATTAATATGGATTTCGTAGACATCTTATCTAAAGCTTGGCCCGTATTCCTTGGATTTATTACCTTGGTCATTGCTTTGGCTAAGATGGATGTCCGTATTGGCGTATTAGAAGAAAAAGTTAAATCTTTGTTTGATATGTGGAACAAGAAGCAATGAATGAACAATTAGAAACCGCAAAAGAAGTTGCTGGCAAATCAATTGGAAAGCATGGTCTTGCCTATATAACAGCCATTATTTTGATTGCTGTAGGAGCAAGCATATTCCTTGACTCTACTAAGATTGCTGCTGTAATTGGTATGGCTGGTGGTGCTTTGATGGCTATTATCAATATGATGAATGGCGTTGCAGGAACTACTGAAAAAGAAGAAAAGCCAGAATTTCAGGTTATTCAACAGCTTATTCAGCGCTTGGATCATCTTGCTGAAAAAGAGCCTCCAATGTCAGTAACAGTTGATGGCGATAAAGTCACAGTCACCAAGGGTGCAGATACTATTACCACCTCCAAATGAACGAACAACAATTATCTCAGCTTGGCATTGATTCTAAATGGCTTGTTCCATTGCAAGATACCTTTACCAAGTATGGTATTGACACTGTAAAGAGGCAATCTGCCTTCTTAGGTCAGTGCATGCATGAATCAAATAACTTCAAGACGCTAGAGGAAAACCTTCATTATTCTGCAGGGGCTTTGATGCGTGTATGGAGTTCTAGATTTCCCGATGCCAATACTGCTGAAAAGTATGCAAATAACCCTGAAGCTATAGCAAACAAGGTCTATGGAGGTCGTGCTGAGCTAGGTAATACCGAAGATGGGGATGGTTGGAAATTTCATGGCAGAGGCGTTATACAGCTTACAGGAAGGGCTAATTACACAGTCTGTGGTCAAGCCCTTGGTAGACCTTTTGCGGACACTCCTGAGCTTCTGTTAGAGCCTGAGAATGCCTGTCTATCTGCAGGTTGGTTTTGGAACAAAAAGGGTCTAAATGCTCTTGCTGATTCTGGCGACTACACAACTATGACTAAACGCATTAATGGTGGCACTTTAGGTCTTGATGACAGGATTGCCAAAATACAGAAAGCTAGTTCTATTTTATCCCAATAAGGTGTAAAATCGGAGCAAATAACTGTTTGATAAAAATGGTTGCCATCATTAGATTATTGGAATCCAAAAACATATGACGACAACCTTACCTGCCAATACTCAAGCGTCAGCAATGACATGGAATAGCTTGATTAGCGATATTGAACAGTATCTAGAACGAAGCGATGCTGCTGTCGTTAATCAAATTCCTGAATTCATTATGCTTGCTGAGTTTGAAATTGCTCAGCAGATTAAGACATTGGGTCAAATTCAGGTAGTTGAATCTACCATGAGCGCAGGCAATCCAATCATTCCTAAACCTGTTCGTTGGCGCAAAACAGTATCATTCAATGTATCTAGCGGTGGCACAATTACCCCTGTTTTTGTTCGTAAATACGAATATCTACGCTCATATGATTCTAATGCTGCTCAGGGTTTACCCTTATATTATGGTGATTACAACTACGATAATTGGCTAGTTTCACCAACTCCTGACCAAGCTTATTCATTCGAGGTTTTGTATTACGAGCGAATTGCTCCTTTATCACAACAAAATCAGACTAATTGGCTTACTCAAAATGCTCCAAATGCCATGCTTTATGGCACTTTATTACAAGCTATGCCGTTCCTTAAAAACGACCAACGGCAGATTTTTCAACAAAAATACACTGAAGCAATGACAGCTCTTAAACAAGAAGACTTATTGCGTACAGGTGACCGCCAATCTGTTGCACAGGATAGTTAATCATGACGACATACACCAGCCCCTTTACAGGTCAAACAATCACACCCTCTCAGGTTGGTTATGAATCTTTAACCATTTCTGCAAGCACAACCCTATCTTGGCCCAGTAATGGCACAAATTCCACTACTGTAGCTACAAATATTGTTGATGTAACAGCAACGACAACAGGTCTTTTATTGTTGATGCCTACAGCAGCTCAGGTATCAGTTGGTCAAGCAATTATTGTTCGTAATATTGGATCAAATCCTTTTACAATTACCGATAATCTTGGAAATACTATTGTTTCAGCAACTTCAGGAATTGCTTATTACATTTGGTTAACAAACAATACTGTTACCGCATTTGTTGATGGAACATGGGCAACTGTAACTTTTGGAGCAGGAACATCTGCTGCAAATGCATCTTCTTTAGCAGGTTATGGTTTAACAGCTATTGGAAATACCTTAAATCAGCAATATTATGTATCAACTTATTCTTCAAATACAACATTAAGCTCTACTGCAAGAGCGCAAATGAATGTATGGACAGGTGGGGCAGGAACATTTACTTTGCCATCTGCATCAACTGTTGGAGCTAACTGGTTTACTATTTTCAAAAATGATGGTGCTGGTATTTTGACATTACAACCAAATGGTACTGATACTATTGATGGAAATTCAATTCAACAGCTTCAATTAAATGAATCTATTGTTCTTGTTTCAAGCGGAACAACAGCAGGTTGGTATTCTTATGCTTATGGTAGATCAAATCAGTTTTCATATACAGAATTAGCATTAGTAGTTACAGGTGGCACTACCACTTTAAGCTCTACTCAAGCATCAAATACTATTCAAATTTACACAGGAACTTTAACAAGCAATCAAACCATTGTTGTTCCTTCTACAGTTCAGCTTTATACATTTACAAACAATACAACAGGATCTTATACATTTACTGTTAAAACTTCTGTAACTGGTGGGGCTACTGTAACTATTCCACAAAGCAATTCTTTAATTTTGGTATGCGATGGCACGAATGTGTATAACGCTGCTTCAGGATCATCTAATTCATATACAACTATAACAATTGGTACAGGATCACCTTCAGTACCATCTATTAACTTTACTGGTGATGCCAATACAGGTATTTATCACCCAACTACTGGTCAAGTAGGTTTTTCATCTTCAGGAACACAAGTAGGGTATTTTTATAGTGCTGGTCTTTATGTTATTGGTTCAATTACCTCTACAGTTGGTCTTAGTGGAGGAACATTTTGACCACTAATGTCATATCTCTGAATATCAAGCCCGGTATTCAACGGGATGGTACTCAATTTGACTCTGACAAATATGTAGATGGCATGTGGGTCAGGTTTCAGCGTGGTCGCCCTCGTAAAATTGGTGGATACAATGGTATCTTCTTAAATGCATCAGAGATTAGTCGTGGCATGACCATGCAATCTCAACTAGGTCTTAACTACTTCTACTCTGGTAGCAAAAGCTATTTACAGATGTGGCAAACCAATAATACCAATGGTGTTGGATTTGGCCCTACAAACATTTCATTGCCATCTGACTTTACAGTAAATGCTAATAATCTTTGGCAGTTTGATATTGGTTATGATCCGAATGGATCAGGAAACCTTAATGTTGTTGCACATCCGGGGCAAAATTTAGCAGACATTGATAACACTGTTAATACACCTGTTTTATATGGTCAGTTCCCCGGTGGAGCTTTATCTAAGGTTGGAGTATTTACAGCTACTGGTACGATTTCTGGATCAACTTTTACTATTGCTTCAGCCAACTATCTGATTAATATTGGTCAGTCTGTAAGCGGTGGTGGATTAAGCGCAGGAACAACTGTAGTTTCATCCTCTGTATCAGGAACAACTACAACAGTCATTTTATCTAGTAGCGGAACTTCAGGCTCTCAGACGCTGACATTTGATAACAATATTTCTGTATCAGGTGGAGCTTGCATGCTCTATCCTTATCTATTTGTTTATGGAAACAATGGATTAATTCAAAACAATTCAGCAGGAAACTTTTATAACTGGGTAGCTCCTGACTCAAACATAAACACAGTTTCATCTACAAAAGTTGTAAAAGGTCTTCCATTGCGTGGTGGTACAACATCTCCTGCAGGATTATTTTGGAGTCTTGACCAACTTACCCGTGTTACTTATTCACCTCAGACAGTAGGAACAGCTACTATTTATTGGCGTTATGACATCATATCTACGCAAACTTCTATCATGTCATCCAATTGCGTGATTGAATATGATGGCATCTATTATTGGATAGGTGTTGACCGATTTTTAATGTATAACGGAGTTGTTCAAGAAGTTCCTAATGCAGTAAATCAAAATTTCTTTTTTGATAACTTAAATTTTGCTCAACGCCAAAAAGTATGGGCAATGAAGATTCCTCGTTGGGGTGAAATTTGGTGGTTTTACCCTTCAGGAAATGCTACAGAATGTAATAACGCTATTATTTATAATGTGCGTGAACAAGTATGGTATGACGCAGGCTTTGCACAGGGTGCTAATCGTTCTGCAGGCGTATTCTCAGAAGTTTTCAAATACCCTATTTGGGCTGACAATGTTGCAAATAGCTCGAATACCTATACTCTTTGGCAACATGAAATTGGCACTGACCAAGTTTATTTGACCAATACTAATGCTGTTCAATCTTATTTTGAAACAAATAGCTTAGGATGGGTAAGAGGTGGTCCAGGAATGGTCAAACCTGAAGGACCTAACAACTATATCCGTTTAGAGCGTGTTGAGCCTGACTTTGTTCAATCGGGCAATATGAACTTATATGTTAAAGGTAAAGGCTATGCTGATGATACAGATGCTACAAGCCAATATAGTCCTTATGTATTTAGCCCATCAACTCTTAAGATAGATATGAAAGAGCAGTATCGTGAGATGCGCTTACGATTTGAGAGTAATACCTATGGTGGAAATTATCAAATGGGTAATGTCTTATTAAGTGCTGATGTTGGTGATGTTCGTTCTACAGGTAACCCATAATGGCAACTACATACGACCCTAGAGGCATGACTTGGGATCAATGGTGTGCATTGATGGCTGAGCAATTTGCTGGTAATCAGTTAGGAACTGTGCCTGAAGAAAGATGGAAAGAATGGGCAGCAGGCATGAATGGCATTGGATACTTTGGTCAGTCCGATATTCCCGATGGTAGAAACTTTGGAAGTTGGCAACAGTGGGCTGCAGCTCTAGTTGGTATCATGTCTATTACTCCAATTACAGGGCAATTTTCATGACTAAATACTGGTGTGATAACTCTCCAATTTGGACACATTATGGAAATGCCTCAAGTGTTCTTTTCCCTGCATGGGAAAGGGCTTTTGCAACTGTAATAGATCATTATTTGCCAAAAGTAACAGATATAGAGCTTAAAAATAGAATGATTCAATTTAAAAAGGAAGAGCTTGCTCATGCATCTGCTCATGAATCATTTAATAAGCGTCATAATTTAGTTGACTTAGAAATGCTTGAGTTTAAAAAAACTAAAGCTATCAACAAAAAGCCGGGATTAAAATTTTGGCTTGGAACTATGGTATCTATCGAACATCTAGCATCATGTATGTCTAGATCAGTTTTAAATCGCTGGAATCATGTTGATGATAGAGATTACAAATTATTTTGTTGGCATGCTAAAGAAGAGTTAGGGCATAAGAGTCTTGCTATTGATTTATGGGATCATTTAGGTTATCCACGCTCAAATCTTAAAAAGATTGCTTTTATAAATCAAAAATATGTTATGAAGTTTTTGATTGGATACACAATTTCAAAAACAAAAGAAGAGAAACAATTTTTCAAACTAAAAACATGGTTTGAAATGTTTTCTTGGTTAATTTTTGTAACATCAAATGTGCTTATTCCGATGCTTGGCGTTTACTTTGCAAGCTTTCACCCAAACAAAACTGATGACACTAAATATTTGCAGGTGGTGGCATGAAATACTCATCAAAACACTTTGGTGAAAAGTTTAAGTCTACAAAACAAATGTCTATAGAGGACATTGTTAAAAAAGATATTGCTGTTAATGGAAAACGATTGGGTGTTACTTTAGATCAAGGTATCACTGCATTAACAAATTTTAAAACCAATGGTGCAACTTTTAAACGAGTTGGCAATACATTATTTATTATATTTGAAAATAGTAATGGAATAATTAAATACCATTCAGTTAATGGCGATCCATTAAAAACATTTTTATACAATTGTCTTGTATTTTTTTCGTTTTTACACGAACAAGGATATACACAAGCAATAACTTATTTTTCAGATAGCTATACTCAAAAACTATTACAAAAATATAAATTACAAAATCAAGCTATTGAGCCATCTAATGACCCTAAACAAGGAGCTATGATGCTTGTTACTAATTTGACAAGGAGTGCCTAAGTGGGTTGGGTATCGAAAAATACGCAAAGTATTAGTAGCATTGTTCAACAAGGATCTGCAACACTTGCCTCTATTGACCCCGGTGCTGCAATCGGTAAAGTTGGTGCTAGTGTAGATAAATTTGTAAATCAAGTTATTCCCGGTGGTTGGGCTATGGTGGGAGCTGTTGCTCTTACAGCTGCTTCACTTGGGACTGTTGATTTAGAACCAGAAGCATTGGGTGTAGAAGGAGGATCTGCTTTAGCTGGAACAGGAAGTGCATCCATAACACCTACTGCAGATGCAATATTAGCAGGTGGATCAACCACAGGAGCTGCTACTGGATCAAGTATAGGTCTTACTACAGGAACAGGTGCTCTTAGTACGGGTGTAAGTGGATTAGGTGGTGCTGCAGGAACAGGATTAACCTTTGGTGGCGTTGGTGCAGGAGCTTCTTCAACATTAAGTCCTGCTGTGCAAGCTATGTTAACTGCAGCAGGAAATGGAGCATTAACAGGCGGTACATTAGGTGGCGTAAAAGCAGCTATAACAGGTCAAGATCCACTTAAAGCTATTTTGGCTGGCGCTGTAATGGGAGGTTTAACAGGCGCATCTGTAAGTAGCATTTCATCGTATTTAACCTCTAATGGAATTGTGTCTGCATCAGTAGCGCAACCAATGGCACAAGCTTTAGTAACAGCATCTAAGGCAGCAGCTTCTGGTGCTGACCCAATGACTATTTTGACCAATACTGCCTTTAGTACAGGATTAGGACAATTATCAAATGCTGCAAAATGTATTATTTCTCCAGCATTAGGATCTAACGCATCAAATCTAATTACAGGAGCTGGAAGTGGTGCTTTAGGCGCTGCAGTAAAGGGTGGATGTATAGCATCTGGAGCATTGATTGGTGGCGGTGGTGCTCTTATGGGACAAATTGCTTGTCAAGCAAAAAACGGATTATCAGCATTAGCTGAACAAGCTAAAAATTACAATAATTTTCAAAACATCAATAATAAAATTGATCTTGGAAATTTAACTGGTGCTGATTTTGCAAATACAGATATTGGAAAACTTTTATCTCAAGAAACTGGCTCAATTACATCTGATATTTCATCATTACAACCCAATGTTCTAAGTGAATACAATAGTCTATCTTGTGAAATTAAATCATTAAATTGCACATACAACAAAGCACTTGAATCACAAACATCGCTAAATGATGCGCTTTCAACATATAATCAAGCAAAAATAGATAATCAAAATTATAACAATGCAGTAGGATTATGTAGTCCTTTTTCTAATTTAAGAAATCAAGTTAGTGCTTACCAATGTATCATCAAACAGGATGATAATGCGTACAACCAAACTCTATCTGCATACAATGTATATTCTAATGCATATAATCAAAACCCTTGGAATACTTGTTATTTGAATTATGCAAATATGTATGCAAATCAATTAAATCAACTTATACCAAAATATAATTCTGATATTGCAACATTTTATCAAGATAATAACCAATTAACTTGTATATATAACAATCAAATTACACCACTATTGCAAAAAGCACAACAAAGTGCATCATCAGCAAATTCTATTGACATAAAATCATTACAAAATGATTATCAATCAAATAATTCTGCATTAAAATGCCAACTTAGCAAATATACTTCATCAGAAACTGCTTTTCAGTGCTCATACAGCAAACTTACTAATGACCTTGCAAATTTAAGCAAAATTAATAATGGTGACTTGACTGCAGGTGGATTAAGTAATTGTAAGATAAGTAATGCCTATATCAATAGCATAAATGAAATAGCTGCTAATAAATCAGGATTTTCAAATACTTGTGATTATAAAGTTGCAATGTCTTCTGGATTTCCTGATGCTAAAACATACAATGATGCAAAAGCTGCTGGTTTTTCTTGTGGTAATACTTACTCCACAGCAATAAATGAAGGATTTACAAATCTACAAGATTTTAATAATGCTAGTGCTCTTGGCATAAATAATAATACCAATTATCAAGCATATTTAGATAGCCATCAAGCGTCTAAAGTTGTTTGCAATCCTACTACAGGAGCTTTACCTGTTGTAAACCCATCGACAAGTGGTGATGGATCAGGTGGTAATGGAAGTGTTTCAGGAAATAATTCAGGATTTACCAATGCAGAGCTAAATGCTATTCAACAGGGTCAAAATGATGCTTCAAATGCTGTTGGAACTGGCACTCAAAGTGCATCTAATAATAATATTGGATATGTTTCTCCAAGTGGAAATGTATCAATAACTGGTGCTCCTGAAGATATAAATAACAATACGACTATTCAAACACCTGCAGGATCAGAAGTTTATGATTCAACATCTAGCCCAACGGGTTATGTAAATGCTGATGGTCAGCCTGTAAATGAAGATGGAACTCCTTATGTGCCACCAGTTTCAACGCCTGACAATACTATAGTTCCTGATTTACCTTTACCTGAAAATCCAAGCGGTGGAACAAGTGGCGGTGGTGGAGCTACACCAACTCCTTCTGAGCAACCACCTGCAACCAATCCTACTCCAAGCAGTGGAACAAGTGGTGGAACAGGTGCTTTACCTGTTGTAAATCCATCCCCTACTGAAGGTTCTGGCGGTGGAACGGGGGCTTTGCCTGTTGTAAATCCATCAACAGGTAGTGATGGATCAGGTGGCAATGGAATTGTTTCAGGAGATGGTTCAGGCGCAGGTGGTTCAGGTGGAAATGGTACAGAAACTACACCTGTTACAACTCCCACAGATACATCAGGTGGAACAGTTGTTGTTGCTCCAAGTTCAGGTGGAACTACAGGTGGAACTACAGGTGGAACTACAACGACAACTAAGACTACTTGCACACCTACATCAACACCACAAGTTGTATGCAATAGCTCAAAAGGAGCTTTGCCAACCCCATTAACAAGCCAATCTTTAGCAGGAGCACCTGTGTATAACTCAAATTCTCAAATTTTAAAGAAATTACAGCAATTAGACCCTAGAATCCTTCAAGCTTTAGGAATCAATTTAGGGGCTACTTCTGCATCTGAAGAACCATCAAATCTAGTTGGCGCTCAACCACAGGCATCTGCAAATACAAACCCAAACTCTCCTCTGTATCAGACATCTTTAGCTGCTATGAATGAAAACGATCCAACCCCCAATATTCCTGTAGCTAGAGAGGGTGGTAGCAGGGATGCTATTTTAGAAAGACATGGGGAAACTGAGCATATTCCTGAATTTATTACAGGAGCTACAGGACATTATGTAAAAGGAAAAGGGGATGGTCAATCTGATGATATTCCTGCTATGCTGGCTGATGGTGAGTATGTTTTTGACGCTGATACTGTGGCTGCTTTGGGAAATGGTTCAAGCGATGCTGGGGCTAAACTCCTAGACCATTTTAGAGAAGCGCTACGGGAGCATAAGCGTTCAGCCCCAAATCATAGTATCCCTCCAAAGGCTTCTCCTTTACAATATATGAAAGAAGCCTTAAAACGGCACTCGAAAGGTTAATTATGGCATTACCAAATTTATCCGCTTCCTGTATGGGAAATACTACATCTCCAGTAGCTACAATTCCAAATGCAGTTGCCCCTTCGACTTGTTATTCTAATCAAGGTCCTGCAATGACGCAGGAGCAGTGGGCTAATAGTCCTGCATCTAAAGTCATGGGGAATAGCTATCAACAATATTTAAGCCAAGTAGGTCAACCTATTCAATCACCTCAAGTTTGCAATGCTGGAATGCAACAATCAGCCCTGCCCACAGGTTTTATTGGAGATTGCTATACAACACCACAAGCTAATCCTTATGCAACAAATGCTGCCCCTACATCAGTAGGATCAATGGGTGCAGGATCTTTATCGCCTAATTTAGCTAATACATCGCCTAATTTAACACCAAATCCATTATCAACATATGCTCCTACAGGAACAGCTCAGGGTGCAGTAGCTCCTAATTTAGGCGTTACAGCAGGATCTAGCACACAAGGCACTTTAACCCAAGGTGGTGCTTTACCTAACATTACCACTACTCAAAGTGCTACAACTGCTGCTCCACAGTTCTATACATGTTATCTTAATAATATTGCTAAATCAGGAACTGCTGCTGCTCAAGGTGCTCAATATGTTGGAGCTACTGATTTACAAAATCAAGCTTTTAATCAAGTTGCTAACAATGCAGGAAATTATCAACCTACATTAAATGCAGGTATTAATACTGCTAAAGGCGTGGCTAATTCTTGCATTTCTCAATTAGCTCAAAGCTATATGAGTCCTTACACAAAATGTGTAGTTAATGCTATTGGAAACCTTGGCGAAGCTAATATTGCTCAAAATATTGCCCCACAAGCCACTGCAGGTATTGTAGGCGCAGGTCAATTTGGCTCAGCTCGTGGTGCTCAAGCATTAGGGCAAACTTTAGCTAATGCAGGTCTTGGAATTACTGCTCAACAGGCTTGTGCTCTGCAAAAAGGTTACAGTCAAGCGCTATGTGCTGCAAAAGCACAAGAGCAATTACAGCTTCAAGCAGGCGCTCAACTTACTTGCCAAGCTAAAACTACTTCAGGTCTTGGTATTGCTTGCACAAATGCTTTGGCTACATTGGGTCAACAAAAGCAAACAATTGCTCAAAACGCTCAATGTTACCCAATGCAACAACTTACAAACGAGTCTGCTTTATTGCGTGGTTACACCATTCCTACAGCTACTTCATCTACTTATACTGGACCAATCCCCGGTGCTTATGCTACATCGCCATTGGCTCAAATTTCAGCCCTTGGAACAACAGCAGCAGCACTTATGAATGCAAAAACATCTTGCGGAACACTTGGTGGAGCGCTTGCTACAGGATTAGGAAAGTTAATTAATGGTGTATCAATTTCATCAAATAGCAAATGCCAAGCTGCAATTGATGCTGCTAATCAAGGAAAAACAACTGTAGCATTACCTGTAGATCCAAGTTGGGGAGCACCTGTTCAAGGAACTGGTGCTAATGGCGGTGCAGGTGCAGGTCAAATATTAGGACAAGATGGAAATGTTTATACAGATCCAACATATGGTACAGGTGGCGGTAGTGTTGTAAACAATCCTATTGACTTTAGTAGCCCAGATTATGTTGGACCTTAAGGAATAAATTATGGCACTACCTACAATTACAGATGATTCTTCAGATAATCAACAATCATCTCCATCATATTTAGATTCTGTTGGAGATGCTAGGAATGAATTCAGCCTTGCTAACAAAGCCGCTTCTGATGCATTAATGCAAAGAATTAACCCATCTACAAATTGGTGGGCAGCTACTGGTGCTTTATTGAAGCCTACTCGCACAGGTAGTTTTGGTGAATCTGCTGGCAATTTTGCTGAAGAGCTTGGAAAACAACAACAAGCTAATGAAGCGCAATTGCCAAGTCTTATTCAAATGAGAGCGCAAGTTGCAAGCCAAAATCTTCAATTAGCAGAAAAAACGGCATTAAAACAAGCTACTAACGATTTTATTTCTAATCCTACAGATAAGAAAGCAATTGCTAATATTGCTTCTTTATCTCCAAATGGAATTAAAGATGTTGTTGAAATTGCTAAAAATGCACCAAGAATCAGGTCTTTGATTAATGGTACAGCTAACGCTGAATCAACCCCATTTGATGTTTTGACTGCTGTAGATGATCCAGTAATTTCAGGTCAAGCAAAAGTCTTGCAAAGCAAATATAAAAATGGCGAGATTGATGAAGAAAAAGCCAATGCATTAGGTCAGCAAATGCTTCAGCTTTACACAACAAGCAACGATAAGATGGCTACCAAACAGATTTCAGCCATGCTTGCTCAGCAAGGTTTTGACCTTAAAAAGATGATGTATGAACAAACTCAGCGTGAACAACAAGGAAAAGCTGAAAATGTTCGGGATCAGGCTATTGCTTCTGCTGAATCTGTACAACAAACAATTGAAAAAATTAAAAATCATCCGGGAAGAGAAAATGGTCTTGGTATGGCTCTTGATCCAAGAAAAATGATTCCCGGCACTGATGTATACAATTTTAGAGAACAGATAGACCAACTTAAATCAGGCACATTCTTGAATAATGTTCAATCTATGCGTGGATTGGGCGCACTATCAAATGCTGAAGGCAATAAAATTACTGACGCAATTGCTAAGATTAATCCAAATATGTCTAAGAAAGAGTTTGATTACAACTTGAACTTAATTAATGAGACATTGGAGAAAGCCAAAATAAGAGCTACTAAATTGGCATCTTCTTATGGAAATAACAATCCTGCCCCACAAAATTCTGCTCCTCATCCAAGCGCACATATTTTGAATAACAGGGTAATTATTCCTAATTCAAACAATACTGGTTGGGTTTATCAAGATACTGGCGAGGCTGTCAAATGAGTTTACCTCCACCCCCTGAAGGCGCTGTTCCACTTAATAGTAATTTGCCACCTTTGCCCAAGGGGGCTACTCCCATATCTGGTAGCGAATGGGACAGTAATGAGCCTGTTCCTGAAATCAAAAATGTAAAAGCTCCACAAAAGCTTAATTTTGCAGACAAAGTTGTTGAGAATTTACCTGCTGAGCTATTTCAACACCCACATCCAACCGCACAGCTTGCTATAGGGGCTATGAAGCCATTTGCAGGTTTAGCGGAATATGGTGGCATCACTGCTCCTGCAGAAGTCTTAAATCGTCTTTCTAAGCGTTTTGAAGAAGGACCAAGCTCAGGAGCTGCAAAGGCTTTAGATGTAACGGGTCAAGTATTGCCCATTGGCGCTACAACTAGAGCTATTTCAGAAGTCCCACAGGTAGCTCAATATCTTTCAAACGCTCAATATCTTCCAAAAATTGCTGATTTTGCTCAAAAGGTTGCCAAAGCTTCTCCATTTGCCAAATACGCATCTATGGGTGCAGGACAATCTGCTTTAGCTCCTGTTACAACTCCTGAAAACCAAAATCAAAGCTATTCTGATATGCTGGGAGAAAAGCTTTTAAACACAGGTACAGGCGCTGTTGTCGGTGGTAGTTTAGGAAAACTCAGTCAAGCAGTTTTAAATCCTAGAGTTGCTGAAAAGGTTCAAATGCTTAAAGACTTTGGCATGAAGAACCTTACACCGGGGCAATTATTAGGTTTTCCTGAGTTTGAAAAGAAGCTCACAAGTTTGCCTATTTCGGGATGGTTGATTAATAAAGAGCTTGAAAATGTCAACCAAGAAATGAATAAATCAGTGGCAAACAAAGCTTTGTCTCATATTGGTGAAAAGCTTCCTAAAGATGTTAAGGCTGGTACAGACATGATGGAGCATCTTCAAAATAAAGTTAATGAATCTTATGACAATATTGCCGACAAAATTCATTTCATTCCTACAAAAAATACCATTCCCAACTTGACTCAAGTTTCTCTTGCAGCTACTAAAAATTTAACTCCTGCTGAAAGGGAAACTTTCAACAGCATTGTTAAAGATAAGTTTTTTGAGCCTTTGATTGGAGAAGGTTCAAATTATGAGCTAAGTGGTCATCAATTCAGAGACATTGAAAGCACAATTGGTACTATTGCTCACAGATTAAGCACAAGCACTTCTGCTAGTGAGCGTGGCGTTGGATATGCTCTTTTAGACTTTCAGCAAGGATTGCGTAAAGAATTAGCTGAAATTAATCCTGCTCATGCTAAAGAGTTGCATGGTATTCATGATTTCTTTAAAGACTATTTGCGTATTAACAAAGCTTCAGGAAGCGCAGGAGCTGTATCAAATAGAAATGTATTTAATCCTGCTCAACTATTGGCATCTGCTCGTGGAATGTCTACAGCGGCTCAAAAAGGTTCTAGTTCAGGCAGAATGATGTCAGAAGCTCAAGACATTCAAGATGTTCTTGGGAAAGCTGTTCCTGATAGCGGAACTGCAGGTCGTGTTGGTGTAATGGGAGCTTTGACAGATTTAGCTGCTCATGGAACTACAGGCGCTGCAGGAGGTTTGCCGGGGCTTGCTATTCCTGCTCTTATGACAGGCGCTGTTTACAACCCATTGTCAAGAAAACTGATAAACACTGTTGCAACAGGAGAGCGACCTGAAGCTGTTAAAGCAACACAGCCTGCAGTTTCAGGCGCTCTATCACAAGTTGGTAGTGCATTGTCTTCTCAGTCTAATGAATCTCCATAATCCATTCCTTCGTGAGGAATTTTGCCCCCTCTTTAGGGGGCTTTTTTTGCACATTCTTTACAACGACTGATAAATCCATTACGACCTTTTCTTTTATAGAATAGGAATTGAGCCTTAACAACCTTACAAACAGTGCAACGCTTTAATCCTTTTTGAATGGTAGGCTTTCTATATCCCCAATCCTTTTCATCCCATCCATGCTTTATGCGCCATCGTAAGGTTGCTTCAGGTATTTTGAGTTCTCTTGCTTTTTGCCTTACGCTCATAGCTTCTTAATCAAAACATAGCGAACCCAATTCTTGCCTGCCTTGGTTTCAGGGATGCTGACAATCTCATACAGGGAACGCAATTTAAAGATTACATCAGCCAATCTAGTGATACGATATAGGCTGATAGCTTCCCATGAAGTGATGGACTTATGCTTTCTTAAATGTTGCAAAACTACATCTTTTTGAATCTTAATCATACTTAGCCCCCGTTACAAGTGATGGAACTCTTCTAAACTCATCAATACGGGATTGCATTGGATGAGGCTTTGGTTGATAAATTTTTTCAAATTTATGCATTAACTTTATTTGCTCTTTACCGCTAACTGCTTTTTTCATATTCTCTTTACCTTTTTAAAAGAAATACAATCCAAACATTCCCAGCGTCTTACTTTGCCTGCTGAAATCATTTCACCATCAGTTTTCATCTTTTGGCACTTCTGACAAAACCTCCTTCCCAAAACTTTTCTCTCTGCTTTCGCTACTTCTTTCCGCAAATCCATTGCTGCCTTTCTTTTTAAAAATCTCATCCCAATTAGAACGATATTGGTCTGTTACTTTTTTTTGTTTTTCATTCATGATTGTTTCCTATGGATAGCATCAATATCAACTCCTTCAAATTGATTTTCATCTTTAATTCTTAATAAACAATCTGGATCATCAAATGGTGGTGTCCAACCATCAATATCAACCCAATCCTTGTACCAAGAATATTTTTCTTGAATGGTAAAACCCACCGCCCATAAGACGATGAGTTTAAAGTGTTTATGTAATTTCATATGAATCTTGTAGCTAACCAAATCAAAGTAGCGTACAAAATAAGGTCTGCTACAAAGAAATATGGAAAATATGCTTTGCGGTTAAATTGAAGTTTCATGCTGTCTCCCTGTCGTTGAGTTGTTCAAAAATATCTACTAATTTCAAAATGCTATTGATTGGCAAGCTGCACTCGCCATTAGTTTCAGTGAAGATGAATAAGCGAATAGCAAATACATCTGCATCATCTATGGTTGTGCCGTTAGGCGTTACATGGGTAATTTTCATGATTAGCCCCGTAGGGGCATCCTTTCTTAGCGTGAGGTTACTTTAACTGTATAAACAGCAACAGGAGCTTTTTTGTAATTAGCCAAAACTTCTTCGGTAATGCCGAAAGCTTCATACAAAGATTTGGTATCAACTGTGGAACGCTGTGTAGATGTGCATACAGCCTTGAACATAGAACCTTCTACATCTAAACGCTGATTGCCTTTGGCATCAACATCTTGAAGAGAGCACTCATCTTTAAGAGCGTTTTTGATTGCTTCTGCTTGTGCTTCTAATTCAGCGATTTGAGCTTGTAAAGTACCGAGTAAATCAACTGAAGCGGTTTTGGTTTGCATCAACATTTTTGTTTCTCCTTAATTAACTGGACATCCAGTAAGAAGAACTATATCAAAAATTATCCACTTACGCAAATATTTTTATTAGGACTTTCCCTAATAGGGTGGGGGTGGCAACCGGCAGATGGGGTTCAAATGAAGTAAAAACCCCGAAACCACCCCCGTAAAGCTTATTTATACTTGTTTTTTAACTGCCAAAACGATAATAAGCACATAAACATGCTTAAACCACGCTCTAAATCAGCCTCTGACCATTCAATAATCTTGACTTGTACAGGTAGTTGTACAGATACAAAAGCATTAGCGCAACGAGCTTTTGGCATTCCAAGACCATGCCTGTAGGCTGCGAGCTGCATCAGATGCTCGTCATACGCCACAATCTTATCGGGATCAGTAAACTCCTTGGTTTTGATGTCAACCACTATTCCATTGAATTGGTGATTGCTTTTAACCATTAGGTCGCATTTACCACCATAACCATCTTTGGCAAAGGATACTTCAGGAAGCCATAGATTAGCCCCAAAATGGTCATCCAAGGCTTTTTCTGTAGCTTTGCCATGCTCTAGGTATCCTTCAAGCAAATGCCCCTCATAGAACGCCTGAATGCCTGCATGAATGGCAGTTCCACGCTCACTAGCCTTGCGACCAGTTTCCTTTGAGTCATGCTGTACACGAGCTGCAAATGCCTCTAAAGACTCCCCATCAAGCTTTGGAAGAGTTAAGGAAGCCATAAGCATTTCATTAAGCTTCCATACCTCTAAACCCGGTGATGCTGCCATGCGAATAATTCCACTGACTGATGGAACTAGATCAAGGGTACGAGCATCCCTAAGAGTTGTATTGCGTAGTGAGCCATCTTTTTTGGATGGAACTTGATACATCGGCTCACCTGATCGTGTATACCAATGACCAGATTCTGCAACCTTATTATCTTTAGCAATCATTTTTTGCCCTTTGATAATTTTCTTAAATTAAGTAAATCTTTTTTCCAATCTTTTTTTGCTATTTCGTATCTATCATCAATAATGCTTTTTAAGTCTCCCAAAACATCATATCGCCACAAAGAATTTTTTTCGTCAAATTCTTCCCAATTGAGAATATCTGCTTCACCACTATCTTCGCTAATTTTTATTCTTGGTTGTTTCATTTTTTCACCTTATTCTTTGATCCTACAGGTCTGCCACGCTTTTTAGGAACAGGAAATGTAACAACTGATTTGGTCTTAGGAGCATCAAGAGAATGATCCTTCGCCCATTTGTAAATATTTTTTGTTGATGACAATTTCTTTTCTTCAGGTTTCCATCCTTCAAGTTTGGCAACCTTTGTTTTTAACGCCTGAACTTCATCAATTAAAAATGCAATGTTGTCCAAGATTCTTGCTTTATCCATTGAGCTAATAAACATAACTTCTCCTTATTGAAACCAAAGATAGAATCCATGAAGGATTCCGATTGGAAAGAAAATTGCTCCTGCAACTAAAAATCCCCAAGCTGCATGACCAAAACAAAACAAAATGTGCGTGATCCATGCACAGACGCAAAGAATTCCTAAAATTATTCCGTAGTTCATAAAATATCCTTTATAATCAACAAATTATCAAAATGGGACATCATCATCCATAGTAGCTAGATCCGCTACTGGCTTTACAAATGGGGTGCTGCTGAGCTTTTTATACTCAGGTGACTCCATAATCTTTTTCTTGATGCCATCGGACAAAGAATCAAACAAACCTTGGTCAAATGTATCAGCCTCTAATGACAAGCTTGTATGTTTGTTAACACCATCAGGTAACCCATTCTTTTTGATAATTGCAGGAACAGGTGATACCGCCTTGACATTGGCATAAGTCTTTTTGTTCTTGTCATTGGTATCGTGGCTGATGGTTACCATGCACCATTTGTCCAACAGATTAGTAATGTCAAAACCTGACAACTCTTCCAAAGTAAATGGTTTGCCACGCCAAGACTCCAAAATGGCTCTCAGAGTTGCTTTTTCAGACAAGCTAAGGGTATAGTTGCCTGAAATGATTAAAGGCTTCCCATCGGCTGTAGTCAAAGGATTCCCATCATCATCTTCACCATGCAATTCCCAAGATACAAGAATCTTGCGGAGGGTATTGCCATAAGAGTTTTGATGGCTACCCATATCTACGATGCGATAGCAACGAGCCAAATGGTTACCTGATGGGGCTAGTTGAAAGTCGCCCCCTCCACTTGTTGACGCAATAATAGCCATATTAAGCCTTTCTAAAAATGTTGCCAAAGTCAGCAAATACATCCGAAAGGACTTGCTTTGAGTGGCATGGTTGATTAGGTTTACCGCATTCAAATCTGATGATGTCCATATCATCTGCGGTTAATGTGCCAGACTCCATACGCTCCAAAGCCCGTTCTAAAAGGAACTCCCGTTCTCGTTCTGCGTGAAACAATTCTGCATCAGTCATAATTTTCTCCTTAACGACACTATGTCGTAAGTAAAACTATAAGTTATTTTTAAAATGTTTGCAAATTATTTTTAAAAGGTTTATGATGCAATTTATGAAATTTAAAGAAATCGTAAAATTACTCGGACAAAAAGAGATTGTTTACATGTGTGGTGTAACTCAGCCAACTGTAACCAACTGGCTTAAACATGGGATACCAGAGTATCGTCTTATTGTTTTAGCCTCTCGGATTGAAGAGTTAACAAACGGCAAAGTAACCAGAAAACAGCTTTGCCCTAATCTTTATAAGTTTGTATGGACTAACTTGTAATAGAAGTACCAGCGGATGCTGGATTAATCAACTTTGGATAAAGGAGTAGTAAATGCTTGAATTTCCATCACAAGATGGCATTGAGATTTATGCTAGCGACAGCGGTTTTATTTGTTTTTCAGCAGATGGATTGGCTAGTGGAATGGATGCTCAGACAGTTTGCATATCAATTGGGCAATTCCGTTCTGTAATCAAACATGCCAATGAGCTTATTGCAAGTGCTGAAGCCAACAAAGCCCTAGCGAAAGAAAAATACAATGCCAAATAGACTTCTCAAAGAAGGTATTGTGGACTCAGATAGAATAAATTCGCTATCAGCCCAAGCCGAAGTGTTTTTTTATAGACTTCTGGTCGTTTCCGATGATTTTGGCTGTATGGATGCTAGAACATCTATTCTAAGAGCACGATGCTTTCCACTTAAGGACAATGTTACCCCTGAACATATTGGCAAATGGATTGCTGAGTTATTGGAACAAAAGCTTTTAATTTCATACACTTGCGAAGGTCAGCCCTATGTTCAAATTTTAAAATGGGAGCAAAGAGTTCGGTCAAAAGGTAAATATCCGCAACCAACTGAAGAACAATTGTCAGACATTTGTCAAACAGTTGACAGCAATGTGCAGACATATGACGGCTTGGGGAAGGGGAAGGGTAAGGGTAAGGGGGCATCAACGAATATTCGTTTCGATGCCAACAAAGGTTCTTTTGAAGGGATTGAAGAAAACCAAATGGAGATTTGGAAAAAAGCTTTTCCTGCTGTAAACCTAACTCTTGAGATTGCCAAGGCAGGCGCTTGGATGGTTGCTAATCCAAAACAAACCAAATCGAATTACAACCGATTTCTTACAAGCTGGTTTACAAGATGCCAAGACTCAGGTGGAACTAAGGATGGTCAACCAAAAAAGTCCACAGCCCCTGATTTTATGAAAGGAAGTAGCTACTATGCTCGGTCATAAACAAATCATTGAATTGCGTAGGAATCGTCAAAAGCCTAAGAGCGTGTTCTTTTTTGCTAGACCTGAACCTAAAGTCTTAAAAGATTGGATGAACCCTGAGTTTGGCATTATTCGTGGAGAGCACCCTGATGTTTATGCAGGTGATAGTTCTGCTAAAAAGGCTGATTTGACATGGGCTAGAGGTTTAAAAATTCACCTTATTGCTGATACTAGGGAGGATTTTTTAGAGTGGTGGGTAGCGTTCGTAGAAGCGAAACCTGCTTTGTTGTTGGGGATTGATTGGGATGGGGAGTTGAACGAATGGAAAGCGTGATTGAGTTCGATGACATTGATTGGGAGCTTTATGAGAAGGAATCAGCCCCAAGCAGAAAAATTAAGGAGAAGTCTTACTATGCTGAAGAAATTAAAAAATATTTTGAAGGAAGCCTTATCAGCAGGGGTTCATATCTTCCTTGGGATAAGCATGGCATATTTGTTGGTTTACGCCCTTCCGAAGTTTCTGTCTGGGCTGGTGTTAATGGGCATGGGAAAAGCCTTTTGCTCGGTCAATGCGTTTTGTCTTTAATTGAGCAAGGTCAGAAATGCCTTATTGCTAGTTTCGAGATGCGACCTGAAATTACTTTGGCTCGTATGGCAAGACAAGCTACAGGGATGAAAATTCCATCTCCATTGGCATTGGATCAATTCCATCAATGGAAAAAGGATCATCTATATTTGCTAGATCATCATGGAATGATTGGAGCAACAGAAATGCTTGCGGTTTGCAGATACGCAGCTCAGGAATTAAAGGTTCAACACATTGTTATTGACTCACTGATGAAGTGTGTGAAAGGAGAAGATGACTTCAATGGTCAAAAAGATTTTGTTAACACATTGTGTAGCATCGCTCAGGATACGGGCTTACATATCCACTTGGTGCATCACATGCGAAAAGGAACTGACGAAAAGCATTTACCCGGTAAGTTTGACCTCAAGGGATCAGGCTCAATTACCGACCAAGTTGATAATGTTTTTATCGTCTTTCGTAACAAAATTAAGGAAGTGGAACGACGGGAAACTGGTGCAACTGATGAAGCGATTGCAGACGCTTTCTTGATTTGTGAAAAGCAACGCAATGGCGAATGGGAAGGCAAGATTCCATTATGGTTTGAGCCTGACAGTCAGCAATATGTAGGAGAGTCATTTGGAAGAATCCAACTATACCTACAGTGAAGAGCATAGGCATCGATGCGAAGTGAGGCAACTACTCAGAGAGCGTCGATTGCGTGGCAAAGAGTGGTTAAGGCAACATCTTAGTAACAAGGCATTAGAGCAAAGGCGGTATAGGTTGGAATTTGACATCCTAGACCAATGGAAAAAAGGTAATACGGGAGAAAATGGAATATGGTTATGAAGACTAAAGAAGATGAATTGTTAGAAGGTAAAGATGCACCTCTAACGGATATGATTTATGGCGTAGATAAAAAGCCAGAGCATCGTGATACAGACATCCTACCTGAATCAGATGGTAGGACTCGTGGTGTAACTGATCCACTGCAGTTGTTCATTAATATGTATCAGCCGGGTGAGTTCGTCACAAAAGAAAACTTCAGAAAACATTTGTTACAAATTTTGAATGCATGGCATCTTAAATGTTATGACGATGAAGTTAGGCAGGGAACTCGTCAAGTTGGTATCTCAATGTCACAGAATGAGCCTCATGTTATGTGGGGAGAAAAGTTAAACAACTCCGAGTTCTATGTGGCTGCCAATAAAAACTTTGATAAATGGCTATTCAATCCATTGGCAGTTGTTGATGGTAAAAAAACCTCTACAGTTGGCAAGATGAATCAGAAGTTGTTACATCAAGAACTAGATGCTTTTATCAACAAATTCAAAAAGGATGAATGATGGCTGAAATGAATGACTTTCAAAAAAGCTTTTTGATTGGAACGCAGGGCGGTTCATTATTTACCCAAAAGGAATTCGATGAAGCTTTAAACCTTGCCAAAGCAGAAATTATGGCTATGGCTATTGAAGCTTCTAGAACTGCTGTCATGATTGAGCGTGAGGCTTGTGCCAAAATTGTCGATGAGGCTGCAAATGCCGAAGAAGAAGGCGAATTGTCAACCGCAATAAGGGATATTGCGGAACTTATTCGTAACCGCATTCCAAGCCAAAGAAAACAATGATAGAAATCACTATCCCCTTTCCACCATCGGTAAACCATTACTGGGTTCACACTCGCACTGTTACATTCATTAGTCAGAAGGGAAAGGACTATAGGAAGGCTGTAGCAGGGCTTGTAGCTGAAAAAATGGTGGTAATGAGGGATAGACCTATCAAAGTGGAAATAATTGCTTACAGACCCGATAAACGCTTGCGTGATTTGGACAATCTACTGAAAGCGCCTTTGGATGCCCTAACCCATGCAGGGGCTTGGAAAGATGATTCATTGATCCATGACCTCAGTATTCGTTGGGGCGTAGGAATTAAAGGCATGTTGGTAGTAAAAATTACAGATAAAGGTGATTTGAATGAAGAAATACCCAGCAACAACCCCTGAAAACATCAATCCATACGAGGCTATGGACTTCCTTAGAGACAATGCTGAAAAGGCAGGAGCACTTAAGGGTCGTGTATATGTCATGACCGAGATGCGTAAAACAGTCAAAGCAAAGCTTATGATGCAGGCTATAGATGCTAAATCTGAAGCTGCCAAGGAAACCTTTGCCTACGCCCATCCGCACCTTGAAAAGCATGTTTACGACACAGGTGAGGCAATCTCAGAATATGAGACCTTGCGCTTGTTAATTGCAGCAGCAGAAGCCAAGCTTGAGGCGTGGCGCTCCCTAGAAGCATCCGCTAGAAATGAAATGAGGTTAACCCAATGATTGACTATGCTCAAAGCATTATTGACATCCGCAAAGCGGTTAATAGATTTGAAGACTTTGCTAACAAAAAACAATGGTATGAGGCTAAGTCTGAAATTCTTAAAATAAAGTCTTCTGCATTGATTTTAAACAAGATTTTGGAAAAATATGTACCGAAATAGCAAACTATTAAAAGCTGTAGCCCAAATGCCTTGTATGCGCTGTGGGTTGCATGGCTCTACCCAAGCCTCCCACAGCAACCAATTGATTGATGGCAAGGGTATGGGCATCAAAGCACATGATTACCGCATAGCAGCTCTTTGTATGCATTGCCATGCCCAAATAGACCAAGGAAGAGATTTATCCAAGGATGAAAAGAAGCATATTTGGGATGATGCTCACAGAAAAACTATAGGCAAACTATTTGAGGATGGATGGCTTGAGGTTCAGGATCATCCGCATTAGGGAAAGCACCTATAAATATTTCTTGCGTAAGTGGATAATCCATGTTCCAATGTCATTACTGCATGGGGCAGTTAATTAAGGAGAATGAGATGTTAAGACTTGGAAGCGGTACAGGTAGTGTGTTTAATCACTTTGACAGTCGTGCTGTTCGTGGAGAGCCTGAGCCATATGTTGGCATGGGTGCAACAGTTTTGCATTGGACTGACAGATCCGCAGCAACTATTATTGCGGTTGAAACTATTCGCAATGTGGTGTATGTCACAACTCGTGATGACAATGCTGTTCGTAAAGACAAAAATGGCATGTCTGAATCACAAGATTACGATTACTTGCCTGATCCCGATGGCTCTATTCGTGTGTTCAAAAAGCACCCTAAAACAGGTTTTTGGAAGTTTTGCGTATTTAATACCGAAACAGGTCGCTATGTTCAGCAAAAGCATGGCTCAGGTTTAAAGATTGGTGTTCGTGACGAATACTACGATTACAGCTTTTAATTTATGCCCCTTCGGGGGCTATTACTTTGGAGAAAAAGTATGAATGTGCCTTACAACAATGGTAAAATCAAGATTGGCTGTAACTATCAGCCCCCACAGTATGTGGAGTACGACTCGGATATGCTTCACTTGCAATCTTGTCTTTTAGGTGGAAACAAATATGCAGCGCTCAAAAGATTTCTTTGGAAGCTGTACCTTTTTGCGGTTGCGTTTGTCCTCACCATTCTATGGATGAAAATTAAATGATCCTATTTCAAAAAGAACAGTGGGAAAAGGCTTATGAGGATTGGATCAAGCTGCTCCAAAGGGCTAACGCTGAAGAGGAAATGCTTGGCGATCCGAAAGCTATATGGGATGAGGCTTGGAAACAGGCTTCTATGATTTGTTGGGGAATCGTGGATGAAAGTGTCAAAGTTCCTGAGCAACGCAAGGAAGCCCATGACAAAATCACTTTTAGGTTGCTCAAATGAACAATGAACCAGTAGCGTGGACTGCGTGTTTAGACTGTGGGCAAAGAGTTACAGGCGATTCTATTCATACTTGCTCACCACAGTTAAAGACACTAACAGATGAGGAAATAAAATCTGAAGCTAAGTATTTTTGCCATAGCTACCATAGTGAAAATCCTGAAAGATTGGTTTTATTTGCTAGAGCAATACTAAGAAAGGCACAAGAAGCCGACAAAATTGAATCTTTGGGAACTGTCAATATTGGTGGTGTTCATTATAGGAATGGGAAGCCA